>Ga0058701_10002559_pt1 | contig 13876 bp, 4 predicted proteins | sample AgamicOrMae_FD_97039 | JGI IMG/M metagenome (GOLD analysis project Ga0058701, IMG submission 97039) | Agave microbial communities from Guanajuato, Mexico - Or.Ma.e | ecosystem: Host-associated > Plants > Phyllosphere > Phylloplane/Leaf | place: Guanajuato, Mexico | collected 2012-06-04 | reverse complement strand
GGAAAAACTGTCATCAATTTGAGAACAATCCTCTCGTTTTGAGATTACTTTATTGTGGGTAAAGAAATAAATAAAAATACAAAAGTATTTTTTTCCGTGAACATATTGTAAAATTTAATATAGGACAAAAAAATCCTGAGAATAATTTAAATGTTATTTAAAAACATATTTGGAAAAACGAAATAATGAAAAACGAAAGGCAGAAACGCGGTCAATTGAAAGCAATACGGGCGCATCAGCAAGATCGACTCGAGTAAACAATATTGTGAGCAATATAAGAAGACACGGCGCTTTATTTCCACTCTAAACAAACGTCAGGAACGCGTATACAGTATGTCATTGTTGTAACGCACTCGATACAGGATGAAGGACAACAAGTTTCATATTGTGAGAGATAACGGTGCAGTATTTTGGAGCTGAGCGCGGGAGCCTCTCCATACGAAGATTTGTGAGCATGGCCCACAATAAGAGAATAATTGCACAACACGATTGCACAATAATAGCAAACGTGAATTATTTCCGCGCGGCTAAATGTTTGCTTTCAACGGACGGCAGAAAAGCCGCAACGTTGTGGTCAGTCGTGCACACACTGTAAATTTAAAAGGTCCAATTTGAGTTCTTCTTCTCGTGTTCATGTTTTCTTTTGTAGTGGTCGTAACAAACCTATCCATAGGCCGGAAGCCTCAATGAGATATTTATCACAGTAAACAAAATGGGTTAAATTACAACGCAGCGGTTTTAACCGCCAAGATGTTATTATTTACAGGCAGGGTGGCAAGTAAAAGAACATGTCTTTAGGTAAAGTTAACCCAACACAAAGGTTTTACTACCTTTAAGCTGGGGTTATTCTACGAGAATGTGTAATATTACCCCTGAAGAGGTTTGAATTACGCAGTTATGAAGTACACTTGGGGGGGGGAGTTACAACTTAGATGAAAAGCGCTGCGTTGTAATTTAACCCATTCTGTTTACAGTGATACCAAGCCTATGGATAAGTAAATTCAAATACGACAGATATTTGTTTTACGACTAACGTAAGATATTGATAGAGATTTGAGAAGATGCTTTCAATATTGAGTTAACTTCCATTTTTTTTCGAGCAGGCAGCTAATCTGAAAAAAAAGGACAGGATTTTTTTGAGAAAATTCATAATTGTTTGAGTTTGTTATAATTATTTTACTGTTTGGGATATCTTAAAAAATATTTCGTAAGAAATTCTTATGCGTAAAAATGGTGCCCTAACTTCCGGACACTAAGTTGATCTGGTGCAAGTTCAGTCTCGACCCCGAGACGCTATATAAATGAGAATCAGGAAAAGACGCGAAGTTCTTGAGAATATTCATAACTTTTCGAAACTCAATTTTTATTCGTTTGAACTTTTCAAGAGTCTGAAGGCATAGCTTATGAATCAAAGTTGGCAGAGTCGAAACCTCTCTGTCGGACCTAATTACTGATCTGGTTGTATATAGTGAGCACAGAAGACAGTTTATATCAAGAAACTAGCATTCAATTTGTTATATTTGTTATTTGCTACATAAAATTACGGCTATTGATCAGTCTACCTTTCAAAAAAATCACTAGTCTACGTTCTTCCCCTCTTACAACTTCATGCCTAAACGCCACAGTCACGGAGAAAATGATTTTGTTGTCTCAACAAAACGCTTTGCTAATATAGCCTCAGCAAACCAGAATTGTTGTGGTGACAATTTCAACTGCTACAACAATGTGAATTGCTACCACAACAATTACCGTTGTCGCCGTAACAAATGATATATTCTCCACAACAATTCTAATTTGCTGAAGCTATAATAATAAAAAACGATCAGTATTTCCTCACTAGAACCCTTCTTTGTGTGCTGAAGACCACATGAAGTGTTCCCATAAAATTAAACGCTGGAAATAGCTGACACAAGAAATAGAATCGGAGTTCCCGTAAAAATAGCGGGCCATTAATTTTGTTTCCTCGAAACGCATGACTCTTCCGCCGAAAAATACAATCCGTCGGTGACCTGCTGGGTACAGCTAATGCGGGTCCAAGTTTATTGCCGGAGGCTGAGTAAGTACAGGGCGGTGCTTAGGAGCTCAGCTGATGTGCTTTAGACCTTGACAATGCCCACCCTAATCTCGGTCAGGTATGTATTAGTACCATAAAGCACCCCCATCCCAGAGAGATCAATCTTGCCGACGAAGGTTACAACAAATGACGTATTGTGTTGAAGTATTGTGAACGCTTGCTGCGCTAACCCGATCAACGTAGAGCACGACTCGTATCAAATTTCAACGTGAGAGTTTGGTTATTTTTTAAAAATAAATGCCGTTAAATTACACATTATTCAGGGCGATTAGGATCAACTGAGTTTTGCATTAAATAACAATGATATGTGTCGCATGACCAAGCCTCTTTTGGGTGCGCGCTTCACTCGCGATTCCGTAAATTTTTCGGGTATTTCTGTCAGAAGTTTAATTGCGAGCAAAAGGGCTCGGTGAATGCTTTTCATTTTAATTGGCTGTTGAAAGGTTCATACTGACTATTAACCCCATGTTTTAATTTCTTATCGCTTACTTTTCCTTACTTTCAATTCCAACACAGGTGCTGGAGTACCCAAAACAGGGGTTTTTCATTATTATTGCCAAAGTAGGTTAAGTTTTTTTTTCAGGTAATAATACCCTTGAAAAAGTTAACCAAGGTGATGACATCAGGTTCTACGAACCGAACCTCGGCAAGGATGAAATTAAGTTAGATGAGCTTTGGTATGATTAACTAAGGTTAGGTTCATTTAATTACGTTAACTATGGTCAGGTAAGACATTGTAAACAACCCAAATCAATGTATTATTAGGATGTTTTCAAACCGAATTCAGTATTGAAAGCAATGACGGATGAAGAGACAAAAGTTGAATCTAGCAAAAATTATTTCAGCAAGAACGAAAAATTCGCGGTCGAAAAGCAGTATAGGATTTGTGGATCATGCTTGGGGGGGGGGGGCGTATTCTACGCTTGGAAGTGTGGGGGAATCCCCTCCCCCTGGACACAAGTGCAGCCGACCGAATGAACCCTCTAATACTAGAGAGCACAGATCAAACAGACGAAAGGCCTCCGTCGCCAATGCGACATTGGTCTGACATCGGGATCTCGTCGCAGGCCCTAATCAGACGAATCTGCGACCAAATGAAGCGGGTATACTGCGCTTTAGACTTCTCTCTTTGGAAGGTCCGAATGATTGTAATCGATTTAAAAGCATCGAACAAAAAAAGGAATGCTTTGAGATTAAGGTCAACTTACAACCCTGTCAAAAACACGTGTGCCAGAAACAGGTTTGAGACCTGTAACCAATAAGAAAAACCCTTTTTTAGCAAGTTGATGGCTCCTGTTATGAAGTTGACAGCTGCGTTCGCTCTACACATAACGTTATAGCTGCCACGCAGCGATTCATAACGATGTGGGCAATGGCGCGCATATGCACACTGACAAAAAGTCTTTGTTGCCTCAACAAAACGGTTGTTAATATAGCCTAAGCAAACCAGAATTTTCGTGGTGACTATTTCACTTATCACGGCGACATCTGCAATTGTTGTAGTAACAATTCATAGTTGTTGTAGCAATTAGTAGTATCACCACTACAATTCTGGTTTTCTGAGGGTCTATTACCAATAAAATCTTGTTAAGGCAATAAAGTAATTTTCTCCCTGCAGATACGTCGTTATGAATTGCTGCGCGGTGGCTACAGCTGTATGAGTAGAGTACCCACAGCTAGAAGCATCTTGAACGCAGCCATCGAAATCAAAGCAAATCGCGTGTCAAAATATTTCGGATAGTTTCAAAAATGGATTTTTGAACAGTCTGCTATGTCGAAACGTCCCGCGAAAGGTTAACAATAGACCTAATCGATATCGAACAAGCAAGGTGCTCGTCGATCGATATGACTGTCAATAGGTCGAACTCGGTAACGAACCAAAATGGGCCTACATGTAATCTGTACCGGAAACAGATACAACACTGCCAACACCAGATATAATTTTTATCAGTTATTCGAGCTAACCGGAAAAAAGAATATTCAAGCTCTGGCGACTTTTCTTTCGCAGAAATACTACTGGTTGGAAGTGTGAATATCGAAACTCAAAGGTTCTGGTTTCTACCCCGCCCCCCCCCAAAAAAAAGACTCAATTTTTCATCCAATCTCAGGTACTTCCAAAACCCTGCTCACTATACCTGAAAAGGTCCGTCTCGCCGCCATCATCATCCCAACGCACTCCTCCCTCTCCTAATTGCTCACTGCGCCCAAATACAGCCCTCCCGACCTGATTAAGTCTAACAGAACGTCATGTTGTTGTAAGACCCTTCCCGAAACTTGGCGCTGCAATCCGTAATGAAGCCCATAACTTAGCATTTATGGTATTTGGAAGTACAAGCTGACGCATTTTCCTACGCTACTCCTCATAAGTACAGGCAAAGTCAAAAGTCATGGGATTTCCCACATGGACTTCCCGTGTGAGATCTTTCCTGTGGTGCAACTCGCTCAACTCTCATCAGCAACTCATAATAGGACTGGGGGTTCAAGACTATTCATCGGCTGTATACTGCTTTCAACTAATGTCCATTTTTTCACGTCTGAAAAAATTGTCATCAGGCGGGCCTGACAGGGCCACAAATACCTGTTGCTCCCAATGTAAATTTCAAAACGAGAATACCCCGTATTTTGGCAATTTTTCACATAGTCCCAATAATAACTACACAAAACGATAGGATTGGGAGAATACTTACGTGTGGATATAAATAGATGGACTTATAATAAGACGGAATCCATAAACAAGCGTTCCATCCATTTTAATTCATGCCCAATCAGTATGACCAGGGAAGGTTTATCATTCTGAATAGGGTAGGTCACGTGTTGCAGTCTCTCTACTTACTCCTTATAGAAAAGCGCATCCTTACCTGCAACAAAAAAATCAGAGAAGTCAGAGCATGAGCAGAGCTTATCTGTAAAGCTGTTTTCTAGATCACGCATCTTTTGCATAACACTATATAGGTCACAAAATCCCCGCACAGAAAGGTCACGCAATTTTCCTCGCACGTGAGATTACAGTCCACCTCAAAGGATAAGGTTCACCTTACACATGACGCGAATTCAATGAGAGGCCTTTCGCAGGACAATTACCCATTCATGCGAGGAGCAAGTTGCCATCTGTTGCCAGGAACAGGGTTCCGTTCTAAAAATACTACACCTCGAACGGGATTGGAGGGTATGGTAGGTTGTGACATAGGCAGAAGAAGAAAAGGTTAAGTTGTATGATATAAATGATCACTAGGGAAAGGATAACGTGGATGAAAAGACATGTTAGATCAGATAACCTCAAAATGTGTTGGAGTTTGATGTCGATCTGTAGAATAGGTTAGAGAGATAAAGCAATGTCAGACGGATATAGCTTCATTCAGATGATGTTTGGTTGTATAAGATCGGTTCAAGAAGTTTTGTTAAGGTTGACTGGGGTTACATTATGTTTCGTTGAGTAGGATTGACTAAGAATCGGGAAGGAAAGGTCTCAGGAAACATTTCCTAAACCTCTCTTCAGAAACTTAGTTCTCGACACTCGGGTCTGCCGCTGTCTCGAGGAGACAAGTTCCATTTCGAAAAGCCGCGAGTGTCGATGACGATATCTTTTGGGGGCCCATTTCAGATCTGTCGCGGATAGCCGGCGAGGCGCGGCGATTTCGCCGCCTTTCAACTCAAAGCCGCCCCTCAAAACGTCTATCTTACACGAAGAATGAGAGTCATTATCTCAAATGGTTATTGCTTCAAAGAACCACCATAGAACCAACTTGTTTCCAATGCCTTAGTCCACAATCAATATGAAAGAAACTCGACTTCCTACCTCCATGTATCTATTCTTCAGACTCTTCTACCCCAACAAACCTACAAAGAGCAATTTCCTATGCCAACGATCCCAACGATGACATACTCTTCCATTACGTCTATAAAAGCAACTGGTACTTCAAACTCTGTCTATTCTGCTCTTTCGAACAGTGCTTCCTTATTCGTGGTTGGAAACATCCCAACAAGATGAGATTTACATCGCATAAACAAACAGTACGCGGAAAGAGCCAAGATCTGATCAGGGTGATGATCGACCTAACAGTACAAGAAAGTCTTCCAGCTTTTGCGGCATTGCCGAACTGATGGATGACCGCAGAGCAACTGTACCCAGAATCTGGACTTCCGTCATTTTAAGTTCTACCGTCTACCCTTTGGGTGCAGTCGTGGACCACAATAACGATCTCAACTTTTGTTTTATCAATATATCTTCAACGAATACTTCTTACATTTATATTCGAAGAACAGTTAAAAGCAGAGAGTCAAGTTCAACACACCAAATATACTGTTAGATTTCATCAATGTGACCGGTAGATGTCATCATTGTGTAACCGGTTAAACCGAGGATTCCTCATAACTTAAATGAAAAGTAAGCCACCTAAGAATCTTATTAATAATCTCTGTAGGGGTGTCTTATTTCTTTTTTGCTCTAATTATTTGTTCAAGGATTAACGTAACAATTACGAAATAGGAACGCAATCAAATTTTCAGTTCAGACATTAGATTGGGCCGGCTGGTATGGTCTAGTTCGAAAGAAGACGTCCAGTTCAAATGGATGAGTTATATGGCTGGGAAGGTTTCAGAATATTAGGGGAGGTCTAAAGAGATAGCTTGCGTGATGTTAGTACAGGTTCATCGAGGTTAGGTTAGGGCTAACTTGGGTCGGAGGAAGTCCAGTTTATTTAGGTTCAGAGATCATGTTTACGCGGTTAGAATAAGGGTCGCCAGGGTAGATTAGGTTTCGTTGCGGAGGACGCAAAATTTAGGTGAAGCAAGGAAAAGGAAGCGCATATTACTTTAGTTCTGAATCCTACGACACAGGACATACATACGTAGGACTGAAATGGAGCACGTCAAGCTCAGTTGTGGTTGTTTATGACGCAGGTCAGGTTAGATGAGCGGAAATTACAGGCCGTCATATGACCTTGTATATCAAATATAGGTTATGTAAGGTTGGGATGAGTATGAAAATTTCGGCTGGGGAGAAATACTAAGTCGGGTAAGTGAAAGTCACCACAGTATGCCCGAAAGTCGACCGCACATAAAAGAAATCTGAAACTATTCCAGCGCTGTTAACAGTTTGCGCACCCTCATGAATGAGAAATTAATTCGTAAGTAACCTTCACACCAAATGTCACATCCAGTATACAAGCTGACAAGCCAAAGGGTTGTTAATGATCCCCACAGGTCGGCTGGGCTTAAAGACCTTTAGGTAAGCACAAATAACACAACCGAAGACGAATGCCTTTTATTCAAAGGGCATTACTTGTTGAAAGGTTCCGATTAGCCCACTGCTGCCGACAAGATCTAAATCTCGCGGCTTTGCCCTGTTTAGGACAGCACAAATCTGCGCCAGATGCTTTTTAATCAACCTCGTCAGCTGATTAGTACTCTGTAAAATTGTTTTGAGATAAGCACAACAAGATCAAGCTCAGGTAAATCAGTTCCGGGCCTTCAGAAGGCGCTTACAAGATTAACAGAGCTACGCGCGCGCAGGTCAAGTTATTATCCGAGAGAAAAAAAGGTAAATTAAGAAATTAAATTTTGTATGAGATGGGAGTTTTACAAAGACTGATGAAATTCTCGGCTAATACGAGGTAGAGCTCATATGTCTCAACTTGAAAACTCTATTCGCTAGTAGAAACTTTCGCTGCTGAGTAGCTTGTTGCAGAGAGTCGAGAGCAGCCCATCGGGCAGAAATGAGTTAACCACATTCAAACTATGATCCAACCTGTCGTGTTTCAAAGAGCCTAACGACGTCTTACTTGTCTAAACCAAACTAATTAAAAGCTAAGCAAGATGAAGGTAAATTTCAGGAACTGATATTTTACCATGGAATCCCTTCTAAATTGGCGAGACGGAGTATGCTGAACAAAATCTCAGTTTACTCATAGATAAAAGATTTCCTGGTATACTCGTCAGAAACTCTGTGAAAAGATGCCCTTGCACGCTAAAAACGTTAGTTTAGAAAAATTGCTTTAGGAGTGAATTTTCACTCTCAAAGCAATTTTCACAACTAATTTTGTTTTAGCGTGTAGAAACCGATAAAGACAAAAGACAAGACTGTAAAAAGACTTGTCATACAGGTGTTTTTAGACACGTCTTTCAAGCAAGTCTAGATTGTACTTCGTAAATGTTTGTCAGATTAAGTAGTTAGGTTTGATAAGTTTAATTTAGCTTAAGTTAGGTACCTGTGAATTGAAATATGATTGGTTAAGTTTGTAAGATTACGATAGATAAGCTTTGGTGATGTTTATTAGACTAGGTGAGTATATTTTTAAAAAGAAAATTACTTTGGTTTGGCTAGGTTAAGCTAGGTTGGGTTAAGTTCGTTGCGTAAGGTAAGGATACGTATGGAGAGCTAAAGTTACGAAACGTTGGCGAGAGTCGATCTCATTGCAAGCGCTTCTGAGGATCTCAAGACTTCAAATCCCAAGGTTTCTCTTCGCTCAGTTTTACAAAACAAGTTCAACTTCTTGCACTGAGCATTTCTCATAGCCCTAAGTTCAATGCAGAAGGCACGGGTCAAAAGTCATATTCCTTGTCTCAAAAGGCGTCTCACAAACAAAGTTCAAAGTTATGCAGCATTGCTAAATATTTAGCGATGCAACATAAAGACAAGTGGAAGAGACGCCAAAAAATGCGAACACGTCGCTACGGCTATTTACTTGATTTATGTTCGCCATTTTTCTTAATCCTATCCGCGACATTCGGCTCTGTCCTTGTTTCGGCCATTTGTCCTTTTTAGAAGGCCCACGGCAGGCTGGACAAAGGGGAAGATTCTATTAAAGTCTGCTTGCCTTTATTTTGACGTCAAAATGATTTCCTCCCATTTGGCATACCCCAGTACCCACTTCGCAAAGTAGCCAAAAGAGCTACGTTTTTCTAACGCAACTCCCACAGAAATGATTCCTCTTCTCAAGAAAATATTTTAATATATAGTGACAAAAAAAAAACATTTTCTTACTACCGCAAGAATATTTTTTCCTGGAACAAGAATTTTTTTCTCACAAGTGCAAGAAAAAAAACATTGTGTCAAGAACAAAAAATAAAAAAAAAAAAAATTTTGCGGTAAGAAAAAAAAGTTTTGCAACTACATCAAGAAAACATTTTCTTGGCTGCAGAACATATTTCTGTGGGTAAAATAAGTATCTGAAAGCGCATCATGTAAAATCTCATCAGTTGTTTGGGCTATGAAGTCATTTAAAATTGTGTATCGGCTATTGCCATCTTCACCAAATTTATGATCAATAAAGCATCTTTAAATTTGAATAGGTTAGAGTGGCAGTGCGATTTCCCGAATGAAAGCTATTCGGAGACCGATGTAATCTTTTGTCCGTTCCGAAATAAGCTTGAGTGGTCTTACAGTCAACTTACAAATCATCCGAAAATCAATTATTTTCGCTGACAATGAGTATGTTAGACGATCGTTATCTTCACCCATCCAAACCTAACCTTAAGTTCCTTGTGCCTCGCTCAGCGTGACTCGTCAACAAAAGATACAACACAAAGGATATGCAATTTAATCTTTCAAATGGGGTACAGAGTAGCCTTAGGCATGCTGGACAAAGGGGATGATTGTATTACAGGCCGCTTCTCTTGATTTTGACGTCAAAATGATTCGCATGCAGCGGCACGCGGAGGCATTCCACCGGGAGGTCATGACAAGGAAAGCCTACAGGCTACATACTTCGTCGAGAGCATACGTTATTGGCCTCACTCATTTTTGCTTGTTTCCAACGTGAAAGAGACCGTTTCATCTTGACGCCGAATGCTCAAGGCGACGTCATGGATGTGTACACTAGTTCCAGGAGCAGCGAGACAATTACAAAGGAACTTCCCCGAGGGTCGGTCTGGGTACACACTTTTTGTCGGCATTTTTATTCAACATGCATTTTCCTCGGAACAAATGCTGAGAATTGCAAAAGTTTTTCTCTTGTTCACTGAAAAAAATAACTCTTGTTTTGGGTATATATTTGCCCATTTTGGGGAGAAGGTTGAACGGAACTATGTGTTTTCACTAGTTTTTGTTTTTCAAAACGGACCAGAATCAACCATATCAATGGAAAGAGCTCGGTGAGACCTTTCCATTGGTATTGCTGTTGAAAAGCCTCCCTTGAAAACTAGTGAAAACACTGCACAGTCTCGTTCCTCGTTTTATTTTAACCTTAACCCAAAAATGGCTTTACGTCCAGACCCAAAAAAGGAATAATTTTCATTAGTGTTCAGCAGATTTGTCATCTCCCACAAAAGTAAATAATTTTTAAAGCCATAAAAGTACTCTCTTTTCTCAGCGCATTCTTCAATATTTTTATATTCCGATACTTTTTCCTACAGGATTTTTTTTAGGTCCTGAAAAATCTATATAGTGGAAATTTCTGGTCAATTTATTCAATGAAAAAAAAGCAGCTTTTTCTAAACAAAATCACGTTGACAGTATTTCACCTGAATATTTTTGCAATTCTATTCGACGAAATATGTCGCGTTCCAGTCAAGAGAGAAATTCGCCCATACGCGAGCAATCTTATCATCAAATTGAATATAAAATCCTGATATCACAAATTGAATATAAGATCTTGATTTCATGAAATCAAACATCTAATCTTGCTATCAAATTGAATGTCAACTGGAATATCAAATCATCACGCGTCTTAAACATTTATGAAACATATATCTTTAGAAATAACGCTCTTTTTTTAAGCCCAAAGCACCAAGACGAAGACGGAATGTATACTTTTCCTTGTCTTAAAGCCTACGCAACGCATTGTACGATCTAAACGAGGGCATCCTGAAACAAGAACGTCACTTTTCGGTGTATTTTCAACCCGCACCTATATCAACGAAAGGGACAGGCATATGCAAAGTGAAACTTTGCATACGCTACTGCAAATACCGCCAAGGAGGTTCAAAGGCAGCCACAATATCTGAAACCGAGATTCGTAATGAAAGCCACTCATGTTGACTAAGTACGAGCACCTTGTAGTTTAACTTGGTGCGAGGAACAATTACTCGTTTTTATTTAAAAACCGTTCTGAGGCCAAGATCCCACAATATTAGGATTGTAGACTTAATTCACGTGAAAGCGGTCTTGTGATTCAACATAAACCTTGAAAGGCTCACGGTATAAGAGCTCTTGTTACCAACAAAATCATTTGTTAAAATATGGATAACAAAAACATTTTTTTACAAGCAAATGCTATAAATAAAATGTTTGGTTGCTGCAGCAAAAATTTTTGGTTGCAGCAAAAAAAAAATGTCCCTAATTTTGCTGCCGTAACAAAACCATTTTTATCCGTGCGTTACTCAATCAAGTAGCAGGCATACATGACGCTTAAAACAAAGGAGATAGGGTTGTCTATTTACAAGCGATATGCGCCATAATACTCTTTGCTTTCGCCCTTTGCATAGTGGCGAGGCCCTGCATTGGACAGTGCACAAAAAGCAAAATTATTTGAAAAACAAAATGACATAAAAAGTAATGGCGTGAAATGTAAACCTCTCATAAACATTTGCACTACCTTAGAGCGAACGACCAGCGATTCGAGATATTGAAATATCTCCTCCGACCACATCTCAAAGGGTGTTGCTATTAACCCGACATGCATAAATAGGGAGACTTAAACGCACGGTACCCAACCTAATACATTCTATATGGGGCAGTCGGGTCAATAGAAATTCCCTATCTTCAATTTGTTGCCCGTAGAGATACCTAGAACGAATTTGCTTTGGTTGAGGTAGGCATTCCTTTTTTGAAACCAATATTAAGAATGATACGCTACAGGACTCTTTCAATATGGTATGAAGCCAATTCAGAAAGAATACTGGAAAAGTACTGAAAAGCCAACTTTTTTACGAAATTCTTGGAATTTTAGACAGATCCTCTAATTTTTCTTTGAAAGGGGGAAAAATTATCGTTTTGTAGGTTAAATGAACAAGGAACGTCTGACTAAAATGAATAACAATACACCTAAAATAACTATTTCCTACGAAAAAAGTTTGATGAGCTCAAGAGTTTACAGAAGGGATCACGAAAGTTCTTTCTTACAGTTAGCAAAGATTTCGTTTGACGTCAATCAGCATTTTTTCGTACAGTAATTCAGAAAGCCTACACCCACAGTTCGTTCATATCCTTCATATATATTCGGAAAGGTCACGCGGAGCTATTTGAAAGAGCATTGGCAGAGAGGGAGTACCCAAGCGCAGTACCCATGAGGCTGGAAGGCAGCGAGTTTTGTCGATGATTTCCAAGGAACTTTGTCAATAATTGCGTATCTCTGAAACGACGCAGTTGAAGTGAACAGAAATAAAATATGAAGTATCGGTATACCCGTCAGCCATTAACAGGGAAACTTGGGCGGGTACACTTTCAACAAGAATCGGAAGACCGAGCCCATGCTAATTTCTGCTGCTTCAGAACTGTTAGCTCTCGCCATAATGTAATCATAAAGCGGTCCAAGGATATGGTAATTTTACAGGTAAAGATTAATAAATGAAGAGAAGAAAATAAAAGCTACCCGTGGTTCAGCTCCCGCTAACTTCCAAGGTAATTGGGTATGGGGGGAAAGGGGTAACACCTTGGTGGAAATAAGTACACCGGATATCAGGATATCAAGGATATCAGCCGGATATCAAAGGTAAAATAAACGGATATCAAGAGAAAACTGACGAAATTTCAATTAGATTTCGGACAGATTTCAGCAGAATATTAAAAAATACCTGTTGGATATACCTAAATATTAGCTAGTTATCAGTTGACAGTGGCCAAAGAGTTTTAAGGAAAATGGAAAATCGCTGAAAACAGCCATGTTTCGACCGAATCCAACAGCCGGATAACCTGATATAAGTCGGATATCAAGGCACTTGTACACCGGATATCATGAGTTACTCCTTCGTATAGGCGGTGTTTCAGAAGCTCCCTTCTAACGCGCAATGCGTCAGATTTAAGGGCAGGTTTGAGTATCTTCTCGGCAGCTCTGAGAGGTTCACGAGGAATTCCATTCCAAGTTTCAAATCAATACACAGCCGCCGGATAAGTCCTACTTGTAGATACCCCTCGGTGAAAATTCATCAGTCTTTGTGAAGTTTTTAAGTATACAAAGTAAAAGTTGCAGGTTTATGACTCTAATATCGATAAAACCGATGATATTTCTCTGACCTTAGCCTTAGCCCATACTTCCAATGTCATATCGGAATAGGCTCCCCTAAGCGATTTCCTTTAGAGCGGCTTCAAAGCCAAGCAATTGTGTTCATTATGATATTCGCCTGCGGCTTCAGACAATATTATTAGCACAGCTGAGCGCATATAATAAACGCTGTGAAAAATCTCCTTTTAAGCGATTAAAGAGTGCAATTTTACAGGATTACACCGTTTATTAAAAATCGTAAATTTGATCAGGGAACAAAGCAGGAAAAAATCTCAGAAAACGGTGCTAGAAATCGGTAAATGGCGGCCGAATAGCGCGGGCATATGCGCAGTTTGAAGTCCCTTCCTTATTGCAAAGGCAAAGAAATCGTAGATGACGACTCACAATTCCGTTTTCCCCCGTAAACAGTAAAGAAGTAATACTCAATGGACTCACCTGGAAAAAAGACAGAGAAGAACATAAGGAAGCAAAGAGTTGAGTAATATCCAAGTCTTCACTAACATTTTTTTGCCTTGCATTGCAGGAATGCTTTACACTTTAAATATGAAATAGTCAAAGTTTGACTAAATGTAATAGTCAATTGGTGTTTGACTAAAACTTTGGTCATATTTGACTGAAGAATGGTAGGAATAGTAAATTTTTG
>Ga0058701_10002558_pt1 | contig 13880 bp, 12 predicted proteins | sample AgamicOrMae_FD_97039 | JGI IMG/M metagenome (GOLD analysis project Ga0058701, IMG submission 97039) | Agave microbial communities from Guanajuato, Mexico - Or.Ma.e | ecosystem: Host-associated > Plants > Phyllosphere > Phylloplane/Leaf | place: Guanajuato, Mexico | collected 2012-06-04 | reverse complement strand
TAGAACAAGCATCCTTTAACATGCAATTTTCAGCATTAATAGAATCACATTCATCCATCAAAGTGAATAACAATTCCTAAACTTTTGCTTTGTTAAGACCACATACCTTTTCCTTAAGTTGGGCTAAGCTATCGAGTGGCTCATCATCTGAATCTGATTCACTCCGGCCAAGCCCTACAACATCTTCCTCTTCTTCATAGGATTCATCGTCCTTAATTGTATCACCCCAAGCCGCAAGAAACGCCTTGCAGAACTGTTCCCAAACTGCTTTTTGCCTTGTTTCCGGAACTGTTCTTGCTCCTGTTCTTTCTTCAGCAATGGGCATTTTTTCACAATGTGAGCATGTTTACCACATTTAAAACACCTAGAGAACTGTTCTCAATCATTGTTTCTGGGCTTGCTGAAATTCTTCTTTTTGGTGTTCTCTTTGGCCTTCTTGAAAAACTTCTTGAACTTCCAGGTGATCATGGCCATCTCTTCTTCAACAAGGTCCAAACCATCCTCTTCCAAGGCCTTCAGAGCAAGGCCTCGGTCGCTTTTGGTCTCCTCCTTCAGTTGAGAGCTTCTTCTAAGCTCATAGGTTTGAAGATTGCCAATAAGCTCGTCCAAGGAGATTTTGGTCATGTCCTTGGCTTCCTGAATGGCCGTGACTTTGGCCTCCCATATATGTGGCAAAAATCTTAGGATTTTCCTTACCAATTCGTCCGTGGTGAAGGACTTTCCCAAAGATTTCAGCTCATTAGTAATATGGGTAAAATGGGTATGCATTTTCATCACCGTTTCTTTATCATCCATTTCAAATAGCTCATACTTTCTCATTAGAATTTCAACCTTGATTTCTTCACTTGACTTGTGCCATCATGAGCTACTTGAACGGCGTCTCATATATCTTTGGCTGACTTGCACTTAAAAATGCGAGTATACTCATCAGGAGCAAGGCCAAAATACAAAAGCTTTTTGGCCTTTGCATTCTTTTCCATCATCTTGAAGTCTTCGGCATTGAATTCTTTAGGCTTCTTTGGAACCAAGCTCCCATTTTTGATTGCCTTTCTGGGAATGAGTGGACCGTTTTGGGTAATCATCTATAACTCATAATCATCAACTTGAATGTAGTTTTCTATGATGTTCTTCCACCAACTATAATGTTGACCATTAAAGTAAGGTGGTCGAGTCATGGATTGACCTCAAGCATTCCTTGTGGGGTACTCATCTTCTAGGATCTCTCAAGGTGTTAGCCTTTGAATAAGAACTTGCTCTGATACCACTTGATAGAATTGGGAGTAAGCAAACACAGAGGGGAGTGAATTGTGTTGGAAAATTTTTGTGACTTCTTGGAAACAGGCTTAAGAATTGTTCTGACAGAATGTTTACAGTGAACCTAGAAATGAGATAGCAGCGGAAATAAGCAGAAAATAAGTAGTATGAGCACCGTATTTTTACGTAAAAACACCTCTAGCCCAACTGAGATGAAAAACCATGACCTATCCCTGTAGGATTTTCACCCCACTTCACTATACGAGCTAAACACATTACAAAGTAACCCACACCATTGCAAAGTAACTCTCACGTAACCGTCTACCATAAGACAAGTTACACCACGTCCAAAGTCTCCCTAGGCTTGGACACACTCACTCTCACTGATGAAAGAGAGAAAAATGGAATGAATACCTCACTTGTAATGCTTCTAGACAAGCATATGTAATGTACCATTTGCGCCTAATATGCCAATTGAAAAAGCTCGATTTTTACACTCACTTTGGTTGGTTTTCTCTCTGAAAATACAACTCTTAAAATCTTTGAAAAACGCTGTGAAAACCGATGATAAAAACTCAAGGTGAAAAGTTACTAAAATAGGAAAATTGGGTGAAATAAAATATTGTGGAAATGCTTGAGTCACAAGGCTTGGTCATACATCCACTTTTAGCTTGTGGAGCAAGAATAACTCAGCGCCACAAGTTTTCAGCTGCCAAGCCATGTTTTTCTCCACTTTTTTAGCCACATTCTAAAATTAGAAGTTGTTTTGCTGCTTGGTGAATAATTCACTTTAAAAATAGGTTAAAAAACTTTCCACAAAATTTGCAAAGCCAAAAATAGTTATTTGGACTAACAGCTAGCTAAAGATTTTATCTCAAATATGTCAAAAACATCAGTCCAAACATCAAGGAGAAAACCATGAAATTCGTTTTCACCTTTGACTTAAAAACACTCTGAACACCTTGTTCTCAAACCTGTTCTGCGACAGTGTTCTAAAATATCTCAAAAAGAAAAACCATTTCAAAGTAACTGTAAATCAAGATCTTCTAATTGGCATATTAATAAGAATCTAATAAGATAAAGCAAACAACAAACCAAAGACTCTTGTTAAACTAATCGGATAAACTTGTACAAGAATTGACTTATCGCTTCAAATGCTTGACGCATCTCAGAAATGTTCCCAGAGCTGTTTGAAGTTCTGAAGTCTGTTGCCAATCAACTGCACTGAGGAACTGTAAATATGACTGATCTGAGATGATGATCTGAAACATATATTCTTTCGAGGAACTATTCCAAGCACTATTCTCAAACACTGTTAACCAAGCAATTTAAAAAGTATTCCAAACAATATCCGGAACCTATTCGGACAACGCACTCTCACAAAACATGTGGACTATTACATTTGTATTTGTTATAATCAAAACCTTACATTACATGAGGATGGGGTCAACAACTTCCCCCTTTTTGATGATGACAAACTAAATGACCATATTGACATAAAAGGCAAAAGTAAGTTAGTGCCAAGCATCCAAGCCAAGAAAAGACATTTTAAGAAGTCAACTCAATTCAGGTTAAACTAAAACAACTGTGGACAGGCCTATCTTCCCCTTTTTGGCATCATCGGAAAAAAAGTAATCAGAGCAAACAAGTAAAAACAGCGTGTTCGCAGTCGCCCGCACTTGGGTAATGGAGGGAAAACAACCTGCGATACACTCAAGTATATGATACGTTAATGATATTCGCCATCCGAGTCACACACAAACAAATAACAACAACAAAACAAGAAAGGCACAACATTAAAGCATAACTAAGCAAGATTTGGTATAAGCCATTGTCAGTAAAAAAGCACAAACAGACCGTGCAAACAGTTGGTTGAGAACAGGGGAAAACATGATAGGAACAGGGAAGAGTACAAGGTAGGGAACAGGTTTAGGAAGGAGGAAGTGCCAATTTGGCTATAAGGGCAGAAAGGATAGAAAGCAAATCCTCATGGCGGTTGGCATTTAGAGCCTTTTCCTCAGCAAGAACCTTCTTAACCTCAGTGAGCTCATCCTTCGGCCGATTTTGATCCTGGAGAAAAGTATCCAATGAAACGCCACTGGAGGAAGGACCAGGAATAGCGATGAAGGGTGTTCTAAGCCCCTGTTCTGAAGCAATGTTGACACCCTTTGCTATCTTAAAACCACAACTGATTAGGATGCTGCTACCTATTTCATCTCTCATCTGCACCCCCACCTTATTCCGTAAGGAGACACCAAAATACTCAAATATTGAGGTCAGAAGGAACCCATATCCCAGGTTATGTTCTCGGGTAGTGTTTGCTATCCGAGAAATATGGCGAAGCATGATAGCAAGGAGGCTAATCTGCTCCCCCCGGTCTAAAAGGTCAATGAAGCATTGGTCCATAGCATCCGCAAGATTGTGGCCTTAACATCTAGGAATGACATTTTTGATGATGAATCAAAAGAGAAACTGGTGGAGAGGAGTCATTTCCCCTTTCCTGATGGACCGAGGAGCCTTTAACCGCGGTTCTTGACTCAACTTTTGAGCCAATTCTAGCAATCAAGCTGTCCTAAGTACAGTTTTGTCCTCCTAACATACACATCAAATCCCTCTGAAGGAATACCCAATATTTCTCCCAAGCCTTTAGTAGTGAAACTCAAGCTCTTCCCATTAACCATACTGATCACCACCCCATTGCTGACTTCGCAATTAGCATAAAATTCTGCTAGATTAGGAACAGAACACCCACTCTGCGTGTTCGCAAATAGGGCCAGCTAACCCTAAGCCTGAAGCTTATCCAGGAACAGCTGCAAACCCTGTTTCGGAAAATAGTCTACCTTCACAACCTTACCCCTCACCACACTCTATTGAAGAAAATGTGCAGTTTTGGTAGCTGTGGTCAGGGTGGGTTTAGCCTTTTTGGATTTTGGTTCCTCTTGCTTGTCCACCTCAAAAGCCTGTTTGGTCCCTTTTTCAAAGGTGGTCTTTCTCTTGGATGTGGTGCACTTGGAGATCACTTGCAGTTGTGACCTCCTATTGTCTCTTTTCAGGGACCACTATGGGAGCTCGCACGCCCACAAGTAACATGAAGATTTGAAGACCACTTGGGGTCGTAACCTCCACTGGCTCTTTTCAGGTCCAGTATGGGAGCTCGCACTCCCATAAGTAACCTGAAGATTTGAAGACAAATTGTAGCCATGACCTCACACTGGCTCTTTTAAGGGTCTAGTATGGGAGCTCACACATCTAAAAAGTGGTTCATGTGAAGACTTGGTGATCAAGAGCTAGTGTCCTGTAAAACCGTCCTCCTTTCAACGCCCCCTCGTTTTTAAGAGTAGTTCCTCATTTTACTCACTCTTTCCTGAAAAATGTTAATTTTGACTTTCTCCTTTTGTAGGTGATCGAATGTGGTCCACCTTAAAGAGTTCTAGCAAGACAAAAAGTTTTACATGTCCATTGTAGATATGGAGGATGCCCCAACTAAGTCAAGGAGCTCTTTCCTTATCTGTCACCCCTTGCGTAGGCTGAAAGCCACATAAGTGTCAACCATTGAGGTTTTTTTTTTTTTGGCTCAGGTGTTCTCCATTGATGTGGAGAAGGGTGCCAACAATGGCTCTGAGGCGTACTATTTGCGGAGCATTGACCATGATAGGTCCAGTTTAATTACCGAGTTTCTTACGCTTGGGCAATAGGTAACTACTGGAAAGGCTCGATGGATGCTGAGCTTGCTTTTGTATGGGTATTTTACCTACATTCCTCTTTACTGGGGCTGAACTGAGCAAGTGCTCGCTTGTTTTGATCAACGTTTGAGGAACTGCTCTCTTTACCAAGCAGTCTACGCCTCTCTGTACTCTTACAGCTGTGACGCCCATGTCTTATGTGCTTTCTATAAGAGTTGGTGTCCTATCACCAACACCCTTCACACCCTTCACACTCTGGCCAAGGAGCTGTCGATCTCCTTATGCCACCTGCACCAGCTTAGTGGTCTTTTGATCTGCAGCAAGATTTACGATGAGGCTATCCCCAGCACTCAGGTCTTTAGTCACCAAGATGATCAGAATCAGAGGGTCATCCCATCTCCATACATCTTCTTGTTTGTCGCATTTAGGTGCCTAGATAAGGCACAGAGTTGAGAGAAAGGAGTAACTGCTAAGATTTGGTCGATTTCTGGTGTAAGTAGAATTTGGTCCATAACCCACCATCACGTCCCTATTGGTAAGACATGAGGCCCATGAAGACACACAAGCCAAGCAGTCAGATTTAGTCTCGTGAGATCTGTAGGAGCCAAGAAAAGTTGAATGTCTTTAAGGGCCTAGGAATCCCAAAGGAGAAGAGGGAGAGTACTTACTTAATAGCCTACGTGTCATGTTGTCTTAGCGTTTTCGCTCTTTCAAAGACTAGAGGTAGGATTAATCGCTTGAAGACTTTGGAAACGCCTGGTTTGATGGCCTCGGGCTATATCTTTAGGTTAGTAATTCCTGTCTTGGAGAGCGTCTATCATGGCTTAAATAGGAGCAGCCACGCCGTAAGGCCTTGCCATTCGCAATCATTCTTCCGAAGCATTATCTTTATGGGTGGTTTGCGTATCACTTTAAGACCTACCACATGTTGTGTCCTACCTATCTAGGTCTTTTGATGGTGTGCTACTCTAGTTCTCTTAAGAAGCTCAGCAACATAAGGGATGTTCGTAAGCTGATACATGATGAAAAAAGTTTTCTGAGTTAGGGTGCCTTATTCTAGCCAGGAATCGCCTCGAGGTCATTGTAGATGATTGAAAGCTATATGATGCTAGATTAGACAATTTGGTGGCCCTTTGAGATGGCTTTCTTCCTATCCATTGTGGTTCATCTTTTCCTGTCGAGCCATACAACCCTTATCAGTTCAGTTGATAGTTTGGGCTTTGCTAGTGGATGCCTGGGGTGCTTCTCGAGGACCCTCGCTCCTAGGCAGTATTATATAAGGATGCCTTTTGCTATTAAAAGAGGCTCCTATTCTATGGCAGCATAACCCAGGGCATCTTGCCCAGTCGTACCTTGACACTGCTTCAATATGTCTCTTTAACGTACAAGAATTGATGATCTAATGTAACTGTTAGTGAACTTAGGGCCAATGTCTCCCTCTTAGAGAAGAGAACGGAGGTGAACCCCTCTAGGTGTGAGAAAGATGAAGAAGCTAGTTCTTCTAGGAAGGTCCAAGCGAAGAAAGGGAAGTTCCCTATGGATGACTTAAATGTCAAGGTACCTAAGTACGGTCAGACCATTTGAGAATCCCCTAATATCCATGTTGTCGATAAGAAATGGGGACATATAGTCGGGAATGACAGCGAGCATGATTCCGAGGCAAACTTTAGGCATGGAGGGCACAAGTGACGCGAGATTATGATTCCCATAGACATAGGAGTGAGCCCCGAGGATGATTTCTTTGATGATATACAGAGTTGCCCAACTGAACCGGCGAATCTTGATGAGATAGTTTTCCTTTGTTTTATCATTTCTCAATTTTCTTTTCTTTTTTATGGATATGAGACAATATCACGCTTGTCTAGTTTTTAATCTCTCACCTTTATTCTATATTTCTTCTTCTTTTCTTTTTTATTAGATTGATGAGTTTGACTTGGTGTAGGAGGCTACATCGGTTGTTGATGAGGAACTTCTAGAGGCCGTTAATCTTATGGCCAAGTTACTCGCCGCAACAGCCGAGCTTCGTATCAGCAAGGACATTGACATCATAAGGAGACGCCTTATACTGAAGGAGATGCCATAAAAGCTTTCCATGTGTCCCCCATAACTAGCCAGCATTCAGTTGAGAGGCCGACTTCTCTTAAGGTGGCTCAAGAAGACTATCCAGTGTTGATTCTCCTACTATCATTCATGAGGTTACTGGGACATAGTCGGCTAGCACTATTGCTCCCCCCACTACCTCTTTTTACCCAGGGCATTATCGTGGCTACAATATAGGTGATGAGGTCTGAGCATTTGACCACCTTAAAAAAGGTGGGCCTTGAAGCCGTGGAGGCCAAGATCTAGGAGGTGTCTATGATATACAAGGGGATAGAGCGACTTTATAGTGATCTAACCCCTCTGCAAAAGAGGTAGAGGATTACGGATGTGTGGTATCCACTTACTTATCTTTGAAGGATACTTCCTTATTCTACCGTCCGACAGTCGTAGGGCAAGAAAAGGCTATGTGAGTAGATTAAGCTTACATAGTCCCATTTTGTCATGGTCCATACAAACCTCGATGCCTTACAAGACAGACATGGGAGAGTTATTTAGAGGATTGCGGACTTAGAGGAGACACTTCGTCTTGCTCGAGAACGGGAGTGTCAGCTAAAGACAGATGTAGAGCTCAAGTCAATGAAGTTGACAGCTGCTGAGGAGGAGGTTAATGTGAAATCCAAGGCTCTTACCGACCTTGAGGTTGTGCCCACTTTATTACCTAATGACATGATCGAGTTGGAAATGCATGAGTAGGTTATACTAGATATGCCGTTTTTACTCAACCTTGACACTTGGATGGGCATTGTTTGAGCTACTACTTGGTTTCTTCTTGGCTTCTTCTCTTGTTTTAATGCACAATGAACTTATATAATAAGTTCTAGTTGGTTTGCTGTATGCCACATGTTTGGTTGTCAGACCACTTTCCTTTCTTTTATTTATCTCCATTTGACTCGGGTTGTATTTGCTTCTTCACCATGTTTTGTTTGCTACATAAGCATTTGTGCAAGTTTACAACTTTCAATAAGATCAAGTAAGCATGTAGCCCAGTAAAATACACATCGATTCTTTTTTTTGTTTGTTCCACTTGCCGTTCACAATTTATGCTCTTACCGGCCAACATTTTTTTCTTTTGGTGATTTCATCGTTCATAATTTATACTCTTGTAGGCCATGAGTTTTCTTTATTTTGTTTTTTATGAATAGTTTAGACTCGTATTAGGGAGCCTATTCAAGTATTTGTCTTCTAAGGGAAGTAACGCTTTAAGAACTTGCTGTTGATTGGGCCATGCTAGAAGCCTTCTCCATCGACTACCTTGTATGCACCATTGGTATAAACCTCATAGGAGACATAAGGTCCCTCTCATTCTGAAGTGAATTTACCTGTCTTATGCGTCATGATGATTAGTCTTCTTAGCGCTAGCAACTGATTGTCGACTTGAAACGGCCATGATTGAACCTTTTTGTTGAACACTCGGGCCAAGTGAGCTTGGTAGCATTCCAACTTTTACTGCGCCTAAAGTCTTTTTTCGTCCTGGGCCTCCAACTCTGGTAGCCAAAGCCGATTGTTTTCATCCCTATGGAACCCTTCTTGTATGGCAATACACAATGATGAGATTTAAATTTCTAAAGGCAATATAGCTTCTACTCCATAAACCAGAGCATAAGGAGTTGACTGTGTTAGCGTCTCATAGGACTTTTGGTACACCCAAAAGATCTCTCCTAATTTTTTGTGCCAATCTCATTTGGATTTTGACACCACCTTCTTCAGCAGGTTGCAGAACGTCTTTTTGAATGCTTCTACTAGGCCATTTGCTGGTGCGTTATACATTGATGACTTACATTGGGCAAATTTAGACTTCTCGTAAAGGCCATTCATCAGCTTGTTAACAAAGGGTTTGCCATTATCTATGATGATATACCGAGGCATACCATACTAACAAATGATGTGCACTCGGATAAAATTAACCAGATTCTCCTTCTTGACTTCCTTGAAGGCGACCACCTCTACCCATTTAGAGAAATAATTAGTGGTTGCCAAAATGTACATGTGCTCAACTATGACTTTGAAGTGAGTGGTTCCACAACATCCAGCTGCATGCCTCGAAAGGCCAGGACGCTATGATTAGGTGGATTGACTTCAGAGGTTAGTGAATGAGGTTAACATGTAATTGGCCAATATTAACCCACTCTTTTGACACAATTATCTAACTTTGGCCTTGACTGATGTACGCCACATATACCAACATGGGTTTTTCCATAATTTGTTTTCCTTTTTCATCATCCATGCATCGCAACCAAAGACCCAAGAAAGAGCATTGGTACAAAATTCCCTTATAATAGAGAAAGCGTGAGGCTCTCCATTAGACTTCTGTTTTATGCCTCGATTCACTTGGCAGTTTTCCATGTTCTAAGAAGTTGATGAGCGGTTGGCACCAGTCTTCTTGATCTATTTCATAGATAGAGACTGTTTTAACCTCTTGTATTTTGAACTCTTCTTAATTTCTATCCTCGGCAGATGTGGCGACCCATTGACCATAAACTAGCAAAGTAGTGCTTTCTTCTTCCCCCAATCCTAAAAATGGCTATAGGTTTGCAAGCATGTCAGTCATCTAGTTGGCATTCCTAAGAACATGCTCTAACTTAACATTCTCCAGCTTATCCAACAAACCTTCGACATTTTTGTGGTATAGAATAAGGTCATCTTTCTTCACTTCGAACTCTTCTAGATGCTGATTAATGATTAACTGTGAGTCACCATATACATAAAGGTCCTTAATTCCCATTCCAGTTGCCATTTGGAGGCCCAGTATGAGTGCTTGATATTCAGCTACATTGTTGGAGCATAGTTTGTTCAGGGTAAAGGAATAAGGAAAAATGCTCTTAGGATAGACAAGAACAACTCTCACTTCTGCACCATCATGTCATGTAGCACCGTTAAAGAACATCTCACAAGGTAGAAGAGCATCTATAAAAAAACACTTCTTCTCCGAAGAAGACATCATTACCTCCCAATCATCAGGCGCATAATGGTCTACTAGGAAATCTACCAATGCTTACCCCTTCACTGCTTTTTGAAGTACATCGACAAGGGTGTAACGACATCCTAATCTTATGATCGATGGTAAGAATTAGCACTTTTGCAATTGGTCAAAGATTTGGCTGGGATTTTGTAGATGACCTAATCTCTTTTTAGACTTAACCACCAGATCATTTACATAGCACTCTGCCATTTTGTGCAGCATCTCCTCAAAGATCGTTTGCATCGCCCTTTGATGGGTTGCTGTAGTGTTCTTCAAACCAAAGGGCATCATCTAGGAATAGAAAATGCCCTTCAGTGTACGAAATGTAATGGCTTCCTAATCTTCTAATGCCATTTGAATCTGGTTATAGCCTACAGTGCAACCCATAAAGGATAAGGCTTCATGACTTGTTAGCATCGATCATAAGTTTAATGGTTGGCAGTGAAAAGTCATCTTTTGGACATGTGTCATTCAAGTCCCAATCTACAGATGTGAAGTTGGTCATTTTTCTTTCTCACTGGTACGATATTTGTAATCCAGGTTAGACATTTTACATCACGTATGAACCTAGCATTAATAAGTTTTTTTACCTCCTTTTCAATCTCTGGTATCAACTTGGGACGAAAACGTCATTGAGGCTGTTTTTTAGATGAAACGCCCTTCCTAATGGCCAAATTGCAAACCACACCTTTAGGCTCCAATCCAAGCATTTTCTTGTAACTCCATGCGAAGACATCCCCATATTTAGAGAGTAGCTTGAAGTACTCTTTTTTTTTCCTCTAGTGTAAGCATGGTACTCACATAGATGAGGTGTGGATCTGCTATAGTCCTAAGGTTCAGCTCTTGTCGCTCATTGGCTGAAGCTTGCCCCCCATCTTTTGGGGTTTTTGATAGCTCGAATGGTTCAACTTCAACCTCTAAGTCATTAGTCTCCTAAACTATACCGTGGTTAGAAGAAACCTACTCTTCTTCTTCGACCTTACCCTTTGAGTTTGAGCTGGCCTCACGACTGGTAATGAATAAGGTGCGTCTCCTAATTTTGAGAAAGCCATTAGTCTTCACGTTCAAAGTGGAAACATGCTTCAGGTGAGAAGGGATGAATCTTTGGACTTCGTTGGTTTTTTCAGGCAGTTGAACACCAAGCTCATTGCTTGTGTGGGCGATGAACATAAAGACTTCCCCCCTCCCCCCGTCATTCTAGTGAAGAAGGAGGACTAAGTTTGTTTATCGCTTTTCAATCTTCGAAACATAGAGGGCATGGAAGCCTTATCTTTTCCTATCTTGCTGAACATAGAAAGGCACTGTTATGATGTAGACAGTTGTAACCTCTCGAATACCGATAGCTTTGAGCTAAATGTAACATGGTCACCCCCATCATCATTAGCTTCTTCTGCCGTGATGTATTGTGCAAACAACTGTTTCTCTTTACGTCGTCCAAAAATTTACCAGCTAAGATGGTATGTACCCAAGGTTAATCTTCAGTGTTGCAACCCTGCCACCCTATATTTGTATCATTTGTTGGGTGTCATTGAGCCCATAAGGCTTTGCTTCAATGACATTCCCCAAAGGTGATGGTTTGCTAAAATCATAATAGGACTTCTTCTTCAACTTGTACACATTCAGGTTAAACCCATCACTTGTGCGCACCCTTGGTAGGTCACTTTCTTCTTCGAGCAAACCTTTGGAAGAAGCAACAAAACTAAGGAGGGGTGTTATAGCCATCTATCTTACTGTGATGTGGCTTATGAAGTGGAAGTACACCATTTTTCCTGAGGATGGCCTAGTCAACCTCAATGTGCCTGCCGACTATCTTGATGGTGCTTTTGGGGATGAACATTCAATGAATGGTGACTAACCATCTTTTGTTTGAGATGTATGAATGTACCTCAGGACTATCTCCGATGACACTATGGTGGTAGCAACCGTCATATTCGTATACTTGATAGAAGAGGGTGTGCCTCCCTGTTGACCTTTTTCCTTCTTGAGCTGATGTGAAGGCATGTCTTGCTTTGGCGCTTGAAGAACACTTTTGATGCCACCTCTGCCCATAGAAGTAATGGTTGATGGCACGGTTTCTTTAGGTACATCGTGCTCCTCAAAGAACTTTGCATCCGCAAAGTGAGATTCAGCTTTAGCGAATGGCTTGACATTGTCGTTTACCTTCCTTTCTCCATCTTGGTAATATTTTAGGCATTGATGTAGAGTGGAAGCCACAATCCCATGTTCATAAAACCATGGCCACCCAAGCAACAACTTGTAAAAAGTCTTGGAATCGATTACATGAAAAATGGAGGACGTTGACAATTTGTCATTACCATTTTGAAACGAATCATGCCAATAGCACGCTAACCTCTAAGGTTGAACCCTTGAGTAATCGTCCAACTCGCTCTCCTGTGATGCCTAGATCATGCATCATGGACTTTGGCATGATGTTGACGGCTGAGCCTCCATCAATGAGGTTGTGATTAACCTTCTGCTCCATGAGGTAGCTAGTCACGAATAAAGGATGATTGTTAGGTTTGGATCCCAACAGTAAATCATCATCGTGAAAGTCACAGTCGTGTTACAAGAGACATATTGGATGGGCGTCTCGAACATTTTTGACACCCTTGACTTTGTCAACATAGATTTCTGGGTGCTGCAAAGCAGTGACAATATGCTGGCGTGTCACATGAGGCAAACTGAAGATCGGCCCCAATTCGGGCGCATTAGTATGCCCTATAGGGCAGCCAAAGTCTTGTTCGTTGCTCTTGGGGAGTTCTCTTGTTTGTCATCTTCTTCATCTGTCTCTTCTTCTACCTCAAAACATGAGGACATGTTGACTATTATCTTATCAAGGAAGCTTGCTGGGAAAGATATTTCTTGTGTGATAAGGTTCAGCAACCCATGCTTCAATAGCACGACATGCTCCAGACTTCCAAACTAAATGGTGGATAATTCCTTTGTCTGGGAGGACGTGTGATTTGTCTCGACTACATCATTGAAGTCTAATATTATCCTCGCCTCTTTGGCTATTTATAGAGCCCCTCCTTACCTTAGGGTCAAACATTAACCTTGACTTTCTTTTAGTCTTCTAATTCAGCATTAATTTGATTCGGCTTGATTTAGACTTGACCTCGACTTATGAGTTTCCATCTTCTTAGGAGTCGGGGTCGACTTAAGAGTTAGATTATTTTGGCATCGGTTTGAGTTGGGACTCAGGTAGGGCCGCTGATCGGGCCTACACTTGAGAGTCACTTTGGTTAAAACTAGGCCCTGACTTCGTAGTCATTTAAGTTAGAACTGGGCTTAACTAAACTGTTAACCGCATTTGATTTTTACGAACCGCTTGAGTCAGAGATGGGCCTTTACATAAAAGTCAATTTGGGGCTTAATCTAAATTAATTACCCAAATTAACTCAAGTAATTAATTTAAACTAATTTATTGAAAAACACGCTTTTTTACTGCCTACATTTGCCTATTTTCATTTGCCTGTGATTTGTACTATTGGAATATATTGAAAAAATTTATTCCTTACTTGCTCGAAATTAAAGATTGTTTTCCTGCGTCATGTACAAAAGATATCAGTTATGCATTGCATTTGTGAAAAACTAACTAACATGAAAACTAGTGAAATGTCGTTGCGCAAAAGAAATTTGCTATATATCTCTGTGTGGGTGGGTGTGTGTACATATAGAGAGAGAGAAAGAGAGAAACATACATACACACGCACATATCTATCCATGTATGTATGAGCGTATGTATGTACGTGTGTATATATGTATGTCTGTGAGTCTATATATACACATATATACACATATATATACACAAACACCAACACACACATATATATATATACACACACACACATATGTATCTATATATGTATACGTGTATATATGTA
>Ga0058701_10002557_pt1 | contig 13881 bp, 7 predicted proteins | sample AgamicOrMae_FD_97039 | JGI IMG/M metagenome (GOLD analysis project Ga0058701, IMG submission 97039) | Agave microbial communities from Guanajuato, Mexico - Or.Ma.e | ecosystem: Host-associated > Plants > Phyllosphere > Phylloplane/Leaf | place: Guanajuato, Mexico | collected 2012-06-04 | reverse complement strand
TAAATCAGAAATACAGCTAAGATGCTATTATGCACACCTGACCACTAAAAACGACTAGCACTCGTCCTAACTTTTGAGTTGACGGCATGCAAAGATAGCAAGAATTACATGGCGTTATATGGACGTGTACCGTAAAAAATATTGAAGTTTTTTATGTTTCACTGGGAAATTCGGTCGATAAGTTTGTTTAAAAAACGTTCCACATGATTGATGGAGTTAAGATAAATAAATTGAGACTAAATAACCAGTATCTTACCGTCGTTTAAAAATTATAAAAACCTCTCAAAACAGAACATTATTTAGATAAAAATGAGTCAAATCAGCCATTGCGACAATTTTAAAAATTGAAATAACCATAAATATTAGCTGCCAATCAATGTTGATTGTTTATTCAATCAAATGTTATAGTTTTTCTTGCCTTTCAAATTTTTAAACAGAGGGCTTTTTTTGTACATCTTCTTTGTGAATTTGACTAGCTCAATCGACGAAACATCCTTAAGTACCTTTTCAAAAATTGGATGGACTGACAATGAGAGGACTCAACTCGCATTTTCTCTGTAATCCAATCTAGCAATGTGTGTTAGATATCAAAAATACCTTCCCGGACTTTTGCAAATCTAACAAGCAAGGTAGCGGTTTTATAGCTACCTCTGTATCTGCGACTTATTGGCCATGAAAATTCGCAAGAAATGTTGTGACTTACAAGAGCTAAAGGTAGTTTATTCCTCTCCTCTTATCTGTTATTCTTCACGTCTGAGAAGTGGAAAGGAATGTTGCACGTATAGTACCGTAAGTGTGATTTATTAAAATCTAAAACACTATCGGTAGGAGCTATAAATTCAAACACGGTTCCTGCACTTAACATATTTACGTTCAACTGTTAACTCCCAGTCTTCGCTTATCTCTGCGTACTACCACGGTTCGATTATTATTGACTTTGTTAACTCAAAAATTTAATATTGTTAAGAAAGTCTGCACAATGCCAACATTATGGCTGTGGTTCAATAGAAAGAGAGAGCCACGGGAACGGTACACAAAGGCCGGAGGCGGCTCTCAAATCTTGATAAAGTAATCCAAAGTGTTTTCAACAGCGTTTAGCTTCGCTTTTACTCATTACGATCATTATCAACGGTTTCAAACAAACTGAAATATCTCTTCACTGTTATTTAAATATTGATGCAATCTACCTCAACCATCAGGGTAGGCAATCCTCATGACAGAGAGACAGCACTTCATGAGTGCTGCCTACCCTCAGCGATACGCACCTGGTTCTCCGAAATGGAGGTACCATCATAGACAGAAAAGACGTCCCCCCCCTGCAACCACCTAGACATCGTTGCGGTTGCCTACCTTGGCTCAGAATCAGGCAGGTGCTTGGCTGATGCCGGGCTATAAAGGAAGGCCACTACAACGCACCGATGTCTAGGTGGTTGCAGGGGGGGGACGTTTTTTCTGTCTATGAAAGTACCTCCCACGAAACGTATTTTAATCGACGAAAAATGTTACTAGACGAAAAATATATTTGATAAATTGATTAAAAAATTGATGAAAAATATAATTGATAAATGCTTATTATTGAGCCTGGACGCATGACCTAAGATCTCGCACGATTGTGGATATGCAGGTATTATTTTCGGGGGGCATTCGATAGCGCCAAAAACCATAAGCGCCAACGCCGCAAGCGCTAGTCCGTAACCACCAAACGAGAAAAGTCGCAAACGCCAAAGTTCGTATCGGTTAGGTTAGGTCAAGTTAGGTTAGACTAAGTTAGGTTAGGTTAAGTTAGGTTAAGTAAGGTTAGTATTGCGGTTAAGATCTTTGGCGTTTGCGACTTTTCTCGTTTGGCGGTTGCGGATTGGCGCTTGCGGCGTTGGCGCTTGTGGTTTTTGGCGCTTATGACAGCTACCCTTATTTTCAAGCCACGGAAGAAGGCATGTACCGGTTTTCTTCGCGGAGACTTAAACGGGCGTCAAAACATCCGTTTTTGCACTTTCACATTTTAAACTTGAAAATAAGCTGTACTTAGCTTAAGCCGCCGAAACCTATTTTCACTGAAAAACAGAGGTAAACGGCAAGGTTAACGTGCCTCGGAAATAGGCCTAGTTGTTCGTTATTTGGAAACCGGCTGAAGAGACGATTCTGTTGGTGGCCCTGGGCCCTGCCCTGAGCATCGAAATCCTCCAGATTGGCAGCGCGTCCAATTTCCTTCTGTTTCTCCGGGTGTTTAACGGACACGACAAATTAACATCGTTGTCATCGGGTTAGTCTCCGGCGGCTGCGCGCCGCAACCGCAAATACACGGTGCGGCACCTGTGCGGCTGCGGCACTGCGACAGCGGCATGTGGCGGCACTGCGGTCTCCGCCCAAGCCCGCGCCGCACTGCGCGGTTTATGAGTCTTTTTGCGGTGACGGGGCGACCGATTCTTCGACCCGACCATGGACAACAAAACGCAATTCATTCGCCAAATAGAAGACTTGCGGAGAGTGTTCACAGCCTGCAGTGACGGGCAAACAGCACGGTTATCTTAATTTAGACATCGAAGGAAGCGCTTACGAAGATATTTGCGATTGGTGGTTTAAGTCTACTTTGCATACCGTTACTTTATAGGACTTGAGGAAGGTCGGACCAATAAAAATTTCCTTGACAGGATGTTTGTGTTTCGTGTTCCGGTATCATGCTCCAGAGACGAATGCGATGCACGGTACTGAAACAGGCCTACTTCTTTCATTACATTTGTCGCCTTGAGAGAAGGGCGCCCTTCTCTGAGTATTTTGCGTATAAATCTATCTAACGAACCCTCTCGAATAAAAGCTTCTGAAAAAAGAAAAATCTTGACTCATACCTGCAATTTTGAGCTTTCCGCTCAACACTACCGTGTTGTTAGAAAAAGGAATCGCTATCTTTGTCACATACTTAACAAGAATCAGCCACGTTTTATCTCGTTGCCTCCTTCTGAAAGCATTTTTGGTCGTTTTTCTGTTTCTTATTCTATGCACAGAGCGCAGGCGGTACGTTTCTGTTCTTACCTAAAGTCCCCACATTTTACAATATGTCTTTAGAAGTGGGATATTGCGAAAAGGCGGGGATACTTTAAGACGGAAAAGTATGGGATGAGAATCCCAACCACAGGGGTGAAAAGAGGGGCGGTCTTGATAAGGCCATTGGTCTGTGTTTCTATTTCCCCTCTCCCTCCGCTCCAAAGTTACCCCTTTCCCCCTGGCTAATTTAAGTCCAGTCCGGCCTGCGTGGAGGGAAAAAATACTCTTTTCCTCTTTTGGCGGAGTTAAATAGATAACTCGCCATATTAATGGTAGACAGTGCTACAAATTTTCACAAAGTCAAATTTCTGCACTTTTTTTTCATCAAATACCAACAATTTGACATCAGATAATTAAAAATCAGGTTTTATCGTCGAATTGCAAGACTTTCGTACTCACACCCTATTTTTCCAAATCCTCCCTGGGAACCGAAATTTACTTTAACGGCAGAAAGCAGCTAGGGTAAGCTTGTGACAAGTTTCAAATTTTTAATAGTCATCATCTTAGTATGAAAGTAAAATCATCCTTACTGTAGGCTACGATTTAGAGGCGCACTTGGTTTCCGCTGTGCGTCGATTGAAATATTCCGTCTTTTCCCGCGTGTGTGTTCTATCCCCATGCAGTCGCTATCGGTGCTAAACGGTTAATTTAAGCCCGCGCAGAGCACTTAAAATTTGTTTTACTTTTAATTCTAAAAAAAGAAACAAAATTATTCATACTCGAACGTGATACTCCACCATTGCTTATAGGAAAATAAGTAGATATTTTATTAAAGAAACAGAAAGTTGTTTCTTTCTCCGTTTAAAAGGCTACGGTCGTTTCTCAAAAGAAAATTTATTTTTTTCAAGAAGGCGCTTTCCGGTCTCCAGCAAGCCCTTTCTAATCGCTCTAAAGCGAGTAAGTGACTGTTCGAACTTTAACTACGTTTATATAGGTGAGGATTTTTCGAGTTCAATATTTATTGTGCGCTAATTGCAAAGTGAATGTGTAGTTAAAAAGTGCGCGACATGGTCACAGTGAAGAGTGTGTCTGAATCGTGCGTGTTTTGATCGACAGTCCGGCTGTCGTAACAGTTTGTACACGTGGTGTCGTTACTGTTTTTCGTCTCTTTGCTTTCCTTCTTTTCTAGTAAAATTTTCTGCGGTCGCATTATTATTTTCACGTGGGTTCTCGCAGGTTTGAAGGTTTGTCAATTTGACACTTTCTTCAGTTGGCGACCGATAAACACGAATCAAGCTTGTTGTGAATCGAGCCTGTCGCCATTTTCCGGTCAGCCATGAAATTTGTTGTAACTTATGTTCGTTATTAAATGTTAGCCCAGTCAGGATTGTCAGGGGCGAGGTTTATTTTCTCGGTGTTTGTTTTGCACGGAAGCGTTTCAGTAATGTGAGGTTAAGTTTGTCAATGACGTGAAAATCCGCGAGCGTCTAACCTTTCTCGACCTATGACTGTTGCAGGCACAATGGCTGAAGAAAATTGGGATGATGTTCCCAGCGTTCAGCCACAGGTTGAACTTCCAGAAATTAAGCTCTTCGGCCGGTGGAGCTGCGATGATGTCCAGGTTTCGGACATGTCCCTTCAGGTAAACATTTCATATGATAAAAGCAAGAACATGTTAACCATTGGATATCCTAACCTCACTTTTTGTTCTGTTAGGACTACATTGCTGTGAAAGAGAAGAATGCCAAGTATCTACCCCATTCTGCTGGAAGATATGCTGCAAAGAGGTTCAGGAAAGCTCAGTGCCCTATTGTTGAGCGTCTCACAAATTCCCTTATGATGCATGGCCGTAACAATGGCAAGAAATTGATGGCTGTGCGCATTGTGAAGCATGCTTTCGAAATCATACACCTGCAGACTGGTGAGAACCCACTGCAGGTTTTGGTCACAGCAATCATCAACTCTGGACCTCGTGAAGATTCCACTCGTATTGGGCGAGCTGGTACAGTGAGAAGGCAGGCTGTTGATGTCAGTCCCTTGAGGAGAGTTAACCAGGTTGGTGTCATTTGAAAGCCTTTTTAAGAACAATTTTGCTGAGTCATTGATTTTGTGAGATTGTTTCTAATCATATTTCTGTATTTTAGGCCATCTGGCTGCTGTGCACAGGAGCACGTGAAGCTGCCTTCAGAAACATTAAGACCATTGCTGAGTGCATAGCTGATGAACTGATCAATGCTGCTAGGGTGAGTGAAATCATGTTACCTACCTTGCTCATTGCATATTAAACTTGTTAATACTTTTCCTAGAAGAAATCTAGATGCAAAGCCAAATCTCAACTGCCTTCTAATCTTTTCTATGTTGTCCCTGTTAATCTTCTAATCCTGTGTATTTTGTTTACAGGGCTCATCTAACTCTTACGCTATCAAGAAGAAGGATGAACTGGAGCGTGTAGCCAAGTCCAACCGTTAATTTGTTATCCTATTTACATCTAATAAAGATGTACCAAAAAAAGAAAAGATGCCATTTTTAGCCTTGTATACCCTTAGTATGATTTCAAAATCCATCTGTTGACCAAATTTTGATGAGCAGTATTGCTAACCAGATGCACCATTTAGTAGCTTTTTTGTTGTATTTGGTTAGTGTCATACAAGGTACTGGAGGACATTAAAAAAAAATGAATAGCTCAACATGTCAGGCTTCTAGAGTTGTTCATTAAGGCTAAAAGTAAATATTTATATAATTTGGTCACAATTTTTCACTAAAAGGCTATTTGCTTGTAAACTTGTTTCTGACGTAGGCTCTTTTCTATCGACGTAGGTCTCTTCGTCATTTTAAATAACGGGCGCTCTTTGCATTCCTGATTATCATCGCTGTCTACTTTAATCTAGTAACGACGTACAGCGCAGCTATCTTAGTTGAAGTGTATGGACGTGCCCGACTCCTCAACGGGACAATAATTAAGTAGGCTTATGATGGAATCAATAGGAATATAATATTTATGGCTGTTGGGAAGATAAATTTAATCATAGCGTTTGTTAAACTCATCGTTGTCCAGTGGAAGTTCACGACCCTAACTCAATTTTCACATTTATACTCCCATCTGTGTTAAAAGTTTTACTTAATTTCATTTTCTAAGGCCCGTCATATGCTATCTGAAAGTTTTCGTAAGTACTTATGATTGGGAGCGTGAAGTTTAAAAGTTTCGTTGGACCGTTAGTTGTTTAAAACTTCATTATTTGCCTAATCCTCGTAGTACAGTCATTGTCACTATTTCCTTTCTTTTTTTAAAAATTTTTGGCGAAATTAAGGCTGTGGGCCCAGAGAATGTGACTTGTGTTGTATGTTCTTTTTGCATTTCAAAAACTTACATATCAATTATTCATTCAACCTTCACATCGTTCATCCGTCGATGTGATGAGTTTGGCGAACGGCATTTAGGATAACTTCCTTGCAAGATGGATTATTAATCCACCTTGCTTTCTTGCTACTCGTTCAGATTGTGCCATTTATTACACTAGCAATTCATTTTTTTAAAAAATAGAATTGCATTAGGTGCATGCGTGTTTTCTCACATCTGAAGTTCCACCGACTAGCCCTATGTTTTTTTTTCCCCCTTTTCAATTTATTTGTACTTTGTAGAGACCAGAGTATCAACTTTATCCTATTTTTGATGATTCATATTACAAACGAATTGAAGCGAGGCAATATATATAATGTGTGTCCATATAAGGTGTACTATAGTACGTGCGCTCTTTATAGGCCAGGTATGCACCCTAAATATTTGATATGTTCCCGGCAAAAACGTTCCGGGTGAAAAAGTAGGGAACAAATCAGGGCGCATATATGGCTTACATAGAATGCATATAAGGAACGTATTGGCGCATATACGCGCATACAGTATCGTGGGTAGGCATGTATGGCTTAAATATGGAAAATATTAATGAATTAAAATCCAGTGCTAATCCGAATAATTAGTCGCTGATATGAATATACTGAAAGAGGAATGGTTCCCTCCCCAAAGATTGAGGAGAAGCTCCTCGCCGTGATATTTTTGCTGCCTTATTCTTTTTTTTTTATGTAAACCCAGGACTGTTCATTTTGAAGTCCGACGCGCCAAGGTCTATGCCAGAGCTACACAATCAGCAGATCAAATAGGAATGGACTTGTATCACAATTCGATTAGCGCAAATAATAGGGTTGTTGGTTGAAAAACATCCTGAACAAAAATGGAATACAAAAAATTTATTGGAAAAACTTGGCACAATAGCTGAAAATAAAGTCTGAGCAATAGGTTCAAGATTTGGGGTATCACAATTAAAATTTGCACAAAAATTGAGCTGTCATATTTTTCAACAATCACATCTCCTTTTCCATGTTAAAAATGAGCTGTTCCTCACAATAATCTGCAACAAATCACTCATTGGACCCTAACTTAATCCATCATAGTTTTTAACAATACTTTCCATTTTGATGAAAGTATCAATAAAATCTTCTTCAAACAAACCAAATTTAGTATACTGATGCAAGAATGCCTTCTGGGTAAACAGTTTCCAAGCTTTGTTGACTGTACTGTTTAAGGCTTTGTTACACTGAGCATTGTTGGTAACAAGAGCAGCAAACTTATCTAAATCTAAAAATTTTCGGCTTTGATGATAATGAATAAAAGAGCTTGGTGCCCATGAAGGATACAGCTTTCTATCAAGTAATTCACTGCCTATATTTACATCTTGAGCATCTAAAGATCCTTTTGTGATTAAAAGGTTTGACACACATTTGTGGAACTCATGATAGTTTGCTTTAGCAGAGGGAATACATGTTGGCAAGCGCAATTCCCAATCCAAATGAGGGCCTTCCAGATCAGATGGATGGATCTTTAAGGTGCGTTTCAAATGATCTGAGAGAATACTCCAACGTAGAGAGCCCTCAAACCTCCTGCTTTCATTTGGAATATGGGGACTGGACTTAATTGAGCAAAATTTAAAAGCTGGATGGGGAACCATATGGCAAAGAATGTCAGATATCTTAACACAGGTAGGATTATTATCAGTTTGCACCTGAAACACTGCACACATTTTTTGAGCAATTAAACTATTAAGGTCCATTATATTGACATCTTTCAATAATAAAAGATTTGATGCCATCTTCTGCAAGTGGTCATTACTAAACAAAAAGGTGCCATCACAGACATTATAAATTTTTGACAGAGTGAGAACTGTATTATATGATTGAGTTACAACTTCCCCATCTTCAAATGGTAACACAACTGCACTTGCAATAGTTTTGGTCGGATATTCATCGCGCATGTTTTCAATACAATAACTCCCTACACCAGACCCAGTGCCACCCGCAGTACTCAGCAGGTTGATGATTGTTGACAATCTGTCACACTCCTCTGCCTGTCTTCTCAGACACTCAAGAACATTTTCTAACATTGCAGGGCCTTTCTTCTGAAAGCCCAGAGCCCAATTGTTCCCTGCACCACCGCTTTGCAAAGAAACACTTTGGCTGTCGTAACTCCAGGTACCCTTGCTTGAATGTTTCTGATATATTTCATCAATGACTTTCTTCTCGGTGTCCACAAGAACAGCGCGTGCTTTCAGGGAGTCTTTGTCGTTAGACTTAAAAAACCACTGGTCTAGACCGTTCTTGACGTAGCTTTGGTTTTGGGAAGATGACACGCCCGACTTTGTTACTTCCATATCTTTAATAAGGGTAGAAAAGAAACTGTGCCCGATTTGATTCCCACATTGTCCAAATTGTATCACTGACACAGCCATTCTCCCGATTCCTCAGTTCTTCACTTTCCGTCGTCAATTTCCTACTCAAAACATAACCTCCTCACCACTCCGCGATTTCGAAAATAAACAAATAGTCCGCCATCACAATACGCCCTGTAACAATAGTGGTTACGACCACGACCTTTGTTTTTGTTTGTTTTGTTTTTTTTGCTGATTTTTGTGCGAATCATTGCGAATTACCATTTTAAAAAAAATCTGATGTTCAGTGATTTTATTTTTATGAATAGTCGATAATTTTATATAAATGAACAGAGAATAAATGTAGAGCTGAAGTAGAGAACAAAAATCAGGTAAACCACTCCTCCCACCCCCCAACCTTGGAAAACCATCAACAAAAACTCGCTCTCGTTGTTGCCCTTGGTGAAAATGAAAATATGGGTTAGGGAAGGAGTCTAAAGGAGTTGTAAAACGAATTACTGTATATTCTCAAGGGAAAAGAATCATCGTGATCCGTACATCTCCATTACTGGAAAATTGATTGTGAGTTCAGCACCCCGTCTCCCGAGGGTTATATTTGAAGAATGAACAGTTTAACCTCTTTGAACACATGTTTTGCCCGCTAGATTCTGTTGAATGATGGCAGAACGAAAGCCCAAAATCGTCGGGCGTTCTGGCGTTTGGTTGGCGGTCGAGTCCAGATCCCGGGCTGGATGTATTTATTATTTCAACGAAAGTAATGGTCAAAGAAGTTGGAATAAACCCCAATCATTTGTAAGACATCTGATGTCACTGCAGTGTTTTCATTGTGCTTGGTGTTGTGTGCTTGCTGCTTTTTGCTGGATTTTATGTCTGATAGCTCTTTCAATCCACAGAAGTCAGTACTCTTGCATATCTGCTGGCTGTTGCTCTGCATTCCAAAGGTGGCTTGGACTCCCATCCAGAGAATCACTTCTTGACTGTTGCCTCTGCTTTGCCCTTGTTTGCCAGTACTAAATTTTCTCTCCCTGCAGAAAAGCATGAGAGTCTCATGATAAGAGGCAGCAAGAATTGCAGCACTTTCTTCATGGCATGTTTAGTTTGTTTTCAAGTGACTCAGCAAGTTATGGTTTCATTTCTAGAGGAGAGCTTTGCCACTGGTGACCTGTTCAGTGGTCAGAAATTGGTGTCTATTGGCAATCTTCTTACAAGTTAATTGCATGCTTTGACAATAATCCTCTGTATAACATGTGAGCCTTTTTTTTTATTTTTTTATTGATGACACTTTTTTGTATAATATTGTGTACGTTTTGTACATTCAAATCAAGTATGCACCATTGCAAGCCACTGAAAATCTTAAAATTAATTCTTATTACAAGAATGTGTTATTTCTTATTTTGAAAGTCAGAATGAATCATTTTAACTGTATGTGCTGTTGTCAAGTCATTGGCCAATTTTAAGAGAGTTGATTTTCAAGTTGACAAAACTTTTTAATGAAAGGTGAGGTCCTTTTAAACAGATATGGGTGGCAGGTAAATTGAATCCAATATTTTGTCAACTGTCAGTCAATCCTCCCTGTTTTATGAGGTAGCTTTGTGGGGGCTTTTCATGCATTTCAAACTACTTTGTGTAACATACCAAGTATGCTTGCAATGTTAAAAAGCTGGCAAGAAGCATAAGCTGTTCATTTTAAAGAGCATTCTTGCCTGAGAAAATAAAACAGTTTTTGAATTTCAGGATGCTGAGTTGGATAATGGAGTGGATGTGAAGCAAGTCGAAGATACTCCAATTAAATCGTCCAATAAGTTAAAAATGAAGACAAAAATATCACGCAATGATGGAGCCGGAGGGCCGTATCCGAAAAGACGGAGCGGAGAGTCTGTAGACAAGCAGGACAAACCAGGAAAAGAGAGGAAAAATTTAGGTAGTTTTAAGCACACATTTCACCCTCCGGAAAAATCTACTCCGAAGACAACGGCTACAGCGACAGAGTCAACCAAAGATTCAGTATTAACGCCTCCTTCCTCCACTGTCCCTCGGGTTTCAGTCAAAGTGAAAAATGAAAAAACTGACAGTCTTTTGAAAGGTAAACTTTAATAGACTATGATACTGTACACTTAAGTATGTAAAAGCACCAACTTTCAAATGAATGCCACCTTTCGTAGCTCCTCCATGGGCAGCGAGATGTGGTGCATCCTGAATTAGTAAAATTAAATGTCATGGAAAATCAAAAATTCACGTCGCAGCTGATTTGTGTTACAATTCAATGACATCTAATTTTTTTTCGGTTCGTTTCCAGTACGTTCACATAGCATTCGCATATAGATGACCCAGCTGAAATGGTTTGTTTACAGCACCCAGCGACATTTTCGAAGGAGGAGAAGAGACGAGACCTGAAGTTCCGTTCAGAAAGACATCTCCTGTTACTACAACGTGCACCCCGAAATCTGCGACGTCGGATGAGTGGTCCTCCGAATACGAGTCCTGTGAACCATCGGCGAAAACACAAGCACAAAATATTCCTGCAGCAATGGCGCTGAAGCTGCAGAAAGGTCCACCAGGGAAACGGCTGAAACGATTATCACCTGGTGGAGGTACGTTGATTCAGGCATAGTCCTCCCGCAAGCCGGGGTCCTTATATCGTTTAACAGGGTGTCTAGCGATCCTAGGAATTTTCCTGGATTTTTTCCGGGTCTGGAAAAGTCCTGGAATCATCTTAGGATTATGCAATTTTTATATACTCTCTGGAATTTTTTCCAAGTATATTTTTATCTTTTTACGAAGTCGCTGAACCCCCTTGTTACCGAAAAAAAAAATCTGCGATGAACCAGAAGAAGGGAATGGGCAGAACACTAGTCAGACTAACGTTCATTCATTGACAAACAGTAGTACCGTAAATCATATTGTTTCAAATAATATTAGGAAGAAAAAAAAGAACATAAGAGGCGTAAACTCATTAAAGTCACTCCTCTAAAGTCCCGACATGTTTGCGTAAAATCCTGAAATAAATCTGGAAAATTAACGGAATTATCGTGGAGTTTTGAAAACGGCTACCGCTAGACACCCTGTTCAACGGGACACTACATTTCTATCATTGCGGGTATGAATGTTAACTCAATGATCGATGACATTGTTTCCCATGTCTCAGCTAAAGGTTTGCAAGAAAGTCGTCCTTTACCGGGCAGATATTCTCACCCCAGCGGGAGACTTCTTGGAACGGCTGAAGGGTCTCAACAGTCGGTCTTAAGACCTTTGCAACCGGTTTCAAGCGGACCGCATCCGCTTCCGAGACGGCGGAGTGGCGGATTGGCGGAGGAAAGACTGCGAAAACTTCGCGCGGAGCTGTCGGCTGAAATTAAGACAAAGGCAGTCGACAGAAAGGAGTCAGCTTCATTGTTATCTACAGGTGATTACCTGGAAATGATCCTCTTCTTAGCGTATTTTCATGCGAATCGTCAGAGCGGTCAGCAGTGCTGAAATTATCCGCTAATTTTTATCATTCCGGGAAGCATTTTAATTTTAGTTTTTCTTTAAATTCAGCAGCGCAATTCTGGGAATCGTTCCCTGAGAAGCCAACTTTCATGTTGCGCGTCTTTGTTTTCCTTATAACCCATTCTTCCCGCGCATTTGTATCTCCGCTCTCATTTTCGTACATTAACCCAAAACCGCTCAAAGTATTGGGAGTGAAATTCAGCTTGAGAGAAATTGGAATGACTTTTTCCATTAAAACGCTCGCTCAATTTTAAGCTTTGGAAAATGCCTAAATTATTGAAATTAAGGTTTCGAGAGGGGTGATATTTTTTAATTGTGACAAAGCTGAACAGGAAAGATCCTGTAAAATATTTTTTTTCTGTTTGCGAACGGCATCGCTGGGCGGTTGGGTATTAAAATGATGCCGAGGACAGTGACGCATATATCCGGAACAACTGCAGAAATAGACCTTGAGAGATCTCTGGATAATGATTTCGTATAATTTTTTTACTCTTTGCGAAGTGCGTTGTACAACTTGAAGCGCAAAAAGTTTTGGAAAGCGCAAACCAGTTGTATGGTGTATACACCTTTTATTTGAATACAGTCGACTATCGATTTAACGTATCTCAATAGTACCTATGTGTGGATAGCACGAAAAGATAATTTTCCTCCGATCATGCAGGAAATTCCATGAGAAACATACAAGGATTCTCGAAGGTGCGTAATTTTTCCTCGGTCTCTTGGAGTACGCTCTATCGAAACTCGACTGCGGTAGAGTCAGAGTCTAAGACCTTCTTTACCGCGTTCGATTAAAAAAGGATCAGCCCGAAAGCATGAAGAGTACTGCAAGACTTCATTCTCCTATAGGAGACCCATGTATTGAAAAAACATTAAAAAGAAGTTCAGCCGAGTCTCGATAATTCGTAATTGAGGAACCGAGAAAAAATTACGCACTACCGAGAATTGCGTGCTATCGAAAATGCTTATTCATTGTTTTTCATGGGTCATCGGCGGGATCGGAGGTTAATTTTTATTTCGTACAATCGAGATTTACGCACAATCGAGATTCGTTATGTCGAGACTTAACTGTATTTACATGTGTCCCCACTTCTGCACCGATAAGCCCCAACTAGTAACATCGCTCAGTCACACCTAACTCGAAGGGGTGATCTGTTATTTGGGGAAACGCCGCACTCAAGTAACTGCCCGGTATTAAAGAGGGCATAGCTGGTAGAAAGTTTGTTAGAACAGTATTAAGCTGACGTGCCGACGGGTGAAACTTCGTGCGCGATTAAGCCGAGCCGAGTCGTCTTGTGAGTCAACCGCTGTCTCTCATTTTGCTTGATTCTCGCCTTCTCTCCATTCTACAATTTTACATTCGGTATACAGGTTAACCGTAATGTGAATTTCAAAGCTTCTAAAGTAAAGTATAGACCCTTCCTTAAAAAAATAAAAAATTGCGGGTTTAAAAACCTCTTTTTTTTACCCGTCCCGCGGCTCAGGATCAGACACGCTGCGGCTACCTTAACCCATAACAGCCCAAAGTATTTGGAGTGAAATTTAGCTTAAGAGAAATCGAAAGGATTGTTTCCATTGAAATACGAAATTTTAAGCCTTGAAAAGTGCCTAAATTATTAAATGTCAGGTTTCCAGAGGGGTGATATTTTTTAAATTGTGACAATACTGAACTGAAAATATCCTCTAAAACGTTTTTTTT
>Ga0058701_10002556_pt1 | contig 13884 bp, 5 predicted proteins | sample AgamicOrMae_FD_97039 | JGI IMG/M metagenome (GOLD analysis project Ga0058701, IMG submission 97039) | Agave microbial communities from Guanajuato, Mexico - Or.Ma.e | ecosystem: Host-associated > Plants > Phyllosphere > Phylloplane/Leaf | place: Guanajuato, Mexico | collected 2012-06-04 | reverse complement strand
GGGGCCTGTTTTTTAAAGCTACTCTGCAAGTCTTCACTCCCAAGTTTTCACTCTGCGCTCGTATTTCTGTTTTTTGTATTAGATATTTGCAAAGTGCCAGCACAAAAAAGCCTGGCAAAAAAAAACAGTTTCCGCCAATTTTGCAGAGTACAGTGTGGAGTGCAAAGTGAAGACTTGCAGAGTAGCTTTAAAAAACAGGCCCCAGGTCTCTGATCCATCGATGAGTCACGACTTTTGATTTCAGTTGTACGAAAAATCGCGTATTTGAATATCCCGCCCAATCGGTATGCGCTTAACCCTGCTCATCAGTTGTCCTCTCGTTTAAAATAGTTTTTATTGTGCGGATTTATCTAGGCACTTACCCTGGTAATCACGACCGCAGAGGAGTGGAGAGCCGCTTATCTCCAGTTCTTAAAGACGGCTTCGCCCCGCCTTTTAATCAAGAGGACTTATCTTTGATTTCCTTGACAATTTTCTCACATTCCTCTTCCCACGTTGTTGATAAATGGGAGTATCCTAGTCAAGAAGGTGTTGAAAGCTTTTAACGTTAACCCGGCGTTGATTACATACCCTGACCTTAATGAAGGGCGTCCTCTTTAGTATATCAGCGTTTATGTTGAATTTATTTTAGCATCGGAGCAATCGTGCTTTTTTTTAATTTCATTTTTTTAGCTGTTCCTTAATGTGCTCTTACAAAGTTGCTTTCGTCATAATAGTATTTTTGTATTGAAAGAGAAACAACCGAAATTCTTCTATTCCCTATTGCACTATTTCAAGCCGAACAAAAATATAGCAGTTCTTCAGAAAAGGAAATAAGCTTTAGTTTGAAAAAAGGTTTTGCTCACGATCTTACATGAAAAATCTAGTACCCCATACTCGATTTTTGTGACTTGCTGTAATAAAACGTTATAGTTATTGACGTAGTAGCAGTACTATTATGTAACTTTTGTCAAGCAAAATATTTCAACGACACATCGGAAGCTTAGTATTTGTTTCTTTGAGGAACGAAATGTATTTTTATCAGATCACTGCTCGGCTTTCTTCGTTTTCCTTTTCCTTTTATCTGATGAACCGGCTGACTGTAGCTGAGGCTATCCCACAAGGAATGGTTAAAATAGCGTCGTTGCTCTTTCTGTTGTGGAAAACTTTTTTTTCTTTAACTGAATAGCATCAGAAAACAAGGAATTGCCAGGATCTGCGACTTACCAAAACCTTGAACGAAATCCGAGCAAACTCTTTTTCGACATTATACGTAATACAACTTGTGCGGCAAAATTGGCATTGAACCGCGTGGTGTTGCATTTGTTTCCATTTTCCTTGCAACTTGGCAGAGTCACAGCTGCTTTTTGACTATAGAGCTGAAAAATTCAAAAACATCTGAAAACAGTCCGTTTACACTGGAAATGAATCGACCCACTTAGCTGATAGGTGATTCGAGTCCGGATAATATATCCCAAGTTGATTTTACCTTCACTTCTCGATCGATCAAGGTCATACGCTGTAAAAATCTATGATACACTTATTAGTCATCATTGATAAAAATAATATCTGCTTTGGATAGTCCCATTTTATTTTCGTAAAAGTTAAAAGTTCACGTCTTCTATCTCCTTTTTGTTGATTTCTAAGATGCAAGCTTGAAAATAAAGATGTTAAAATGGCAAAGAAAGTATTTGAATTCGTTCAAGAGGTGATCGTGTGAAACTATTTCGGTCTCCGATAAAAAGCCGGGAGCACGTGATGATAGTCTATTCAGTGGTTTTTAGGAAGCCCTTCTTATTACTCACCTGATCTTAATCTTAAAAGCGAATAACAACTTAAGGTCGGAACACAACCGCACAAAGTGGATTTCATTAGGAGGTTTCAAGAGAGCATTTGAATGCAATGCTGAGATGTCGCCAGATTTAAACTGCTAAGAACTTTAAAGGATTTGGATGAATCGAGTCGGACGTGTTTGAGGGCTTATCTTGCACCTTTTTGCCAGTCGCTACTGCCACCGCAAATAGTCCATTTGGCTTGGCAGGATGTTTATTTAAAACCTAATCTTAGCGGCTCCCTCAAAATGACGGAAGGAAAATTTTGATTGGTAATTAATATTTCTAATCGGCACTCCTAATATTCTGTGAAGGTATTGCATTGCCTTTCTGGTGGAGCAAGGGAACTTTAAGTAAGTACAGTAGGCATCGGTCATAGCTTCATTTGCATTTTTCTAACTAGCATTGTCACTTCTGTTTCAATTCTGTTTTCCGCAAACCCAATATGTGCACCTACAGTTGCTCTTAAAAAAAAGTCTTAAGGAAGGTAAACTTAAGAATGATTAGGGGCTGATCAGATGAGTTCGGCCTATCTGGTACGGCTCCACATCAGCTTCTTTTTCACACTACCTTTATCGGAAGAGGATATTCCCTGATACGGAAGTTACGATGGAATGAAGACTTGGTTGGAAGTTTTTCGTTTAAAATAGATAAAGTTTTTGTTTTATTTTGTGAGGTAAAATCGGGTAAGATAAAGCACGACTAGGAGAGATGATGTTTGGCTGAATGAGCTTAGGTTTAGTGACATTCCAATAAATAAACATCTGTTCAGGTGAGAATAGGTTGGATGGGGAATCTGCAGGCTAGGCGAGGTGAGGCTTTGTGAGGCACAGTAAGGTTAGGTTGGTCGAGATTCGGCAACGTCAGGTTAGAGAAGGCTGTAGTCCTCTTAATTTAATTAAGATTAGGTAAGGTCAGGTGTACGTTGTGGTTGCGTACGTAAGGTTTCAAGGTTAGGTTTTATAAGGTTCGGTTTTGTAAGGTTCGGATTTGTAAGATTAGGTTTTGTAAGGTTGGGTTTTGTAAGGTAAGGTTTGGTAAGGTTAGGTTTTTTAAAGTTAGATTTATTTTTTTTAGTAATAAATTTTGTAAGGCTATAGGTTTTGCAAGATTATAATTTTTTGGGGGGTTAGGTTTTGTTTGGTTACAAATTTTGTCAGGCTATAGGCTTTGCAAGGTTATAGTTTTTTGGGGGGAGGTTAGGTTTTGTAAGGTTAGGCTTTGTAAGGTTGGGTTTTGTAAGGTTAGGTTTTTTAAGGATGGGTTTTGTTTGGTTATAGATTTTGTAAAGTCGTTATAGGTTTTGCAAGGTTATAGTTTGTTTTTGGGTTAGGTTTTGTAAGGTTAGGATTGTCAAGGTTAGATTTGAGTTAGATTTGTCAGGTTTGATTTGGTTATCCTTTCCAAGATGGATGCATGAAATTTTTGGCGCGTGAGCGTGGTACCTCAAGTGGAAGCACTTTGTGGCGGTACCGTTACAGACGTTTTTCGATTAGCTCCCCTCTTCGCGATGGTACTCGTATGTTCGCTAACGCCGGCGCCGCCGCTGCGGTGATGTAAGCGGATTTTGATAAGTGTGTCACCGAGCGAGCGCCGAGCGCCGCGAAAGAAGACGTTATCACTTTTGTTTGCCCGATTCCACCGAAACGGCATTTAAAAGATAATCCAAATAATCTACTTTCTGTATCCTCGAATTTCAGTTTGCACAAGTAGTATGTATAACTTCCCTTCGCTCCTCTTGGTACTCAACGCGTGCACTTAGCCCAATTTGCATTTCTCTTTGTCAGATCTCTATTCCTGAATTGGCACTACTAAAATAAACTTACTGTAAGGAGCGTTTTAGGAATCAACCTCATTTCCATGTCACCAGCTTTCCCTTCCATTTTCACCTAATATAACTTCATGTTAACGTAATATAACCTCTAGCTAAAATTCACTACCAATATAAACTAACCATATTTCATCTAACCCGCTGCCAACTAAACCGTAATCTCCCAACAAAATAACCGACCTTAACCTAAGGTTAGGCTGATGGGTTATCGCCTGAAAATCAACAGCTTACAGTACAGTCAATGAATCTCTAATTTTTTAAATATTTATATTTTGCATAACATTGACGCCATGGAAGTGTCGTCGTGTCCTGAAACAAACTGTCGCAAGAGTACCGCACCCACCATAAACCGCTCTACCATCTGTGACTGGTTGGAAACTGCCATAAGATATACTAAAAGTCACAAGAACCAAAGAAAAGCTTGAATTGATTTTAGAAAATCGGATTGGCATGAATAACAGCTCTAGAATCATTCAATCATTCCTCAAAACAGTTTTGACATACTACCGTGACAGTCATCAGGTTAAGCCGGTTTTTCGCTTAAGATTGAAACGTTGTACCGTCCGTGTTATTATGCTTACTATTTTTCTGTTTGTTATATCACCGAACTCATCAGTATCATCCATATTATCCGGGTATCGACCGTTAGATTGTGCACGGTGGTGATCTTTAAGAATACCAGACATTACTTTTTTGAGGTTATCTATTGGAGCTCTACTAACCTAAAATGATATTATTGTCTTTTTTTTTGAGTTGTAGATTTTGATGAGCGCGGGTCTTTTTTTTTCTTTTTTTCAAAAAAGGTAGCTTATTCGGTGCATTTTTTTTTGAGACATTCTTCGACGGCCCCAGCTTGGGCCGTCGCCTTTAGTTCCGACAACATACAGAGATCTAACAAAGTTTGTGCAAAAGTAAAGTCGTTCAGGAATTCCAAGATTTTGTCGGGTGACGGAAAGAATTTCTTTTTAGATTTATCATAACCGTCGAGCTCCAGGACGAGAATGTAACCATCAATTTTAAGTTTCTAATGAATTTTTGGTAAGAAATATTTAAAAAATGTTAAACCTCGATGGAATCGTCACGTTCAACCACCTGCATTTTTTTTGCCCCATTTCAGGGAATTCTATGTACCTGTTTTAGGTATGAAACTAAAACGAGGGTAGTACGTAATTTGAACATTTTTAAAGATATCCCTATGTTCAGCCATATCATTGAAAAGGTCTCGGCGAAAGCCTTTCATTCATGTGGCTGAACATCGGTCTACCTTGAAAAAAAAAGCAAAATGCGTACTACCCCCGTTTATGTTTCGTACCAAAAACAGGTACACAACTCCCTAAAACGGTTGTTTCCTTTTTTTTCTGTGATTGTACTTTATTTTGTTCTCGTTTTTTGTGACATTACAAAATTGGAAAACATAACATGGCCTTAGAAAATATGGTTATTAGACTACGACTGTATCATCGGGCCAATTACTGGTGTTGAAAGGCCTATATTTGTATTTTACTTTGAAATTATTCAGTGATAGAGGTAACATAAAACAAAAAAGTCAAAATCAGCCAAAATAGTGACACAACAGTTTGTTACCGATCACGGATGTTACGACAGTTTGTCATCGCAAATGTTACGGCAGTTTGCTACCGGACACAAATGCTTCGACTGTTTCATACGGCGGTATTGAAGTAGAATGTTTCGTCAACGGATTTGCGTAAACAGTTGTCTCTACTGAGTAAACTAACAAAGCCTGCAAGACGCCAGAGCCGCTCTTCAAGAAAGAGAAGAGACGCCGGCGTGTCTTTGTAAGGTTTCCAGTCGCCAATTGCTTTGCTTTGCTTTCACAAGTGCTCCCATCCTTGAGCAACTCGATCACTGGTTATATTGAGGCAATTATACGAAGTTGGTGGTGCGTTTTGATTTGTGACGTTGGTGGTGGTGCTTTGTTTAGACAAAACCGGCAAGAAGATGGCGATCCGCGAAGGTGGTGATGCAGACCCTCTTCCCAAACGTAAGATTTCCCGCCGTTTCTTCAAATGCTTTTGCAAACACACACCGCGTGTGCGATGACCTAGCTTGGGCTTACCCTTCCAGACCTTTCAAGGACTATAAAACGGAATGGTTTAGTCTATTCTTTCGTATGAAGTCTCAGAAGATGACGGTGAGTTTTCTGATTGGTTCTTCCCGCGCTAAAGGCTTTGTCTTTCCTCTTCATTACAAGGGCTCGACTGTGATGCGTTGTTATCGAGACACAGTGCGCCTACATACTCTCGGAGAAGCCTGAAGATTGTTGTTCTCAAAATGAGAAGACTGGCTTCCTACGAAAGATTGTCGGTGAGTTTCCCCTCATAAGATACGGTACTTTCGTCTCAACAAGGTAGAGCCATACACATTGCTTATGCCTCTCAATTTTGATAATATGAGTACATTCCTCCTTTTTTTCCCCCAGTGCATTCGCCCGCATCACTTGGAATACATTTCTCTCTCGTACGGACAAAGTGCGAGCTCTCACCAGCTTTTGCTCGCAGAAACTGAAAAATTTGAATTTCGTAGCTCACAATTTGTCTAGACGGATCGTTTCTAGTCGACTTCTTCTGAAAGTTAAGTCAAGTGAAATCCCTTCTCAGCAACTATAACGAAGACATAAACGAAGGCGAAAGTCCCCCATCTCAGCAAATGGTTTGAGTACCATTAAAGCAAATGCGCGTTTCCATTCTTGTGGATCAAACAATCCGTGGTGGTTGTCCTCAAATCAAGTCGCAAATTTCAGTTTACAAATGCGTAAAAGAATGCATTTGCCTACGTCCTTACTGTGTGTTTAAGGTAATGAATGTGTGTGACAAGAGTCGAACATTGAGATTCTTTTAAAAAAGGGTAGAGTTAAAGAATTTTACGCGGTAAAAAAAAGGATTAACAGTGGCATTTTTGCGTTGATCAAACTCTTTCGTTTATCGCTGATGCATATTGTTATCAGCGTAGTTCCTTAAAAATAGCTTTTTCTTGAAAAGGATGCGCGAGTATTTTTAAACTTTCAGGTTTCAGACCAGTTAATTATTCAAAAATAAAATATTCCATTTTTCAACAAGGGAATGTCTATAAAGGAGATTAGAAAGCTTAAAGTTGATATTCGGAGTAACCGGCGATTGAAAAGATAATTTTATGACGGCGGATCTCGACCTTTTGTCACCAACAGGCAACTGATTGTGAGATTTGGGATCTGGTGACCTAGTCGATTCTTGTCACGGCACATCCCCCCAAAAATGTCTTTATGTTCATGCAAACCATTAATTCGCCCGATAGCTCTCACAATCAGTGGCTCAAACACAGACTTAAAGTTTTCTGCGTTGAAGTCTCCTATCTGAAATGCTTTTCTCTCTGCCCACCCTCTCGTTTTAAAGTATGCCATCATTGTAGTGACCCGAATGTCGTCTTGGTCTCCCCATAAAAATGTGTGCGTGTAAATTCGCCCGACCGTTTTTGCAAACATTTTTTTTTCAATTTTTGGGAAATTTTAAGCCCATCCTAGTCTCGACGAATGCGAATTCACATACCATTTCAAACTTCAGCCAATCCTAAACCGAAGCCAATCTCGAATGAAATTAAATCAATCAAATCCTAAACCTATCAAATCGCCTTTTTTTAGGTGAATATTTTTCCTTGTGCATCCTTGTCTATTTTCACCCGATAGTATTACTTTGAACTTTCTCCACATAAATCTGTATACGCTTGTCCAGTCGTAGGGTAGTCCTGAAAGAGGTAGGAGGTGCAACGATTGTACTCTCATGCGTTGCGTTCCCCAAACTCGTAGCAACTCGATTATCGAACATATTTGAATGAAAGGTGGTCGAAGCAAAAGGTAAAGGTAAACAAATGAATGGTTTGACCTCGGTACCATACGCCAACCCATTTTGCTTGGGGGGGGAGGCGTAGTAAGCGACCACGTGGTTAGTCGTGGCAGCAAAGGCAAGCGCGTCGCTTGTGCACACATTAGCATCGCTTCATCCCGGCCGGCCGGCTTCGTATCGCGCACGGCTGCCTGGCACCCAGTGTGCCACTGTCTTTCAAGCCTTTCCAACCCACGTAGCTACGCACCATCATGCCGGATAAGCGTGAGTGGATATTCCTTACCTTTATGAAAAATTTCTAGTTCATAGTGGTCGGCGGTGACGACTGTCAAGGGTTGTCGACCCGACGGTACTTTTTACCGTGTAATTAGAAATTCTGATAGTGAATAGGAGCAGCACAGTGTTTGACTAATTAATGACGAGGTGATGGGCCGCTTCTAGTTATAGTACGATATGTAGAAACATATTTTAGTGTACGCGTGGTAAAATATCCAAAAAAACGTCATTTGTCTTTAGAACGACTATGTGAATGTTTGGCGAATGGTTCCACGACGGAAAATATTGTTGAGACATAAACCGTGATTTAGCTTCCTCAATTGACAGTTTTTTTGTTTTTTTTTCCTATTATTTTTTAAATATTTTTTTATTTAAAGAAGATCTTCCGCGAGAATTATGAAGTGTGATATATTTATGCAACAGTGAACAAATTTAAAATTAATCAGTTTTAAAGCAGGTTATAATTGCTATTGCAACAATGCCTTTCTGCGGATGCTACAAGATCCACTTTGAAAGGAAATGGGTTCGTTGCGATAGCAATTTGTTATTTTCCGAGCTGAACTTCAAGTTAACCTCTTTGTTTCTGAAATCCTCTTGGGGACAGATTTCGAAAGACAATCTTATCTCAACTTAAGCCAAAGCTGACTGTGAGTCAAGCAAAAAAGTTATTTTAGGCAGAAGGGGCCGCACACTGCCTTTTCATGTGCGCACACGTGTTGAGTATTGTTGAACAGATTATAGTGATTCATTCAGCAGGTTTTTATTTTTGAATCCTTCTTGGAAATTCATGCGAATACTTCCAAATTCTAACCCATTTGTAGGAAAGATTCTTGTCACAGTGCACCTGTGAATATAATGACCCTCTCAGTATTCCTATTGTGTACCTTATGTTTGTAATCCAATGTTAAAATACGGTTTTCGTAAAGCTCTTAAAAAAAGGAAGGAAAAAAAATCCATGACAATGTTGAAGATTTCTTACAGAGAACCTTTCGAGATGATTGATACACACGTCTTCTATAAAATTCAAATCATTTGATTCCTGCTCAAACTCTCCCGTAAAAAAAGGAAAGAAAGAAAAAAAAACATGATTTTATTGAAGCTCAGAATTTCTATTATCGCTCCTTTTGACGCAATTCCCGCTCCATCCTTCAGAACTGTCTCCAAAATTGTTATTACGGTACTTCACTGAAGTGTAAAGTAACTACTCACCCCTAGTTGTCTTCTCCTCAACCCTTTCCCTCTCAATTTCTCCTTTTAAATATCGGAAAACCATTGTTTTTGAGTTTGGTGTCGGCTTGGCAACGCCCCTATCAAACTTGTGTTGATCAGTTAGTCTTACGTAACCTAGTGTTAGTGACCTTAGACTTTGATCTATCGATGAGGGATCAGTAAGATCGGTTTAGCCTTTCTCCTCCGAAACCTTTATTATCGCTTTGTCTTTCCTTGTGGCCCGTTTTCAGACAGAAGTTGCAATCCCCTTATTAACCGTCAAAAGGGCTTCAAATCTGATAGGCCACCCGACTGTACCTCGCCTAATGATGAAATGCCTTTATCGGCTCGAGTTGGCTATAACCATCGATTATTCTTATCAAGCACCGATTTATTTATCAAGGACTCTTGAGATCCCCCCCCCCAAAAAAAAAGTAGAGACCGAAGCCACGAGCTGCATGATATTTCTTTCAGATAATCTTTTTTTTTTTTTACTAAAGCAAACTTATTTACTAATTCATGCTACTTTGTTGGCGAGAATTAAAACTTTTCTGGCAAGTTATAATGGAAGGCGTTTGGCTTGTCCAGTCAAAGGAGTACCAAAGGAAGATACTGTGGCAGTTTAATTGAAAATATATACTTCCTCTTTGCCAATTAAATACCCAAAAGCATTAATTTATTTGTTTCTGTTTTACAAGCAGTCAAGAAATATGATCAGTTGAAATCGAAATAATTCCGAAGCTGAGTGTTACGATGTAAGTCGTTCTTTATCTCAATATATTTTATTTGTTCTATTTCAATTTACTATATCAATTTTGTAATAGTTCATATCTCAAATTTACATTTATTCGCTTTTTCTTGTTGATAATATAGTAATTTTGAAGATCAATTTACGATAGCGCAAGCTATGTTAGCGTTAAGTTTTTATGTACCGCTAATTTGTACATTCGAAGGGTACTGTACTTGATGTGAACGAGTGCTCTTAACCATTTCTACTAGATCATGACTAATCAATAGTCTAATCGGGCCTAAATGTTTAATCAATGCACCATTAATTTCGCTATAGTTCGCCTTGGAGTCTACCGGGTAACTTACCCGGGGTTATTTGCAAACCAAATTATCCAAGTAAACATAAACTGTTTCCTGTGTGACACATTCCCCACTAATGAGCATCAAATAATGTCTCGAGCAACGAAATTTTTGAAAGGTCACGTGTACGGAGCTGTATTTTTTTCTTATCAGCAAAATTTGAAAAATAAAATTTAGGAATACTAAATTTGTATTGTGGAATCTTCCTCCTCTGTGTTTCGTCGACGTTAACGTAAGCTGAAATGAAGCAATAACAGTGCGAGACACAAGGCGCGCGTTACCTAACGCAACTTCGGTTAACCTGAGGTACTAGGGTAAAATAACCTACATTATTAACATAATTTAGGGCAATCTAACGGTTGCCAAGCTCGATGTCGCTTACTTCTCGGTGGCAGTTACTTGCGCCGAGAAGTAAGCAGTTCCAAGCTCGGCGATAACAGATCGAAACGGAGCGATAGCGAAGCAAGGAACGAGACACAAGACATAACCTAACCTTTTTAACCGAACCATGGTCAACCTAACCTAAGTTGTTACATAGGTATATCGGTAGTTAATGCCCAAAAGGGGAAAAAAAAGATGAGAGTCGCGAGGTGAATTATTCTATCTTATTCAACTTAAAACGAACTTTTGGTTTTCAAGTTCGGTTGTACGAACGGAGCGGAAGGGATATTAGGGTGAACTGCATAAGTAATGGGGTGACGCTCGCTTCTTTGTTTCGTCACTTCGACGTTCGCCATTAGGTCCCCCGCCATGTTTTAATCACGAAACATAACCCAAGTCATTAGCCAGCCGGCAAAATTCGTATCATAACGGGTGGAGCCAGGTTTATCGTCTTTTGTGTGTTCGACTTTCCTTGCTAAGCCTGATGCCACTTTGGAGCCCGTCTCCGAGAATTAAGCGGCACGAGGCTTGGAGACATCTGAGCAGAGATATCGAAAGTCATGCAACCCACGCGATTGTATGGCTTTAATGAAATGTAACCGAGGTAGAATTCAAAATCTACAGTTAAAACAAAGAGTCTTGTATTTTAGCGTTTTGAATCGATTCTGTAGATTGACCTTTCCGTATTCTATTTGCTGTTTTCCGAGAATCAGCAGGGACGTTTTTCACTTCATGTGCTTCTACAAGTGCACTTCTAATGTGCCTCTTGTAAATTGAACAAAGAGGGAGAGCCCATTGTAACAGTAACGAGTCTTCTAAATATGACACGATCGGAAAGAAGCTGTCCTATCTCGTGCAGGCCTATATAAATGTTATTCTGTGAAGATGTCCATGATTGGCTTGTTTAAACTATCTGGCGTAAGTATCCTAAAGTTGTATGAGTATTTTTGGTTATTGATTTTATGAAGTATGTGTACGCTTTTATTGAAGGGCTATAAGATGATGCCTGAAGAGACGGTGTTTGGGGTGTGCTTGGGCGCGTTCACAGCCGCGGAGTGGTATTATTGATGGCTTGAACTTAAGAAGTAAATGAAGGTTAACCACTTGAATCCAAACGGCAACTCTGTCATTGTCCATAGCTGTTTGATGAGTCATCATTATTTTGAATGTTCCGCCATGGACAGCATATTGGCGCCGCGCGCCGCCGCTAACACACGTGGTGCCGACGCGCCTCTTTGCTCAATCAAAACACGCCAAACAATCCTGTCTCTTTGTTTACTATACTTAATAGCCTACCCTATGTGACAAACACGGCTGTGTATCACTGTTTTCAGTAGCTGTCAACACACAGTAACACACTTCCGGAAGTATTTTTTAAGTTAATTTCGTGCAAAATCGCCTTATTTTGGGTAGGCTGGTTTTCGATCTTCGAAATTTTTCGCAACCATTTTTTTCGAAATATAAAAATCCTCTTTTTTGGCTTAAAACTTTGCAGATTTTTTTTCTTTTGTAAATAACAACTTTACTTTTAATTCAAAACAAAAAGAAGAAAAAAAAAAGCTTTTGAAACGAGGCGTACTCACGATTCTTTCGTATCAAAAAATCAAATATTGTTCAGTTGCAGTGTAGCTGTAAAGTTAAGTTCTCAGATAAGTGATTTGCATGTAAAAAGCTCATAAGAGTTTATTATTTGTAATTTAAATTATTATTTTAATCGACATCAGTTAGACTAAAATTACATGAACGAAATTAAAATTTTAATTAAAAAAAAGAAAAAAAGAAAAGAAAAGGAAACAATGATGAGTATATATTTTTGATATTCAGCGTACCGTACACCGTATTAATCCCTTTTAGATGCCCGGAATTTCTGACTCATTTTCACACCACCTTACTAAAAACCTCCATCCGCTAAATCAAATACCCCACTCCTTACAACCTTCCTAAAAATCTACTCATCGATGTCAGTAGTCGAGCTTAAAAACTAATCCCTGCCATCAAAATTAATATCCCTAAATTGAGTTTAAGAAATCAACCCACAAAATCGACCTCCAAACTTTGAAACTAAAAATTAACGTTAAAATTTGTTCCTTTAAACCCAAAACTCAAGCTGTCAATAAACCCAATTTTCCCCACGTTAAAATCCTATCGCCGCTGCAACATTGTACAGAGTCCCGTTGCATATAAAGTGGGCCCAAGCAATGAGAAGTCAGCTCATGACGTTTATGTATTGTTCCAGGAACGGGTCAAACCGGGCGGCTTGGACTGTCGCGAGAGGCATGGCAGATGGTCTCTTGCGGTTCAGCCGAGTTTCTCGGGACCGCCATGCTGTGCTTCCTGGGCTGCATGGGCACCATGCCCGGCCCATTAGGACCTGCCCCATTATCCCATTTCCAGATTTGCATCACCTTTGGTTTCGTCGTTGCCGTCTGTATTGCTGTGAGTAGAAATGCATCTACTCCTCTCTATTTGTGACTAGTTTTGATTTTAATTGCTAGATGATGAATCTAGGATTTTAGAATTTCACAGAAAAATCCTTAGAGAAGACGCTAGAACTTCCGGCGGGAAGGAAGATACGGGTACTGATGTGTGGGATCAAGAGAAAATTTTTAATTTGCACTTCCTTACTAGACCTTTAAACCGCATAATTAGAACTAAGTACCTTTTGAGGGGGCTGCACAGTCAACGCTTAAAATTAAAAAAAAAACCTATATTGGCCTAATGTTGGTAAACCTGCAGAGGTGTCTTATTCTTGCTTAGGTTGTCTTCGCTGTTACCAAAAACTTTTGACTTCGTATCTAAAAATTCAATATTTTACCTTGTTGGCGGTAATGAGTACCACAAGTGAAACAAATTATATTTAAATAGGCAGCGAAACACCGTAAGTGAAATGTCATACCATGAGCCAATATTGGTAAACCTGTGCACTTCTTCATTTTAATTAGTGCACATTCGAACTAATATCTCTACTTCGGTCATTGGTTTATCTATTAGAAACGTATGACTTCCTAACTTGCTTGAACATGAAACTGTGTACTATCATAGACAGAAAAAAAAAACGTCCCTTTACCCTGCAACCGCACTGGACCTCCGTGCATTGCGGTTGCCTACCTTAGCTTGGATTCAGGCATGTGATTGGCTGATGCCGAGCTGAGGTAGGCAACCGCAACGCACCGATGTCCAGGTGGTTTCAGGGGGGGGGGGGTCATTTCTGTCTGTGATAGTGCCACGGAAGAAGTATACTATAAATTCGAATCTGTACAACGAAACAATTAGTCTCTGCGTGCAGAGGACCATGAGGGCACTTTTTCCCAACGCTGCCCAGAGACAACAGTGCACCATTGCCGCACACGCGTAATGCAATCAATTAATTGGCAATCGGGAGCAGTGCTCGCCGATGCCCTCACGTATGGTTGGATTTCCTTTTCCTTCCACATCGTGTGAAAACTAACAT
>Ga0058701_10002555_pt1 | contig 13887 bp, 6 predicted proteins | sample AgamicOrMae_FD_97039 | JGI IMG/M metagenome (GOLD analysis project Ga0058701, IMG submission 97039) | Agave microbial communities from Guanajuato, Mexico - Or.Ma.e | ecosystem: Host-associated > Plants > Phyllosphere > Phylloplane/Leaf | place: Guanajuato, Mexico | collected 2012-06-04 | reverse complement strand
TAGGTAAGGTTAGTATTGCGGTTAAGAACTTTGGCGTTTGCGACTTTCCTCGTTTGGCGGTTACGGATTGGCGTTTGCGGCGTTGGCGCTTGTGCTTTTTTGGCGCTTATGAGAGCTACCCGTTTGTCATGTATACGAAATCTGGACCAGAAATCATTTAATGGGATATCTAAAAATGGGATGATCACTTAATTACTTTTACTTGTTAATAAGTTAACCGCGTTTGAAAATGTGGGAGTCGCGAAATCTGACAACACTGGTCGTTGTTCAAAGCCCAACGCAGCCTTCTAGTAGAGCTTTATCACGACATAGACTCGTTGAGACTCGCAGTTTTTCCTAAGTCTCTCAACTAGACGAACGAGCAAAAGTTTGCTTTCTTAATTTTGTTCCCTTTTAGTCGGAGGGAATCCTTTCGTAAAGAGTTTAATCCTTGTCTTTGACTACAACCCTTCTCTTTCTTTAGTAGCCATTGCTGGAGGCATTTCTCTTTCCTTATCCTCCGTTGTTCGTTACTTTGGGCAGTCTATCGTTACGAATCTTCGTAAACGAATGACGTTATCGTTGCTTCGACCTTTACGTTCGTTTCTCTGAATTCAGTTAAAATTTCGTTTTTATTCACACGAAACTTATGTTTTAAATATAAACACCTGCACTTTAAATTAGAAAGGTGAAGTTTTTCTTCACTCGTTTCCCACTGAATGCGGTTTAGTTTAGCGGAGCAAGATCATCACACCTAACCTAATATAACTTAGATTAACCTGACGTCAGTTTAATGCCCCTAGGATTGGTTTCAGAGCGAGTAAGCGAGATGAGTTTCATTGAAGACCTGGGCTAAATAAGGTTATGTTGATACGCCAACCGTCATAAAATTTGGTCAGAGTCTATTGAATATTTACATTAGGGATGAATCAAGAGTTAGCTGCGGCAAGTTAATTGATGTAACCAAAGTGAGTATCAAATAGAATTGTTGCGAAAACGGCACATTTCTACAGTTCCAACTTTGAACAAGTATTCTTGTTGCACCAACAAATCGTCTACTCGTCCGCTCCAATATCGTTCATTAGATTGCTATTTTCACGAATTAAATATCACTAAACGCACCATTTTGCCTAAAGGCATCCGCTCCCAGAAGGACAGAGTTCTATTCATTTCTAAAGCAATCGGCGTCTGAGCAAGTTGTTAATCACATTTGCTCCTGATTCATTTCCCCGCGGGAGGCGCGAAGGGGGTGGGTGGGCAGGTTCGTGCGAATACCATTCGTAGGTGAGCTGTCACTTCCTCCGCCTAAAGGCACGCAGATTTATGAGTGTGTATAGGCCTGCGTTACGTTTTGCCCGGAATTGCAAGTTTGCAGAATACCTCCGCAGGAAATCTTACAAAATTACTTTGACAACTTGTTCCATAAAACATCTGTCAACACGTGAAATTCATTTTTCAAAAAACCGCGCTGGATCATTTTCATCATATTTTGTGATTGATGAGAATGTTTTCGACGCGAACTCGTCCAACGAAGAGGAGAGATTTTTTTTACTTTCCCTGCGGGGAAAATATTGTCTTCATGAAAAAAAAAGAAAGAGAGAGATATTTCAACGCATCTGTACGTTTTGACGTTCCAGAAGTCTTTTTTTTATGTCATGTGTACTCTGTACTTACTTTGAACGAAAAAGAATACCTTAAGTAAGGTAAGTAAACAAAAAAAAAGCGATTTCCTGCATAAGTTGGCAAGCGCGCTCTTACAAATAACAAAGTGTGCTAAAGAATGCGTGCAGACAAAAAAAAGGGGAGGGGCTTGTTTTGGCCGTTGCTTCTGTCTTCAAAGAGTGTTGATAGTGTGACTTTTGATCCCAAACGTTTGAAGTTGCCGCCAGGCTTCTTTCAAGGCTCCGCCTCGTGTGAGGCTGGGATGGCCCATGAGCCTTGACAACTTGGCTGGAATGCTCGTCGATGCAAAGAACTTGGGAATGTCATCCAGAAAACGTCTTCCTCTGACATTAAAAATACTTTCCAGGGAAAACGAATGTTTCCGGGAGTTCTCACCTGTTTTGAATGAGAAAATAAAACGGGCGTTGAGGTGTATTACTACCCGTGGGAGAGGGAGTCGCCTCATTCCAGTGTTGCCAGACGTGACGACTCCTTCAGTTTTAAACGCGGTTAATTTTCTACCCGTAGAAATAACTTTTGATATAGAAATGGCTTGATATAGAAATAACTTGACTCAGAAATAACTTGAAATAGAAATAACTTGATATACAGTAGAAATAACCTGATACAGAGACAACTTGATATAAAAACTCCGTGAAGACATAACATAAAAAGTATAGAAATAACTTGATATAGGAGTAACCTGATACAGAAATAACTTGATATAGAAATAACTTGATATAGAAATAACTTGATACAGAAATAACTTGATATTGAAAAAACTTAATATAGAAGAAACTTGAAATAGTTATAATTTGATAGAGAAATAGCTTCATACAGAAATAACTTGATACCGAAATATCTTGACATAGAAATATAGCTTGATATAGAAATAACAGAACTAGAAATAACCAGAAATGAGAAATCCAATTTTTGAATTGGTCAGCTCGAGAACAATCCAGAACATACCCGGCTAGGTTATCTCTATCCCAGTTAATCGCGATTGAAATTTACAAAATTGCGAAATCTAGCAACACTGCCGACCAAGGTGTACATTAGAGCGACGCATTCTGCAGACGCGGAAAGAGACGCGAGGAAACTAGATACATTGCGTGTTTCAGCCGTCAAGTGTAGCACATGAGTGAGAAGAAAGGATGATCAGAGCTCTCCGTCATTACAGTGATAGCTCTCGGGTCGGCGCCGGGCGTGTAAAGGCGCCGTCGCGACGCAGCCAGTCTAGGATTTCTATGCAGGAAAGGATTTGCCTTGGCAGCAGGCGTTCGGTCAGACACGTTTTCGAGGATGGCAGAGTGGCATGCAAGCGGAGCAGGCGAGCGTTGCATCACAATGGGCCGTATGGATCGCTGTTAGACGCTGTCAGGCCTTGTTTAGGTCGAATAGGTGTGGGTTTATCCCGAGAGGCGAAAGGATGCGAAGCGAAGGCATAGTGGAAGCTGCGAAAACAAATCTAACTTTCTGCTACCCTCGCTGACAGGTAAAATTTGTTCCGCGTTCATCCATTAAAATATTCTGAGGAAACTTTTTGAGCTCCAGTTGTTTTGGGGGGGGGGCGTTCGATAGCGCCAAAAACCATATGCGCCAACGCCGCAAGCGCCAGTCCGTAACCGCCAAACGAGAAAAGTCGCAAACACCAAAGTTTGTTTAGGTTAGGTTAAGTTAGGTTAGGCTAAGTTAGGTTAGGTTAAGTTAGGTAAGGTTAGTATTGCGGTTAAGACCTTTGGCGTTTGCAACTTTTCTCGTTTGGCAGTGACGGATTGGCGCTTGCGGCGTTGGCGCTTATGACAGCTACCCGGGTACGGATTCCTTTTTTCAATGAATGAGCCAACATTTCAAAAGCCTAAAGGTTTTTTTTTTGACTAGGAAATATGGGGTAGCTGTCATAAGCGCCAAAAACCACAAGCGCCAACGCCGCAAGCGCCAATCCGTAACTTTTCTCGTTTGCGACTTTTCTCGTTCGGCGGTTACGGACTGGCGCTTGTGGTTTTTGGCGCTATCGAATGCCCCCCGAAATGTGCGTTCGAACAAAAACTTGCATGGGATAATGCTTGCTGGAAGAATTTCATAACCTCAAATTTCATTGCAGCGAGACTTCGATTTTTTTTCGAAAATAGTTTGAAAAAAGAATTCTTCGGGATGTTCCTTAAATCCGGAGAAATCATGCGGGCATTTAGGTGTATGCGCAAATTTCCACCGAATGGAAAACGTTTATTCAAGGACAAAAAGATAGCCTTTCCTGTTATTAATTTTACACATCATAGGAAAAAAAATAAAGATAGGTTCTATTCGCACGCCTATGCTAATACAAGGGAGATTTGGACGCAAGGAAACCAACCTAACACATTTTACATGAAAAAGCGAGTGAATAGTCACTTCGAAAAAAAAAGGCATTTCTTGCGAAGACGAATCTGAGATAGAGCTGAGGAATATACAGCTAGTGTCCTTCATTCAAAGCCATCTTTTCCCAAACTTTGATTGGATTGAACCGGATTTCCGGACGTAAAAATATTCAATTAATCTGAACAATATTTTGAAATTGAGCGCGCCTTAGGAAAAATGGGTCACTTTTAATCACTTTACTTTTAAGTGCGAATCCGTATTTATTCTGGGGGGTCGTTTTCCGAAAGCCATATTTATGCGAGTGTCCATGCAGCGCGATGCAGACTCCACGTAGTGTCAATTTCGAAGTGTAGCGTCGATTCCACCTGTCCCTGCGGCGTGTCCCCGCGGTAGGACCATAGGAGACAGAAACAAATAGGGGACAGTGGGTGGATTGCTGTTCCTGGGAGAGGAATGTCCCTCAAATCACACGTCTCACATACTGTTAGCTGAAAGTATTGGATCGGGGGGGAGTGGGGGGGAGACGCGAAGCAATAACTTTGTAGGAACTTTTTGTCACAAGGTTCCGATTGTCAGTAGGCCTTTGTTATAACTGGGAAATTGTGTTGCTTTCAATTTCCATCGTAATCCATAAGCGATCATGTTCTTTCTAAATTTTTAGAAAACTCTGCGTCCTGTTTCTGCGATAAGACCGCGATGAGCGTTGAAAACTGTTTAAATTTTTTGTTTATGATTCGAAGCGTTCATGACTTCTGTTCAAATATTAGTGAAAAAGGCCAGAATCTTTTTTTTTTTTTAGAACTTGTGAAAACGCATCAGCAGGTAAACGCAAAATTTTTATGTATGTCAAAAACCGCTTTTGCTCAGACCCCAAAGAGTAAAAACAAAACCACGTTGATTGCTCAGCCACATCAGTGGTAAGCTCTCGCCGAGACCTTTTGAATGGTATGGGTTAACATACGCCTAGCTTGAAAAATAACAATATAATCTTCCGTTTTGGTTTCACCCCAAAACAAGTACAGCATTCCCAAAAACGTTTTTTTGTTGTTTTTTTGTTGTTTTTTGTTGTTGTTTTTTTTGGTGATATTATTTAGCGGATATCTAATGTTATATTAAGTTCCTCGTCGAATATATTATATTAAATGAAGTTCCTCTTGAGGATTGAAAAATTTACGAAGACGTACGAAACGATAGACTAACAAAAATTCGCAACTGATGGTAAGATGGTTGTCCTTACCGAGACTGCGAATATTGAACTGAAACTTACCTGAAAGAAAGAGAACAATATTTTAGCACCGGAGAAACGAAATACTGCTGTAAAAAGAACACAAATCTTCCGTCGTGCATTGCGCTTTGTCTCAAATCCTGGAGCAGAGAGAGAAAGGAGCTCTAACAAAAGAGGTCTCAAAAGTTCTTGTCATTCACTTTAAAACAAAAGAAATCGGAATAAGAAGGGTGTTTTTGGCTTATTCACTGTACTATCCTCAACTGGTTGTAATAATGAGCCATGAATGGATCAACGCATTTTATCATGAAGTTGTCGTTTTCATTGCGTTTGAATTGATAAAATCAATGACCTGAGGCAAGAATTTTTTCAGTTCAAAAGTACTATTTCACTAAATTTTCAGCCCCTAAAAAATTAAAATTTCAGACAATAATTTTAAAATTGTCTCATGAGTACAAATCATTTTTTTTTTCATAAAAATGACTTTGACGTTGCCTGAAGTAAGAATTCAACTATCTCTAAAACACTTTTTAAATAATTTTAAAGTTCATGCCCATCTTCATAAATACTATCCTTTCATTGATTTATTGTAGCAACATATAATCACATTTCATCTGCTATTTATTTTTTAAAACATTTTAAGAAAAAAAAAGAACTATTTATCCTTTTTAAAGGTGTTCAGAAAAAAAATAATAAAAAAAAGCCCTCTTCAAACTTTTGCCGCCAAAAATCTTGGTAAAATAAGATTTCTAAACATTTTGACTCAAGCTACAGTCCATCGCAAGAATGATATCTTAAACGCGTACGGACGCAATAAAGGTTCATTTCCGGATATCGGTTATTTTTTGGGACTTTTGGAACAGCTCAACTCCTTGCTCTCATTTTTCAATATGAGAAAAGCCTTACTTTGGACTTCTTTGATATGAAAATTTAATCTTGCTGTAAATGGGACACGATTGAGATATATTGTGTGCTGCGTAAGTAGCTTGATCAGAAATGAAATGTTACCGCAGGTACTGTACAGTTTTTCATCCCTGATACGATTTCAGCCTCAAAAAGCCAAGACTGCCTTTCAGCGGGATTGCCTGAAAGGGAACCCGAGCTTGACATCTGAACGCCACAAGACAATGAAAAGCCTGGAAAAAGAAAAACGCAACCCAATTAAGCTAAAACAAATCCGGAGAAAAATGCTGTCCGCTCCTGAAAACGTAATTTGTGACGTAGAAATGACGTGACGTCGACGTAAGATTTACGTAGAAATGCGAAAGATTATCCTTATTAAAGGTAGCCCAATTCTTGCAACAAATTAAAAGCCCGAAGTGGTTTTGCCCTGCACCCCCCCCCCAAGCGGCGTGGCGGCAAGCCAGCCCCAACGGAGCTGCTCCCGGCATAATTTCAACTTTTATTATTTCCCTTTCTTTTTGCTTATGGGCGGTATTTATGTTATTCTTTTGTCTCATTCCGGCGTCTTTAGCGCCTATTCTCCCATCTCACAACAATAACCCTTAGTGCGAGATGAACTTCACCAACAATTAATTCGTCCGAGGAAAAATTAGCCTTCACATTCAGTCTTGATCGCTTTTAACGATTTTTCACTTGGGTTTTTGGTTTCGTAGGTTACGCGTTAACCCATAACAGCCCAAAGTATTTGGAGTGAAATTCAGCTTAAGAGAAATTCGAAGGATTTTTTTTTTCATTAAAATACGCAATTTTAAGCTTTGGAAAATGCCTAAATTATTAAATTTCAGGTTTCCAGAGGGGTGATAATATCTTTTTTTTTAAATTTTGACAATACTAAACTAAAAAGATCCTATAAAATATTTTTCCTGTTTCCGATCGGCATCGCTGGGTGGTGGTGGGTTAAGTCATGCATTCCGTTAAGTGATAGGTTATTTAAAGCTATAGGTTAGGTTCGAAAGCGTCGGATTAGGCACTGATTTAGAGGTGCGAAAGAGCCTGAAAAACTAATCGATCAGTTTTTCGGACCTGATATCGGCGTCTGATCAGGCTCTGACCAGTCCGATCAGGCCTTCTTTATACAGCTTTAATCAAATTGTATTCCGGGAGTGCAAATTTATGTCGGCAGGATTTTTATGAAAACGGAAGAAAAATTGTACCAATTGTAGCATAGATTCCATCTCTGCGTAACTCATTGTCAGTATTTTTTTATTTTTTTTAGTTTGGAGGTTTTGATAATTCAAGACATTATTTCGATTCTCAAGGTAACAAATTTCGTCCTGATAACATGACGACATTTTAAAATGCGTCAGGTGGGCGCGTAAAAAATTTGGGTCAAACGAAAATTTTATAAAATATTACCCAAGAATAGGAGTTAAAACAAAAGGATGTTCGTCGCCGAAGCAGTGTGTTTCCCTTGGGCCGGCGGCCATTCTTAAGGCTCCTTTTTTACCGCCCAGACCTTTCGATTCTTTTCTCTTTGACAGATCTTATTTCCCCGGCCGGCCGGCCGGCGCGGCAGGGCTTCCGGTGGGTCCATTTGGGACAGGAGGGTCAATTTGGGACACCCGGGTCCAAGGGTTCACAGTATAACCAACACGGATTGAAGGTCCAAATGAAGTCATTTGTATGCCAGAGGCGTGAGCAACCCGCCAGATTTGGTCCCAGGTTCGATTCTTGCCTCTTGCGGCAAGATTCTTGTACCTCCAGTACCTCATTCTTACCCTAAACCATTCTTATTCTTGGGACCGGCAAATCGGATTATTAATTACCTCCGAAACGTGACGACGGAAATTTGATTCGAGTTCTCAGCACTTCGGCAAATACTGCTCACCGTTTCAAGAAGTCAGAACTGTCAACGGGACGCACGCAAAATAGTGGATTGTAGTCTTATGTCGCCTACAAAACTACTGTATATTTTACAGGTTGCGTTTTCCTACCTCTATTCAACCTTTCGTCGCAAGGTCGAGCGAGGCAAACCTGTTAATGTTTCTCAAGTAAAAAAAAAGGCAGGACAGTACCTCGATTTTTTTAAATATTTTTTTTCAAATTTTTGTCCCATTTTTTTTAATCTATGGCATTTAAAGATTGGATCTGATTGAAGGACACTAAATAAGGATAGAACCAATGTCCGTTGGTCAGATTGTCAACTTTAAACAGACCGGAAGGATGGAAGAGTTCGGGGGAGGAAGGTTGGAGTGGAAGGCGTAAATTTTCTATTCCATTTTTGGAGCAATAAATCGACCAAGTGAGTAACTGACGACGGTAAACAGCATTTAAAGTTCCCCATAAACAATTACAAACATCAAACATTTAAAATTCGACAAAAAGTTTTTGGCTGAAAATTTGAAAAAAAGCAAGGGGTGCCCCTATTTTTTCAATTTTTTTATACCAATTTTTTTTTGTGGGATCTGTATGATTTGACGATTGGATCAGATTGAGTGGTACTAAAAAAGGTTAGAACCGATGTCTGTTGCTCAATGTGTCGATTTTAAACGGACCGGAAGGTTGGAAGAGTTCAGGGGAGGAAGGTTGCAGTGGAAGGCGTAAATTTCATATTCCATTTTAGGAGCGATAAATTGATCAAATAAAAAACCGTTGTCGGCAAAAGCATTTTTTAGTTCCCATTAAATAATCCTAAACATTAAACGTTAAAAACTCGACCAAAAAAATTCGACCAAAAATTTCAAAAAAAAAAAGGCAAGGGTTACCCCTAGGCTTTTTTCAATTTTTCGACCCAAAAATGTTTTGTGGGATCTGATGTTTTGACGATTGGGTCTGATTAAAGGACACTAGAAAATGTTAGAACCAATGTCTGTTGGTCAATTTGTCGATTTTAAACCAATCGGGAGAGACGGCAATTCAGCTGGGTTTGATTGTGAATACACTTAATTGATGCAAGTTAGCTCCAGCTGAGCCAACATCATTTTCACATCGTAGTCTATTGGATATTTTACGGCGAGTCACGTAAGTCCTCGCTTTGAAAAAAAAAATAACGTAATCGATTACTGGGGAAAACTCATGTGAGACACATTACACGGAGAACTTTTTCCATCTTTTATCAGCGTAAGCTATCAGACGCCCGAAAAGTTGTTTCCGGCCGAATAGCGGCCTAGGTCTATGGTTCACAACTATCTGGGATCGAGGCACTGCAAGGCTTCACCTGGCAGGCATGCCCCTCCCCTAAGGCCCCAGGTCCTAGACCCCGCGCCGATGCCCCCCAGGCCCCCAGATCTCTGTCAAGTCCTCTCAATAAGGTGTGCCAACAGAAACCGGGCTATCAGCCAAGTCCAGTCGTGTAACAGAAATACGTTAAAGACGGCTCAAATCTATCAAAAATAGGGAAATCCGACTCATCTTATTCTGCGCTACACTGAGAAATCAAAGGATTATCTTACTCTTTCCCTGAACAATTCTAAGTAAGCCTCCATAAAATATAAAGTTTGTGGACCATTAATTGATCGGTGGATGTGTCTTCTTGTATGTTCCATTTTTCGTCACCAAGCACGGTAAAAAGGTTTTGTTATACCAACAAAATAATTTTTTTAAAATAGGGACAGCAAAAATATTTTGTTACAACAACAAAATGTTTAGTTCTATCAACAAAACGTTTGGTTGCTGCAGCAAGAAAAAATTTATTTGCTGTCCCTAATTTTGTTGCCGTAGCAAAACCGGTTTTTTTTGTGACGCAGTTACCGCGAATTTAATACTCTCAGTAAAAACTGCCCCCTGTTTTTGGTAGTTCCATACCTGTTTTAGGTACGTAAAACAGGGGATGAGCGTGAATTCGTTATTTTTGAGGGTATCCCTATAAATAATTGCATCAATCGACAGCTCTCGACAAGACGTTTTTTATTGACATAGTTGTTGATGGATATATGTAAAAATAACCAAATTACGCTCTCTCCCTGTTGTACCCTTATACTGTATACCTAAAACAGGCATGAAACTACCTAAAACAGAAGTTAGGTCGTGCTGTCGTAATAACTATTTTTTGTTTAGCCATAAAGAAACTTATTGGCTTATCTTAAAAACATAACCTAACCTAACGGCGCGGTAAGTTTTTATAATTAATAGGCTAGGACTCGATATGAGCTAGCTTTCAAATTTTCTGCTTATAAGAAAAAAAAATCAAAATTTTGTTTGTAATACGTGCTGTCCTAATAACTATGTTTTGTTTAGCCATGCAGAAACATATTGGCTCAACTTAAAAACATAACCTAACTCTTTCTAACCTAACGGCGCGGTAAGTTTTTATAGTTAATAGGCTAAGACTCGATATGAATAAGCTTTCAAACTTTCTGCTTATAAGAAAAAAAATCACAATTTTGTTGTAATAATAATGGAATTATCACACTTTAATTGCGACGAAAACATGTTCATTTTCCCTGATTTATTTAGCAAAGCAAGATGGCTGGAAAAGTCGTTCCTCACGGGAGTAAAGTCGAAAGAGCAAAAGACCGACGAGGTGGCAACACGTAACAAAGACTAAATCTACGTAATAGCCGTGCTTGTGATGGTTTATGTTCCAACTTTGATCACTGCGAACTTCCTAAGTTATGCGTAATAATTTCGCAAAAGTTGAGCTCCATTGATAGCGTCGGTCGCCAACTAAGCTACATTGTTTGGCCACGTTTGCTGGGACAAGCGTTCCTCCTGCTACCACATTTCCCTTCCGCTTTCGAGAGAAACTTTGAGCCAAACTTGCTCTCATAATCGTGGACAGAATTTTTTTTTTCTGGTGGATAAATGGTTTGTGTTTGAAGATGAAACAATTGGCAACGTAACGCAAAAAGTGGCGCTGTTTGATTTTCCCGCGCAAAAACGAAAGAGCTCGTCGCGTTTGTCACAAACAGTGTTGCCAAATCAAACTTGGTAACTAGATTAATTTTTATTTTTCTGATCAGAGATCACGAAAAAACGTCAATAAGTTACTCAGCCGTTCGATTTTTTTTCGTAATTCCAACTTTTTTTCTGCTATATCCTTCAATTCTCGTACTTAATTCAGTCCCTAAATGGCAAGTGAAGAGTGTGTGGTTTCTCCATTCAGCATAAATACGCACTGTTTATTCTTAGGATACCATTTATTTTGCAAGCCGCCCGCCTGCAACCCAAAGGAGATCGCCCAGATCGTAAGTTTCTTAATAAAAGATGTTAGTTTTTCGGCAGGCTTTTAGATGTACTGCAGATCGAAAACAGACTTCACGGAACTGCTTGAAAGTATAGATATGCCACAAAGAAAAAGCGAGTTACTGTAACAGGAAGTTTTTGTTGAAATAAGGGCAACAAAAATAGTTTGCTGCTCCATCAAATTTTATTTGACACTCGTACTTCTCGCTTGAAAATAACCTTTCAGCTCAACTAATCAAACCACAATGATTTTTTTCGGTGTATCTTGTAAATTGAACCAAATTCCTGCAGCTAACAAACCTCTGTAAGTACTTAAATTACCTGCCACATGCAAGCCCTGAAACTATCGACTAAGGCTTGATAGTTCCCGTCAAGTAACTAAACCCTTTTTCCCCGGGCAGCGGGGTGGTAAAGAACGACCAATTGTTTGAGTTTTGACAGTTCGCAGAAAGTTTGTGGGCTGTGAGGGGATGCGAATTCGTTTGCCTGACCTCGGGTCGCACCTACCATCAAAGCAATTTGCTCCAGTTGTTTAAGCTCTGCAGGGCGTAAACAACGAATAACTTAACTCGAGATCATGATCTCGAGTCAAAATTCACTCGTTAGGGGTCGTCTGTGAGCGACGGTGACACACGGTGGGGGTCGGGGTTAGTGCGACCCTCCATTAAGATTTCCTTAACTTCTGTGAGATATAATTATCATCATTTTTATTACATTCCTATCGATTACAATAGAGTTTCAACAAAGAAAAAACTTTTGTGGCTAAAGTGAATTTCAACCAGTAAGTTTCACTATTTGTGAAACTTAGGGGTTGAAAATTTAAACAGAGGTTTAAAGTTGGCGAGTTCTTTCACTGCCAGCGCGTCGTACTGTATTGTTTTACGTATAAACCATAGGGTAGCTGTCATAAGCGCCAAATTCCACAAGCGCCAATCCGTAACCGCCAAACGAGAAAAGTCGCAAACGCCAAAGGACTTAACCGCAATACTAACCTGACCTAACTTAGCCTAACCTAACTTAACCTAACTTGACCTAACCTAACCTATTAAAACTTTGGCGTTTGAAACTTTTCTCGTTTGGCGGTTAGGGACTGGCGCTTGCGGCGGTTTTTGGCGCTATCGAATGCCCCCCTAAACCATAAGCCACGGTGTTTAGATCGGCACCCAATGAATGGCGCCGTGTACCTCTAATTAAACGGTAAATTAGTAGGTAAGGGGGGCGAATTGAGACGGTAAGTCCCGCGGCCGCACTCCCCTTAACAACGCTGAATAGGCGCAAGTTTCACCACTCACGACCCAGTAGATTCAAAAGTGATTCCAGACATTCAGCATTACATATCCGGTTTCAAAAATTCTTACCAAAGGTCATTAAGTTCTTCACGGGGTCCTTCTCAATCCAGCAGTCGATTCTCGTCAATAAGTGTTGCCAAAGTTCACAATCTTGTAAACTTTAACCGCGATTAACTCGAGAACTATGAGATAACCAAGCATGTCGAGTATGTTTGGGATCGCTTTCAAGATGTGCAACTCAAACCATTGGACCAATTAAAAAGTTAACCGCGTTTAAAAATGACGAATGTGCCAAATCTGGCAACACTGTTCTCGTCCCACCCCCTGCTATTGTTGATACAACGATTGTTGGTGCTACAATTGTACCTCTGCGCCGCGCCTGCCCACGCGGCTCTAACTGGGCTGGTACGTTCGTTTAGTAGGGCTAGCCACAACATTTAACCTTTGTCGCATTAATGATGTAAGCGGGCGTTTACCAATGAGATTGCGGACTCTTTCGGACATACCAGCGCATATGAATGAGTTTATTCTTAGTCTTTTCAACAGTGGGAGATATCGTGGGAAAGTATTTGGGAAAAGAACTTATTAAACATACAAACTTAAAGAGAATAGAATCATTTCCTTTTTACAAAAAGGTCTACAAAATAGGATACCGATCACAGTAAAAACTCTTGTTTTAGATAGTCGTATATCTGTTTTAGGTACGATAAAAAGGCGAAGAGAGTGATTTGGTTATTTATGAAAATATTTTAATCGATAACCATATCTATGGAGAGCTCTCGAAGAGACCTTTTCAAGAGTATTGTTAGTTATTGGTATATCTTTAAAGATAGAAAAATTACGCTCTTCCCCAGTTTTTCCTACACACACAAAACAGGAATAGGAAAACCTAAAGCAAATGTTAATTTTTTGTGATATACGTACCGACAGATAACGGATCGGTTTTCGAGATAAATAGCTCCGGGTAACCTAGTCATAGAATATACGTCATTCAAGTCTACCTTGATTTAAAATTTCCCTTGCTAATGTTCACCTATTATTATTTTTATTCAGAGATGACCTCATTACTATTTATCAAAGGAGTAAAACAGAAGGGGGGCATTCGATAGCGCCAAAAACCATAAGCGCCAACGCCGCAAGCGCCAGTCCGTAACCGCCAAACGAGAAAAGTCGCAAACGCCAAAGTTCGTATAGGTTAGGTGAAGTTAGGTTAGATTAGGCTATGTTTGGTTAGGTTAGGTTAAGTTAGGTTGGGTAAGGTTAGTATTGCGGTTAAGACCTTTGGCG
>Ga0058701_10002554_pt1 | contig 13890 bp, 9 predicted proteins | sample AgamicOrMae_FD_97039 | JGI IMG/M metagenome (GOLD analysis project Ga0058701, IMG submission 97039) | Agave microbial communities from Guanajuato, Mexico - Or.Ma.e | ecosystem: Host-associated > Plants > Phyllosphere > Phylloplane/Leaf | place: Guanajuato, Mexico | collected 2012-06-04 | reverse complement strand
TGTTTGGTCCTGAAGTCGAATCCAGACTGATTGAGTAGAAAAGCAATATCGTTCTATTGCATCGGTGATGCGATGGGATATAGGTGCTCATCTATCTCTCAAGGATTTTAACTGCCTCAACCCAAACCATCGAATAGTTTTGGCCGCTTCTGCAACAGTTTCACACAAGTAATGTTTTGCCCCACCATCCACAACATCACGCACGCGGCCGCGCAACTTGACTCAAAGCTAGAGTGGAGACTAAATCTAGACTGATACGGAAGCCGACATTAGAGGTTGTGATTTGATCTGGTTCGATGATGATGACTGTTCGGTAATTCGACTCACCTTAGGTAGGCCACCCATTGATGAGCATCGGCGTTCAGGCCTTACAGAGGTTTGGTTGACTGGATCTCTTTTGGGCCAGTTCACCCCAATAAAAGTTGTCGGCTGATTCTCCCACTGTGATCGAAGATTTACTATAGACTCACTACTGTCTCGAACAGACACCTGGGTGCGAGTTGTGATCTTCACTTGTTTGGTATCCATGAGGATCGAATATAGTACGTAAAGTTCGGAAACCAGAAAGTTGCGATAAAAGAGCCTTGTTGGGACTATCAGATTCGATTTGGCAGACTTTCGCATAAGGCCTTTCGAACATGGGTCAACAGGATCCTCACGGAAAGGAGACTAGATCGAGCTGTAGAACTATGACGAAGTTTCTCGGAAAGTATCCGGAAAAAGTCACATTTTTTTTAGACATCGACCAAGCTATACAGACTCGAGGAGTGCGAAAGTCTATGGATTGGTCCAGCGTAAATTTTCGTGTACTTTAAATTTCGCGGTCCGGCCTGCGCCAAGCCGCGGAAGTCCCTTGCGCGACTGGATGGATCATGCATGCCAAATCTGAGCCAGACTAGCAATAACAACGCGTAGAACATACTCGTTCTTCCCCATGCGTCCCCTTGGATTAATCTAGCGCCGATTATTATATATCACCTGGCTCACTACTTATCTAGCTGTCTACCTGAAATCTATTAATATAACTATCAGCCCATTTCATCCGAAGGACTCCCAATATGGTTAGTAGCTCGATCACTTAGCAGTGAGACAAGATCACTCAGATCTTACGTCACCCCATCATCAATTATCTGAAAGTCTCACGTGTCTAACACCTTCTATCTTCTCACCTAATATTGTCCAACAAAATAAGACTTCAAAAAGAAGAAATAACGGAAGAGCGAAGAAAGGCCGTGGTCATGTCAAACCAGTCCGCTGCACCAATTGTGCTCGCTGTGTACCAAAGGATAAGGCTATCAAGAAGTTCGTCGTCAGAAATATAGTCGAAGCAGCTGGTGTCAGAGACATCACTGAGGCGTCGGTCTACGAAGGTACGTTACTTAGCATTCGCATCTAGGTCAATGAGATGGCCGAGTCCACTCGGCTACCCTGTCACGATATAAATTAACAACTTTCGGCAACTAACACTCTCATATCCGAATTTGCCTCATGATCAGGTGGTTACATCTTACCCAAATTATATGCTAAATTGCATTACTGTGTATCATGCGCGATTCACTCCAAGATTGTCAGGAATCGTTCCAAGCGCGACCGAAGAATCCGTGTTATGCCACCACGATTCCCCAACCGCCAGCCTAACGACCGTGACCAGCAGTCCTCCAGGCCAGGCGTACGTCCCCCGGCAAAGTAAAACAAGTACAAGTATATAAATATTGGAAATGAATCAACTAGTTTATTATAGGATTTTAGACTTCTTAAGCTTCGTCTTGCTCAAGCCATAGGCTAGCAGTCTGTCTGGTGCTACACCGATCTTAGAAAACTTCTTGTTTACCATCCTTCTCCTCCTCTTCTTTCCATTCCTCTTGGAATCCGATCCGTCCCCAGTTATGGTTCTCGTATGCTCGCTAAGGTCTGGATTGGTGGTCCCTTGCGCATCAAGCTTTTCATCCACCGGACTTGGGCCATCATCTAGGCTTTCCCGCTTACGTTTCCTGGTTCGCTTCTTTTTCTTTTTTCTTCCCGACGGTTTGCTGCTCGCTGATTGATCTGCTTGGTTTCCATCCGAACTTTCCAGGGTTTGATCCCCGTAGACACTCTTGAAGATCTTCTTTTTCAATTCTAGGTCACTTCGCTTCTTGTCGAACTTTTGTTTCTGCATTTGCTCCTCCTCCGGTGATTTATAGGCGATGCATTCCTTCAAGCTAACCCACTGTTCGAGCTCTTCATCAGTGGCCATGAGTAGTTCCTCGGCAGTGAGTCCGAAGTCATTAGCTTCCGTCTCACGATAATGGAATTTTATCGGCATATCACCGACCAGATCCTCACAATCTGCATCTTTGAGAGATTTTTTCTTCTTCCTTTCTTTTTCGAGTCTTTTGAGGCGCCTCTCCTTCTTCTCTTGTTTCTCTACCAGGTCTCTGATTGTCTTTGTCGAGTTTCTCGGAATCCTTGCAATTTTATCGAAATCTTTCTCATCCGAGTGATGTGGAACAGATCTAGATTTGCTCTTCTTATGCTCTTCACCGTCATCGACATCAGATAGCTCGTCTATGTTTTTGGAGAAGAAATCACCCTCCCTATCGGTATCACTACTGCTCTTTTCATCATCTAATGCTGCCTTTGGTAGGTAACGCTTGTTGATTATGTAGTCCCGTAAGAACTTGTCTTCATCTGATAGAGTTTGTGGCTCACTCCAAACCTTCTTGAGATGCTGCAAATCCTCATCCTCTTGGCCCTCGATCTTGTCTAGGATCGTGCTCAACTTATTCTTCGCTGTTTTGTTAGATCCGCCACCGTCAGAGGTCTTGACTACAAGTAGATCATCATCACTTTCGCTATCTAACTCCTCCCCAACTTTCTCAATACTTTTCTTGATTTCCTCTAGTTCCCTGTCATAAAACGACTTTGAAACAGGCTCGTTCAAATCTATCTTGGCTTTGGGTAGAAGGGAGTCCTCTATTTCAGAATGATTCACCGCCAGCTGATGATCTAGTAAAGTCATCTTAGGTGTCTTCGATCTAGTCGATATGGGTTGCGAACTGGAGTCATTATTGGCATCTTTTTTGTCGGATGAAGGAGTGTCAGCCTCAGAATCAGAATCCTCAAAGAATTTCACATTTTTGTCATAAATCTTCTCATCCTTCTTCTTCAAGGCGGCATAGCATTTCAGGAACTCCGCATCGAAGACATCGTCCTGTTCTAATTTAGCATCAACATCAGTGCTCGAATCATCAGCCTCTTCATCAAGCTCGGCATCGCTGGAGAATGAGTCTTCTTGTATTTCTTGCATGTCTTTGATTACCTAGGGTCCTAATGTGAACGGGCCAGTAAGGATACACCGCTCCCAAGTAAAGCACAACAACATTGGAGCAAGTGGAAGTCTTGATCAACAACGACAACCACGTGCTTAAATCGCCAGCTTTGAGGGGAAAACAGTTTGCCGCAAACTATGCGCGCGGCGTCCAGTCAGCTCCTTCATCGCTGATGTCAGGGGTTAGGTTGAGTCCTTGATCAACTGGAAGTTATCTCAAGAAAAGAATGACAGTTAGACACATTGAAATAGGTGAATTCGAGATCATCAAACATCATCGGTGCTCGTTTCACGATCTTTAACTTTTATTTCTTCTTTCCTCGTTTCTTGCCGACAATCACCTTCTGACTCAAATAATCACTAATAGAAAATTGGTAAGGCGGTGCCTTGAGCTCCTCTCCACCATCGGAGTCTTCTGCAGCTTGATGATCCGCTTTCCTCGTTGGCTGTGGTCCTTGATGACCGGGTAGAGTTTGTTGATTCTGAGAATTGCCCGCCCCCGACGCTAGGCTTCCAGAGTGCGAACTCGTGGATTTTGTCCATTTTTGTTGACTTGTCTTGGCGTCGACTAGCAATTGTGCAAATGAAGACTGATTCTGATTGCCCTGACCAATTCTGTTAGAGGAACCGCCTGACCATACATTCGGACCCGCCTGTTTCTGATGCCTCTGCCTCTTAGCTAGCTTCTCAGCTTTTGCAGCCTCCTGCAATTGAATTTCGGCAAATGAAATCGTCATTTGCGTCGCAGCTTCTGAAGTGGAAGGATCATCTTGAGCTTCGTCCGACGACTTGTCGTCGACAGCATCAGCCTCATTTTCATGGCTACGATGACTATCGATGCCCAAATATCTTTCGTTCAAAACGGACGGAAATTGCTCAGGATTGTCCAAACTGATCTCCAACGAAGGCTGTATCCCGTATATCTTTTTGTTCTGCTCTACCTGGATCAGCTTGTCTCGCCTTGCCTCCTCACGCAAGCGTCTCATTCTCTCCTTAGATCTAGACCTTATTTGATCTTCAAACAATTTGAAGGTTTCTTGCGATACGATATTCGATTCCTCGAAATCTATTTCTATCAACCTGAATTCGCAAGATAAGGGCAAGTGTTCCAAATACTTGAATCTCTTCCGCCATCCCTCATTCATAGATATCCAGTCCATCTGAAGTATACGAGCACGAACCTCTGTTGGGCAGTTCTCTAACGCGCTGTACTCATGGCATAAGACCTTGGTGCTGAAAGGATTTAGATATATGTGCTGCCCGTCCGAAGATTGATAGAACAAGTAGCTCCTGCTAGAAAATTCCAGATTGAGATTTGTATCCGATCTTTCTAGATTTTGGTGCTGAATCCTCAACATACGAGTCTCATCGCTCGCTAGTTGGATCAACTTGTCGATTCGCCTGTCCACTTTTTCAAGGGCTTGCTCAAAAAAACAGATCATGCCTGAATAACCATCTTGGGCAGACTCATTAGCACCCTCGACAAGGTCTGCTAGCTCGACATCCATCCTAGCTTGCAGTTCGCTCTTTTCTCTTCGGGCTACTTGATTTACAACAGTTATGGGATCGACAATAATCAAGTTTGCTTGCGAACTGTAGTGCGGGTCCTTTTGATCAGTTAGCTCCGAGTTTGCGTGCTGGTGAAATGCTCTATGCGCATCGAAGGGGTGATATGGTTCAACCTGGACACACCCTTTTACACGAAGCATAAGCCTCATTGATATATCTTCCCCAACTATGTGATCAGGATACGATTGAGCGACAACACTCCGCAGGTCATTCACATAAATCGGCTCGAAACAGATCGGACATGCGACGCTATTCTCATCACTCATCGACAGATAGCGGAGCATGCAGGCCCAACAGTAGATATGACCGCATTTGGTAATCTTAGCTGCTGCTGGCGGTTCTAAACAGATAGGACAGTTGGTCTCTGTTGCACCGATTTGTCTAAACTTGACCTCTTCTATACAGTTCCAATCAACCGGCCAATCTGGATCGACCTTGTGAACTGTGTAATCATAACCATCTAATACAACGAATTGACAATTTGCTTGTAGAAATTGCTGCTTACTGAATCTACGCTCGGATGAAGAATGATAGCGAAATTGGTGATGGCGATGAGTATTGCCACTGGAAGTAGAATCATGCCGAGCTCGCATTCCACCAGGTTGTCTCCTATCGTAACTGTTATTGACCAACTGACTGAGGTTTATTTTCCTCGTATTGGTCGTGTGACGAGTTCTACCGCATCCAACAGCATCTGAGGGCGCCAGACTCTCAATAAGATCTAGATTGAGACCATCAAGACCGTCGATGAGATGACGAGTACCTCTACGCTGCTTGTACTTGCCTCCGATAGCTCGGCTATTGGACTTGTTGGTTTTGTTATTCGATTGATTCAATGCATGGGTCCCTGTAGACTCATGAGAACTTGTGGCGTCAACATCTGTAGATACTCTATTGGTGGAGGGGTTGCCCAGATGATCCATAGTCTCTCCCGCCGTTGGAGTTTGCTGAGGTAACGTCGAGGTCTCAAGAGAAACGGCATTTGATCCAGAATTGGGGTGTACATCTCCGCTGACATGATCCAAAACGTCACCCTGATTCGAGGTGTTGCGCTCGTGTGAGCGATCATTAACTGTAGACGGTTGGATTGTTTTGGTATGGTTCTTGCTACGTCTCCCCCGTAGATTATTTCTCTGACGATTTCTTTGCTGGTTTTCTCCAATGTTTGCGCCGAGAGGATTTATGTCGTTCCCGCCTCCTCGATGTCCAATGTTCGATGTGGGGCCCCCAGACCAACTTCGTGGATTCCTTGGATGATTGTTGCTTGAATTGGATGATTGCATTGTTAAGTTGATGCCGGCAATCACAGGGGGCATATTGCTTTGGCGGTTCATCTGAGAGCTCATGTTGCTGGATAATAGGATAACGCTTTCTAGCAGGGTAAGAATTCCAATCTTCTCTTGATAAGTGAAAGGTCATCATTGTGGGTAGTTGCTTGGATCCATTTAATCACAAACGAAAGTATGAACATCTTATGTACTAGTAACACAGTCAAGTAGAGGTATGCGGGAGGGATCTGACTGAGGCGGATGGATTGGAATCAGAATCTGTGGATTACCAATATCGTTGATGTTTTCCAAGCGGTCTGAGCTGCTCAAACTGGGGTTAAGCGGAAAGGAGCTGGCTGTCAAGACGAATAGTTTACTGTACCTGGAACCAGATGATGTCCGGTGTATGACAGAAAGATTAACCAAACACCTATTTTACTGTACACTTGCGATCGATACGAATGTGAAGGCCAGTGTGCATGTGGTCTTCCGCGAACTAGGGAAAGGTTTTTTATGCTCCCACAATATCTTGAGGCAAAAGTGTTCACTCCATCGAGAAAGCCCAGAAAATTTAGGGTAATTCACTCGGCATGAAAAGCGACCTCTGCTGGTCAAGTTCCTATTTGCAGCCCGTCCAGGAATGAGACCTTTCGAATTAGATGCGAGAAACCATATCAGACCATAACTCGATGATGTCCCAATGGTTCTCTGATCTGATAGTGAGAACCTACTGAAGCACCGACAAACTCTCTAGGAAACCTCTCTCAATTACAGTCGACTATTCAAACAATTTGCCATTCATGGCCATCATACACCACCTCAGAGCATTGAAAGGGTAGTCCTCGGTGCGATGAGCTGGCGCACAAATTTCGGGATGAATTTGAAATACTCAGGCTCACATCCCAGAAAATCCTGATGGCAAATGTGTGATTCAGCTGCGTGTCGAAACATAGCTGACAGACTAGGTTCCTACCTCCTCGTTCATATGTTCAAGAACTGCTATGGATTATTAACTTGCCATCCTCAACTGCCTTGCTTCTTAGGTGAGCAGATTATACAACTCAAATCAGATCATGGGGAAGAGAAAAAGTCGATGGGAAGAGGAGAAAGTTGTCATCCCAGGGATGCCAACTATTCTACCAGCTGATTTAACACCGGAGCAAGAGCGAATATATCTAGTGCAGCTACAAATAGAGGAGCTAACACTCAGAATAAGGACGAACGATGTTCGAATACCCCCAGAAGGAGAGCGTTCACCTTCGCCTGAACCAGTATATGATATGAATGGAAAGCGCCTGAACACAAGAGATGTGAGGGCCCTGAGGAAACTCGAAGATGAGAGACATGTCCTAATCCAAAAGATGATGACGCTGAATCCGTCATATCGTCCCCCAGCAGATTATCGTCCACCGATAGTAAAGATACGTGAGAAAGTCCTCATACCTCAAGAAGAATTTCCAGACATCAATTTCGTCGGGCTGCTTATCGGACCACGTGGTAACACCCTCAAGAGTATGGAGCGAGATAGTGGTGCAAAAGTAATCATTCGGGGTAAAGGATCCGTCAAGGAAGGAAAATCAAATAGGATAGATGGGCAGCCTGCACCCATCGAGACTGAGCCTTTGCATGCTCTCGTTACCGGAACAACTGAGGAACAAGTCAAGATAGCAGTTGATAGGATCAAAGAAATTGTCAGGCAGGCAATCGAAGTACCTGAGAATCAAAACAATTTGAGGAAAACACAACTTAGACAACTAGCTATGCTCAACGGAACACTACGTGAGAATGACTCGCGATGTAATAATTGTGGATCAGCAATACACAAGTCATGGCAGTGCCCTGAGAGACCGAATATTACCAATAGGATAAGCTGCAGCAATTGTGGCGGTATTGGACATTTACTGAGAGACTGCAAGGAACCTAGAAGATCTCTACTCAATCCAAAAGGCACTTTTGAGCCTGGTCAGCATTCTATAGTTGATAGTGAAGATTTTGAACCCCGTCCAAGAGAGAGAAACACATCAACAGCCGACAGACAAGCAACAGAGGGGCGGGGCGCCTCCATTGATGAAGACTATGAAAAACTCATGGCTGAGCTCGGCGAAAGCTAAAGGATTGCCATGTCATAACCCTTTGAACAGGATAGTAGACGCTTAAACACGAGTTTGTGGTGACTTAAAACGTTCGTAGTATCTTTCGCATCCGATACGAAATTAGATAGCAAAGATCGATAACTACCTGGCCGATAATCAACCTGACTCCTCCTTCTATTTAGGTAGCTTTTATTGTCTGTGGGTCGATTCGTGTTCGCACGGGGTGAGCTACGAAGAACTTCCGGCTGTGTCGAGTGATTATTATCTATTTCATTGGATGAAAACAATACTTCAGTGACAACTCTCAATCGCCTCGATCTCATTATAGGATCTGTAGAACACGTAGAAGCCGATGGCGGTTCCTATTTGCGATAATGATAAGATTAAGAGTCGTGTCAGAATATTTGGTTCATACAAGAATGGAATCAGGGCCAATGTTGAATGATTACTTACCAACTACAATCGCGAATATCAAGCAGAGGTTAAACGACATGACTGATAACATCAGTACGAATCCAATTCCTGTTTGTACAGTATGCAACAATGTTTGTATCAACCGATGCCTGTGATTACGCAGACGGCCTACGTAACAGTTTCGCACAATCCTGGAGTTGGTACCATTATCATCTAAGTTACTTTCACTGGTTCCGTTCGAGCAGAATTTGGGTTGTCCGCCGACACAACCACAGCGTACGCATCTCACATACTTGATAGCCTCAAACAGCACGCTTAGGCCAAACAAAATCGTGCATGTCAGCCACATTTTGAGTGGACTATCGATCTTGAAATTTTGAAACAGGAATTGATCTTCATATCCGTAATGGAAGAACATCCTCATAGAGGTTTGACTCATACTGTGGTGATCCATCTCTCGTCGACTTAATATATCTTGTCACCCTAGAGCAACCTTGTTTAGGGTACAATTTGTTATGAGTTGGGTTGATTCTAACTCCTCTTTCTTTATCTGGATATACTGATGTTTCAAATAAGAGTTCGTTACAGGCTATTAAATTAGGTCCGAATGAGAATGCCACTTCGGCGTAGTGTCAGAGACAATGCTTCTTAGTACACAAATCCGGGCCCTGTTCTTGTGATGCGAAGGAACTTTCACCTTCCTCAACAACACAAGTTCGGCAGCACAGCGTTCCAGACTTTTCATCGCACACGATGTCGTACATACCAAAGCGTACATGAAGGCGTCTTCAACCTGATTTAATTTATCGTCTCGAAGAATTCAACGACGCAATTTGCTCCCCTTGGATATTATCATCGGCAATCTAGAGAAGGTGTCTTCTGGTTGTCCGATTACATTCGAGCAGCATGTCCACCCAGAACCATTGGGATCTTTTGACGAGCCGAGATTGTTTTGTGTGTAAAACTTCTCCAATACACCCTTGCAATCCAATGTCAACAGCTGTGCGAATTCCGAGCTTTTGAAACGCACTATGAACCTGCCGACGTTTTTCCCTCCATTAGAATTGGATACCACAACATCCTCAAGGCCAGCCCCATGGGGAATGAATTGGTATTCAAGGAATAACGTAGAGGATGCAACTATCTTGCCGCATCTATCCACCAACATAACTCTAACATGATGATATTCCCCTTCGGTACGGTTTGGATCTGTTTGAATCCATGCTCGAACTCTCTGTCCTGTCTCATCACTTGGGTGAGCCGGAGGGGAGCTGGAGATAACCGTGTTGATGATCGCTCATCTCTAGGGTTCTAGCATGGAGCTCAATCGTGAGATATGTCCCAGGTGGAAAGAGGAATTGTCTATCTAGTCTGGTGAGCTTGTGCAGCTGCAGGTGTAAATTGACAGCTAGCGTTTGTATTCCGAACAAATGGGCGTGTCGGGTTCCTGCTTGTCCCCGAGTCCCGAAGGGCCATAGAGAGGTGGCAGGAGGAACTAGGGGACGGAAGAACAAAGGGTAACAGAAAGACTAGGGGCCATCCAATCGAGCAGATTGGTGGAAAATTGGCCTAAAACCTCTGCTGAGCTTATCTCAAGATCCCATCGCTTGCTGAATAAGGTAGATCTGCATGCCATCGGGGTTGAAGATTTGTTCGGATTGGTGAGTCTTTCCGTTCCTTGTCTCTCATGCTCGCGTTCGTAACTCGGGAATACGCAAGAGAACTCCAAGCCGATTTGTTCCCGCTTGTTCGGCACATCAACTCTAGGTGAGATTACAGGTGTATTCTGATGTAAGATCACAATTGCCACTAAGACATGGCCCCCTCAGTTTCCTAGAGGTTGCGGATATATTCAGCCTCTTCAGCCCAGTGTTGGATAGACTCGCAGCTGCGAGCGTTGAGCGCGCAAAGTTGCATTCATTCGCGCACACGAATTGGCGCAATGTTTACTTGAGAGGAAAGCAATTTTGCGACACAGCATAACAAAAACAACGCAACAAATTTTCCTCTCATATTTCTCCCTCTTGTGTCCCCTCATCTCCACCAGTGGATCCCTGGCCGTATCCATTCTAGATTTTCCCCTCTCTTCTGAAGAGTCGACCCTGAAAATATTCTAAGAGACATCTTCCAATTATGAATTTGAGCTTGAACGGAGAACAGTCGAACGACGGGTCACAATCTCAGGTCCAGTTCATCACATTCAATCAAGATTACAGTTCCATAGCGATTGGAACTAAAACTGGTTATTATCTTTACTCTCTAGAGAACGATATTGATCAACTACAAAGAACATTCCAGGATCGTGATCAGACAGATATTTGCATAGTAGAACGTTTATTCTCATCATCACTAGTGGTTATTGTTAGCCTGCTATCACCAAGGAAGTTGCGCTTATATCATATAAGGAAAAAAACCGAGATTAGCGTCCATAGTTATACCAACACAATACTGTCAGTGAAGCTCAATCGTAAGCGATTAATCATATGTCTAGAGGATCAGCTCTACATTCATAGTTTAAATGATGATTTAAGTGTCAAATGGGTCATTAGAAGCATACCTGCAAACCCCCAGGGTTTATTCGCCCTTTCCCCCCAAGATGACCGTTGTTATGTAGCATATCCAGCTAGCCAAACAAGTGGAGAAGTACAAATATTTGATACTATAGAGTTGAAGAACAAAATCCTCATACCAGCTCATGATAATCCATTGGCGGCCTTATCTTTTAACCAAGAAGGCACAATGATTGCTAGCGCATCTGAGAAAGGCACAGTGATACGAGTGCACAATGTCGAAGACGGCATATGCCTGTACGAATTTAGAAGGGGTTATGCCCGCTGTGTGGATATATACTCCCTTTCATTCAGTCTGGACTCGATGTTTCTTGCAGCATCTAGTAGCACAGAGACAGTGCATATCTTCAAGCTAGACCAATCTAGAGAAATGGAGCAGCAATCAAATTCAGATTTAGCCTTTAGTAGAGATCAATCCAGTTGGAGCAACTACTTGGGCAAGGCTCTTGTGCAATCATCAACTTACATATCAAGCCACGTGAGCGATATGCTTCATCAGTGGCGCTCATTCGCAACCTGTCGTCTTCCTTTCAGGCAATTGAAGAACGTCTGTGCTATATCAACGATCGATAGACAACCTAGAGTCTTGGTAGTTTCATCTGAGGGTTACCTATATATCTACGACCTGGATATAAGTGAAGGAGGGGACTGCACTCTGGTTAAGCAACACCGATTGTTGGAGTCTGAAAATCCGCCGTACCAGCATGGTGAACTGAACCTGCTCAGATGAATCGATAAGAGCCCAACTCTGATTCGATCCACGCCTGTCGAGTAATAAATTAATCTAAAGCAATCAACGAACCCTCTCAAATCCCATTGTCCTGACTGATTGGATTGCCAAGCGATGAAGTGTCGTCCCAAGCGGCTATGTTAATAGACGCTGCTTTGATCTCAGAGGGTCATGACTTAACCTTATAGTACAGATCTCATCGGGTCCCACGGTTTCTGATTGAGCGATCAAACGCCTGTCATCACCACTATCCTCGGGAGATATGAAACAGTTATTATGAGCACACAGAGCCATCTTATCGTCTTCGAATACTGGCACGAATTTCTCGCGCTCCCCTACTGCCTCAGACGTTCCCATGAGTCTGTTCTTATTGTTGACTGTTAGATAGCGACCATATCCTGATTTTATGGCAACCAAATTGGGTCCGGCTGAGATGGCAGTGAATATCTCTTCCTCATCTGGACCATCACCAGGGGGATGGGGCTGCCCGAGAACTATTCTTCCGTTACTAAGTGCCTTTGCATAACAACTGGGCAGGAATTCTATTGTAATATCACCACGGGCGTGTTCAAATGCTTTCACAGCCCACCAGCCTCCATGGTCGTCGGCATCTTCAGCCCTCGCATCTCTCTCCTGATTCTGATACTTGGAAGTAGTCTCGTCTTCCTTGGGTCTCTTCCTTTTCTTTGCCTTCTTTTCGCCCTTAAATTTGAGTCGAGATTTGATGGCTAGATCGTAGTCATCCATGGCTTAAGATGGAACGACCATGGTGTTTACAATATGCGGAGCATCTGTCTCCAAGCATCGCCGCACGTCAAAGAAACAAGGTGCGATTTTTTCCCGCCCATTGCCGTGTGGTGCAACACCGCTTGAGTTGCATGGAGTGCAGGAAAAATCTTGATGAATTGCGGAAAAAAATTGATCTTGACTGGTGATTTGTCGACCTGATGTCGAGTGTCGCCATTGCTAATTCATGGACTTAACAGCGGATGGCGGGGCTTGAGGGAATATGTATTGAGAACGTGATTCATGGATGTATATTTCTCTTGCAAGATTGTCAGATCAGACGCATGCTCCATCGTAATTTCTGCATCTAGTCCTGATCTGATTAGGATTAGATGCAGAAACCCATACCTCCCACCAATACCCATGAGTGCTCAGACGGGTAGTTCTGGAAGGATCCTCAGCTAAATTTCTGGGCTGGGCATCCATTCAATTGAATAAATAGGATAGAGGGAGAATACGAGGAGATAGTGACAAGCAACTTGCGTCCGAGGCTGCTCAGGAATCACCCATTCGCGCTTTTAGGCGGCCTCATTCAACAAATCCTTGTCATCGGGAGTGCTTGAAATCCTACAGATCATCGTCTAGTTAGCAGTGAAAGTTATTGAGCCGGCTCGCCCCAATCATTCAATGCATGCGGAAACCGAATCCTGGGAAAGAGAGTGTCTAGATGCAGGAATGGTCATCGGAGGGAGGAAGTAGTTTTATCTCGACCAATACACTTGCCTGGACGAGACGTCTAGATTCCACACACAAACGAGCCTTTCCAGCGGAGTTTCCAAAGTAAACACAACTCTCCGATTGCCAGACCGAAAAGAGAGGTCCCCTTTTCAACGTGAGCTCCTCTTTCTCGCGCTCGGCAAACAAGCCGCCCTTCTCTCTCCTGCCCATCAAGTGCACAGCAAGACTGTGGGGCGCCCGAAGATAACCGCAACTCCAGACTAGCCCCCGAGGCTCGCAAATTGTTTCAGGCACACAACTGGCGCCCACCGAACTCCGAAACTCGGACACCAGTCCCTCGCATTCGCCTGGCCACAAAAGCATCTCAATCGAGTTATGCCATCGAGCTGGCCGAACGCTTGAGACGAGCTGAGCGCCCTCCAGCAAGAGTAAACCGGCGAGGAGGAGAAGCACGCCAAGCCGGAAGAGACTG
>Ga0058701_10002553_pt1 | contig 13892 bp, 7 predicted proteins | sample AgamicOrMae_FD_97039 | JGI IMG/M metagenome (GOLD analysis project Ga0058701, IMG submission 97039) | Agave microbial communities from Guanajuato, Mexico - Or.Ma.e | ecosystem: Host-associated > Plants > Phyllosphere > Phylloplane/Leaf | place: Guanajuato, Mexico | collected 2012-06-04 | reverse complement strand
CTTCCGAAGACTTTTGCTGTAACTTTCAGAATGACATAATAGACATAAGTGCTGTTAACTCAATGACGTTCCGTGGTGTAGTTCCCTTTAACTTTGTTAGCCTTCCCGGCTAGGGTTCATTATGCCTGACGGGAGTCCCAAAATTTCAATAAACTGTGCAATAAAAATATTACATAAGCCATTCAAGTCAAACCTTACTACTATGAGAACATTTGATCGTAAAATCAATGTTCACATTGTGATTTGTAAATATCTCATTATGTTGCTTTCATTACTAACCACATAAAATGTTTTTGCATAACTCCAAAATTACAAAATAACTTGGGAGCCTTTGCGTCATCCTCCTCCATTTCCTCGACTTTATCGAATCAACCAGCTGAATTTGCTCAGATTGCGGGGAGATTAGCATGAACGGCTTCCGTAAATAGTTCAAGTTTTACCTCTCTGGAGTACGTTTAAAAGCATTTTTGCGCTAAAGAAAACACTAAATAACTGTAAATTATTACGGAAATAAGGCAGTGGGGTATTTTGGGTGGTACCCGCACTCTGTGTGAAATATCCCCTGTACCCAGCCCGTGACGAGATAGGTACCTACATGCAGTGTTCTGTGACGACATGGTGTGCAGTCAAGTTGAAAGCACTCACCTTGTCCGGTAAAGGAGATACCTTCTCAGAGTCTCCCGTTCTGCTCGTATATTGAACACTTAACGCGTTTACCAGAGTTGCGCTGCTCTTTGCTGATTTGTATCCCGTATCTAAATATATGTTCAGTTCCATTGGTTACCTGCTGAGGACACTAAGTCATTTTCTCGCTCCGCTAAAACTAAGTTTTCCTCTCGTAACTTGGGTATTACACCAACACCAGTCATTCAAAGTTCCGTATTATATTATCTAAAAACTGACTTCTCATTCTTTCACACTTTTTTAGAGGCTTCATCCTCTCCAATTTTACCTACGCCTCCGAAGTATGGCATAGCTTTTGTTTTTATTTTCTTTAAATATTGAGATAATTAAATGCTTAGTATCTAGATAATGCTCAGACATTTCCACAGTATCCAGAGAATTTTAACAATCTTTCGTGCGTCGTAATTCGTGGTCTTTTTTTTTTAGAAAAAATTTTAATATTTTTTTTTTGAAAAACATTTTTGTAGAAAAATATTTTCACGAGCCTTTTTTTTTCTTCTTTAAAAAAAATGAAGTCTGAGGCAACTATTTAATGCTGTTTGTATTGATTTTGCGTCTCGTATTCTACTGTGAGTTTTAAGTCATGTGCACCTGAGAAATAGCCCGTCGAAAATGAGAAAATTTCTATAGCAATGATACAGTCCAGGGGTAGCATCTCAAGAGGAGGTGTCGGTCGGTGGCTGCATCAGGTACAGCCAGCGCTTTCTGGTGAGAAAACGCCGAACTACGTCGTCTTTGTGATCTTCCGTCTCCCTCCAGAATGTTGCTCTCTCACTTTCGTTCTGTCTCTCTCGAATCTGTTGTCTTTCTTTTTCTCCGTCCTTTTTTGTTTCCTTCTTTTTGTTGCCCGAGCCAAGAAAAAAGTCTCGTGTTTTACGTAGTATGTACATAGCTTGGAGCAGCGTTCTTTTATTTTTTACATTTTTTCCCTCTGCACGAAAGTTCACATGTCTTTATGGAATATTCTTGGCTTAGAAGATGTTGACATTCAACTAGACCAAAAGTCAAAAATATATAATTCGCTGAATCGTTTTTTTTCTTTTTCTTCGTTGTTTCAGCATAGCGAATGACCTTTCTGCACAAAATTTTGTTTTAAAATGGACTTAGATAACATCATTGTATGTTTTGTCTACCAAAACTTCAGAGTTTGTAAAAAGTGACCCCAATTCAACTTTTTGTTAAGATTTCCTAGACCTATTTCTATTTAAATTAAAGATTCAATGAACTTTATTTATCGCATGCATGTGTGGTCGCAGGCGGTGGGCGATTCTAAATTAATAACTCTGGAATGACTTAACCGGAAAACTTTATGAAATCCATGAAAATTTCTTGAGCTATCGACTTAATCAAGCTTTGTAGTCAATCATTGTTTTAGCCTGATCAGAGATAATTTTATTCAAGCTTTGAGTTCCCGTCGAAAAAATGCCATAAAGTGAGAGCGTACTATATTTTCATTTTTTAAGCTAATCATTTACAATTTTATTCATGTCGTAAAATTGGTATTTAGATCTTTAAATTGTTAATCGATAATAATTATTATTGGTCATGTAAAGTAAAGAATTTACTCACAATTTGTCCAAGTCTTAAGAGGAGAATATTTTTAAACGCCACCATTCAAAGTTATTTGTCCAGATCTGATATTCGAATTTAATACTAACGGCAGTCAATAATTACCAGCTGGCACCCGCAATAGGATTAGTAAAAAAAAAGAAAATATAATACTTTAAAATAAAAATCAAGAAAGAAAACATAAAAACAGCTAACCTCTCTCTCGTCGCTGTTACTTAATTTAGTGCCGGTGTATTTCTCTTATGAACAAAAACTAATAAAAAAGATACAGTTATGTATTGTTCAACATATCAAATTCGCTATACTGGGATATTATGCAGTGATTGAAGCTTCGGCGTTTCTGTTCACGTATGTTTAATTTTAAGCCTTCACAATTTTGCCTCAATTAGCTAAAAGACGATGACTGGACCCAAGGAAACACAATTACATGAAAACAAATTCTGTAGTATATTTCTATTAACTCTAATTAATCAAGCGTAGTTTTTATTTTAACTCATACCGAGTGTGTTTGTCGACACCAAATGTTCATAACAGGGTAAAATGTACTATCAAATAATTAGCAGAGGCTTAAAAAATATAGAAATAATTTCCACGTATGCAAGTACGTACTGGTTAACATTTCATCATAAAAAATTCTGATTCCATAATTCATATCTATTTGCAAATCTTGAATCATTATGATATCAGAGCCTCTAATGAATATAGGAATAGGGAACTTACAGTAAAAAAAAATATACAACGTGATCTTTACTCTGTTCTTTAATAACAGCCTATAGGCGATGATGTTCTTGTCGGACATCGCACACATCTGACGCGTCCGCGGCTAGCGCACAGAGACCCCGTAGCTGCGGGGGTGCCGCGGGGGTGAAGATGGAAAGAGGGGCTGGAGTCCCCGTTGTCGTGACAACCCCAACCGGACCCCGCCCCCGAATCTTCGTCCAGACCCCCATTGGCTGAAACAATCCGTAAATTACCCGTAGGCTATTTAAAGCGCGTACAATTCATGATGGCCGCCATCATCCCACCAATCAGAGCTCTTCCTCCTGGCGGCAGATCTCCAAACTTACCCCTGGGGTTCATCTGGCTCGTAGTTCAGCCGATCTCCCGATAGAGAGAGTCGTAGGCACACGAATTTCCCGCTCTTCGATACAACTTCTACATTTCCGACTTTTGGAATCGTGTCTGTTTCTTGCGGTTGGAAGAAAAAATATTTTTGCTGAGGAACCCTTTCAAGACCAAAAGAAATGTTTTATAATCGGTTGCAATAGTATCTAGCATTTGCTGGCAGAAGCATCAAAATATTGAGACTTACTAGGTTTTTCTTCTCACAGTGTGTCTGATATTCGCTCTGTTTAGAAAACGTGCGTTCCCGAAGAAACTGAAATCTCGGTGTCTCCTGATATGTTGTGTTGAGAATGAAAATTAAGATATACAATGTTCTTGCGTAGAAATAAATACGTTTTACTGTTGAAAAACGATTACTCACTGCGAGTTAATTTTTTTGTCATTTTTTTGTTTTAACTTCTAAAATATTCTCCCCAAGTAGATGCTCATTTACAGCATTCTAAAATTTAGTTTAGAGAAATGCTGTTATGAATTATATCTTCCCTCTAATAATGTAGGTAATGAAACAGACATTTCTTCGTATCTGTATTTAAAGATGAAAACTACATGTAGCAGATATTATGAGTTATGGTTGACAAAAATGGATTAGATAATATTCACTAATCAAAAATACAAGAAGTAGAGAATTAATTAGCTCCTTAATCACATCGGAAAATAGCCTTCCGGCGACGATTCGCAAAACATTTTCAAATAATTCATAATTATTGTCAGAAAAGTGCAACTAGTGCGTCTGCCTGGTCTTCACATACCACAAAGAAATTTCTCAGTAAATTATTTAAAAAAAACAGCAACGATTCAATTTAAGGACCAGTTTAATTATATTTTATTTATTTATTCTTTCACCTCAGATGGACTTTTAAAAAGGGATACCGTCAAATCTGCATGTAGCGATCGTCAGTTTTAACGACTATGCGCTTGTAAAGAAAACAAATTCAGTCATCATTGTATCAGTTTGACACGCATTAATTTTCTCCCTGACTGGCGCACATTAAAACAACAATCACATATAACATTAAATTAGGCAACTATGTTTAAATGATCATTGTAGTCGGCATATTATGCCAACCTCAAATATCTTAACTTACACAATAAAAACCTTGAAATATAAAAAAAAATCAATCCATGAGAAATAAAATAAATTTTAGCGCCCGAGAATGCCCATTGTACGTACACATTCTAGAGCTCGATAATCACATTTATGCGTGTTTGAGAATATAACGATTTAATGACTTGATAGTCTGATAAAAGAAAAAAAAACAATTTTAATTCCTTCTTGCAATTTTGTAGGCAATATAAGTTTCTTTTGAATTTATGTAAAAAAATAAATACAAGCAAAAAAAAAGGGAGAGAGAAACACAACAAAGCACATTTTTTTTCCTATCCGGAAAACGAGTTCGCAGTCCGTGGAGGAATGATTGTGTTGTGGCAGAAGAGAAATCAATAGGAAGGTCCTATTTCTGTGTTGTGTGGCGTCGTCCCAATTTTGGGAGCCGATGATGAAGAAGGAAGCTAGCGATGAAGTGGGAGCTGGCCCATTTCCATACGAGTCCCTTTTCTTTTCCTCCAGGACTTTGTCCAGAACCTTTCCATTTTTACAGCGCCGCCCTTGAAGAACAACAAATTGGGACCGGACCGCCTGGAAGGTCACTCCAGTCTCATTAGATTCTTTCCGCGTTTCCTGTAACATCAAAAGTTTAACTTTATAGGGATGATAACTTACTTACAGCCTGTCATTTGTATAATTGAGTTTATTAAAAGTTGTTAATGCTCTTTTGATTTGACCGAAGCGTTCTCGGTTGAATTAATTTAAGATGATCGAAACTCAGTTCGTAAGAAGTTGAAAACGGAGAGAGATCAACACTGACTCTCCCTTCAAGTAATCATGCAAAAACTGACAAAAAACCGCGGAATACTTAAAAAAAGACCATGTGTAGAAATAATGAATAGTTTTGGAGTCGACAGTTAACTGTATATTCATCTCAAGTTTGAAGTTGCGCCTAAGATCAATCATTTTTTCGTCAAACTTTTAAAAAATGGGGCTCCGGCTGTAGTGAAATCACTTATTTAAAAGCAATACCAAAGACGTGCATAGTTAAACAAATTTTAACAAATGCAAATAGCCTACCATTTGAGTTACTTACTATCTTGTAGAACTTCGTTCAATAAGTTTACCATGCAAAAATGACACGACGTGTTTCGGCTGGTGAAGGTGGATGCGGGACCTCTGGAACAGACGCAGACTAATATAAATGCTAATGAACATATGTTTAACGTGGAGAGATTCTTTCTTCAATACCGTGGCTAGTATGCGTTAAAATCTATAAATGCTCATTTTCCGCTTCTCATGTCGATCTAGCTTAACCTTTAACACGAAAATATGTCATTCGACCGTTGAGACTAGGTTAGGGACCTTGTGCCTTGCTTTGCAATCGCTCCACTCGGCTTGGCGACAAAACGGTGGACTCGACAAATAGAAGTAAAGATGTTACCTTAAAAATCGAGAGTGAACACCAAAAAGGTCCGAGGTTACCCTTGGCCTGTTGCGTAACTATTGTATCGGTTTCCAAGAAACCAACAAAAGGGAGGAAAAAACATACAAGACGTTGCGTAACCCATAGCAAACCCGCGCAGCAGGAAGTCCCTACCGAGGGCATAGAACTTCAAGGCCACGTGGAAGTCCTTCAAAGAGTTTTTTCCCACCCTGGAATCAGTCTAAATCGGGGCTTGATGGAAACAGAACGCTGGAGATACGAAACAGTTCTCTTTAGGTTTGGAATATTGAATTTTTCACCTCTTATTCTCTCACTACAGCCAAGCAGAGCGACTTAGCTTTTTGTTGTCACCTTGTGCCTTGGCATACCTCTCGGTGGCTGTTACCGCCGCCGGTAGGTAAGCGCTATTAGGCTTGCGGACAACCGAGCAGAGCGGTATCAAATCAAGGTGCAAGACACTACTTATCCTCATTAGTGTAATCTTATCTGAGCGGCTTTATCCATGTAATTCCTCATGGTATGAAGTTAAAATGTGGACTTGGGATCATTGACATGGAAAATCGATCCTTGAAAAGTGATTATGAGTGTCCAGCGACCCAGCGAGTCGCGGGTTTGAATTTAGCCTACGTGGTTTGTTTATGGTGACCCCTCAAGTCTCGATCCCCGTCAGCCTTGACTTGGGAACATGCACGAGCTCGGGAGTCATCTAAAACACTGTCACATTTATTAGAGATGACGTCAGCAATCGAAGGCACTTTGGTCACGCAGGCTTTCAAGGGGTCTTGTTGAACTTGGTCCAGACGTCTGCGCTCTCACTTCTCGCTCCTCATCTTCTGGCTAGAATTATTTTAGCTGCAGCCCAAAGGATAGTCTTGGCTGTTGGATTGAGACTATGAACGGTCGTTGAACGAAGTCCTTTATGTAAAATGGTAAAACGTCCACATTGGAAACAAAATTTATCAGAAGACGTTAGTTGAGATTTTGAGATCAGGATAATATTGGTTTGAATGCATTTCGGTCGCAGAACTGATACATCCTAAAACTTGTGTTAACTTACAACAGGACAAGTCAAGTTGCACGTCGTTCTAAAGAGAATTTTTGGAACATAAAATTGGTTGATACCGGTTTTGCTTTATTTTATTATTTACTTATTGTAGGAGGGCTAAAATTCTTGTAACGTACGGTATCATGAATGAGGGATAGTTTGGAATTCAATATGTTTTGATTTCATGACTTGGTTCTGTGGAGGTATCCCTACCTCTTATCAACATTAACATCCGTCAAGGCACAATGCAACATGTTATTTTAAGAGTCTTAGCAGCATCGCCGGTTCACACAAGGCGTTGACTTCTAGCTTTTTCAAGAACGTCCCTCATCTCTGAGACCAGTGTAAAAATAAATTCCTGTTTATGGCATGCGTACTTTTACGACCCGCGATGCGACGTCAAGTGAGGTAGGCAATGGTCGAGAAGCATTTTAATGGCCGCTTAAAGAACCATCAAAGCCTTGTGGCACAATGGGCGTTTATCAGCCGCTGCTTGAATTGGCCTAGTTTTTGGCTTGGTAGGTCTCCTCGACGCGACTCGCAGCAGCTCTGGCTGGCGTCAAGGAAGCTGTGAACACCGTGTGGCTGTACCCGTTATCGGTCTGTTATCGCACCTGCTGGCCGCCCAACAATGCTCGCCACGGGGCATAAATCGCGATTACTTCGAACGTGTATTTAAGCGCACACATGGAGCACAATTCAGTAGCAAGCTGGCTGTCGTAGCTAAAAGGTGCTTTACGGGATTCTACAACCAACCAGACTTGGTGCTGGTAAGTCTCACGCTTCCGAAATATTATTTCCTTTGTATATAAACTTGTTGGCATCATCATCGAAATTCGGATCTAAACTATCTGGAAGGTGTCTTTTACACCCAACTGGATTTGACACTGGTGAATCTCCATTAATCGCAGCTTTATTTTCAAAGGTTGTTTGTGTTTTGTGGATATTGTTTGTCGTTTCTTTCCTAAATTAGAAATAACAGACACCATGAAAATCATGCCACCCATTTATTTTACACTGTAAAGTTATCCTGTAGGAAAACTTTTCAGGTAGCATTGAATACTCCTTGCAGTTACAGAAACAAATTCCAAAGACATTTCCTACTTTTTGTTGAATGTTTGGGCGTGAAACACCTTGGAATACACTGTAGTCTTTGAAAAAAAAATCTTTTCTTTTATAAATACAAGATTTTTTTCTTTTTAATGACTATATCATGAGTTTACTATCAAGTTTGCATACACCTCGAACGATCTAAAATTTATTAGTAGCTCGCTTCCCTTGAAAGACCAAATCCTAGCGATGAAGTGAGTGTCATTAGCAATATTCGTCGTCAGCTTAAGTGATCGATCAGGAATTCCTAGCGTAAAACAGGTTTGGCAATGTCTTTTTCGATTAGGGGATTCGTGGTCCGCCTCAACCTAGAAAAAAAACGAATCCTTTCAGCTAATTTAAATAATATAACAGTCCTACCGTGTCTCTCGGCGCCATTGTGGAATGGAATGCAAGGAACCCATGTCTCACGCCATGAGGTCCCATATAAAATGTGAAATTTAGGTACTCCAGCCAATCTGCACTCGGAAGGACATTAACAAGGACCCGTTGGGTACCCACTGTCGCCTCCCACCTGTTGTCTAAACTAGCTCCTCGAGTAAGCGTATTTTCCCAGTTTCGTCGACTGGCGCCCATCCCTACGGTGATGTCAAGACGGGCATGTATAATGCAGTAGGCCTTTTTTTTCTTGTTACTGAATTAAGCGAGGATGCTGATTGGAGGGGGCTGTGACGGCAGGAGGTTCTTGTCGTGAACTTCCGGGGGAACGGAACACAAATCGTGGGGTTAGATGGCTGTGTATGTCACTGTTTCTTGCTACGCCTGGTATCACATCACCCGGGTGTTTACCCAGTGGAACGTGGGTAATCAGCGCTGTCATTCTGATGGATTTCCACGCGCATGTAGTTTTTTCCACCTCTTTGTGATAAGACTGACAGCGGACATGTTGGACATGCTTGTGCACTGCAGAAACTATCGTCTTAATAGGGCACCAAACTTTATGCGGTCGCTTAACTTAACGGTTCGTGCCCACTGCATTACGTTATCGAAAAATACTTAGTGGGGGTTTCAGTTTAATGATGCTTTATATATACGATACGAATTGATCCAGATTGATCCATATGACATCAATGATGGTTTGTAGGCTATTTCGTCATATTTGTAGCATCGAGACCCATGATGCTCTATTCAGAGTTTAAAAAAATAAAAAATAATATTGCATTAGCAGATATGTTTTTTCAAACTTTATAAGATCGAGGAATCAGATTATTTGCAAAAAGAGGTGCGTCTCTACGAGAACATTAAAAATTTCAGACACTCTTAACCAGCTTGTATCTTATATTTTTTACAAGGAGAGAAAAAAATGGAATAGATGATCAGGGAGTCCTTTTGGAGTTGAAGGAATTGGTTTTGCAGCTTTTTTTTTAAAAAGATAGGTGAAAAAAGGAAGAAAACAGAGAAATCCTCGTTCGCCGTAATTCTCTCAACTGAAAAAAATGTAATTCTCTTTAGAAAATCGATCTTTTTCTTGATTAGAATTCGAAAAAGGAACATTTTTTGGTGAATCGGGTTGAGGCAAAAGAGATTTGATTTTTCGGTTCGACGGAGCTGTTTAGCTCGAAGGGGTGGTGGGTGTCTGCGATAGGTTCAAAGCAGGAAATAAGAAGCTGATGACTTGGACGGGAGGGGGTCGTCGGGAGCCCAATCTCCGGAGGGGAGGGTGTGTCAAAAATTCATGCGCGATTTAAATGAAAACGAAGGTGAGGTGACAGAACGTGTCGATCATGCCGCCGACGCGGATGCCGCCGAGGCACCCCAATCTTTCTTCCGCCATCTTCCCAATATGCGATTTCGGTGTAAACTTTTTTTTGACAAAAACATCGAGAAATATCGCTGAATCACTTATCAACCCAATTTCGGCAAGGACATCTTCTATCTTCGTACTCGCGATTATTGCTACTTGCGCAAGGCAGATTGTTACCTCAAAGACGTCATTCCTAAATAACGGTTTTAGGGTGAGCGTTTCAAAATGGGCGAAGTCTAGCAAAGCCTCTAAAACAATGAGGAATAATTTCATATCTTAAAACTACTCATGAAAAATAATAAAAAACAAAAAAAGCGAATGTGTTTAGCTGCTCAGTGCCTCATAAGGCTCTGTTCGACAAATGAAAAAACTCACAAAAAATGCGATCGGGAAAATTTTGAATAAAATACTCGTATAACTGAAGGAGTTTTTTTAAACGAAAAGATTTTATATATGAAGTTTCTTACAACATTTTTTGTATCTGAATAATGTTTAGAAGAAAACTCTACAGCGTTCACACTTCCTATCGTGGCAGTGAAGTCCGAAAACATTTTCTGGGCCACAAAAAAATAGTAAGGTAGAAAAACCTTCGTCAAGACAGACGGGGAGCATTTTCTTGAGGCATCTCATTAATGTAAGTTCTCCTTATGAATAAAAAGAGTTTGCAAAGTTATCCGTGCAGTTTGTGTGGAGTGGAACAGCCATCTCCCAGCCATGCCACAACAGCGCAAGTTTGTATGTATAGAGAAGAATATAGGGGGAAAGTGTTGGGCCTCAAGACGGGAGGAAAGGGAGGGAGCGCCTTTGGTTGCGATTTGCATAAAGTTTTCAGTCTCTGAGAAGGAGCTACACCGTCGACTGTCACACACAGCATCTTATTTGTTAGATTTTTGTGCACAATTTAAAATCCTCAAAATTGCTTTTAAAACTTCTAGAGTTCACTACTCTGAATCTGTAAAATAGAGTTTTTGGCTATGATAGATTAGGCTAAGTTGTAGGTAAGTTGCAGTAGCCTTACAAAAGAAATAACAATAATAAAAAAAAAATAAAAAAAAAATTAAAAATAGTAGAACACGAAAATTAGAAAAAGCAGCCTTAAAAATTTTGTCGTGGGGGCAGTTGTTTTGGACAGAAGATTTGATTCCTGAAGGATAAGTCGTTAAACTCAGATATAAACAGCTTCAATGAAACTTGAGATTACCATGTTTATTGTAGTAAATCGACTGTATTCATGTTCCTGAACCGTGCTACGTGACACTTCAAGTTTAAAGGTTAGATGCCTCATTGAACCATACAGATTTAATCTTTATTACCATAAAAACTTTAACGACATAAAATCACGTAAATTAAATTGTGCCTGTGCCTCACTTTTATCCGAAGTTCTTCTTGCCTCTCTCCGCTACCGCTCTACTCAGCTGTAACCAAGATTGATGCCTCTTAATTTTTACCGGCTGTAACTTTCGTTAAGTAAACGGTAACAGGAAATGTTAGATTAGGTTTGGTGCCTTGTCCGTCGCTTGGTCTGGTGACGATAGATGGGACACAGCAGGGAAGTTTACACTTTCACCTCTGAATAAATTCGTGCGCAGTTGTCCTAATGTTACACATGTTCATAGGTACTCCCAACATCATTATTTATTAAATGGACTCGGTGATAAATTTGATGACGGAGAAAGGTGGTGCTGAAGAGAGGCGGAGTTCGGTGATGTTCGCGGTGACACCCGCACTATCTCTCTGTGCTATCTTGCTCCCCTGAACGTGCGATACAAATCTTGAATCGTAAAAGAAGATTCCAGTCGCTCATCATGACGCCCTATGTTACTAACTTGCTCTTGCAACACGCACTGCCTTCTCATACCCACCTATTCAAAGCTTATTTAGGACTTACTCTATGTTAAAAAAAAGTGTGAATATCTGCAAAGAAGAAAATATGTTTCAGTTGACAATGGGCAGAAGGTAACACAATGAGTTACGACTAATATTTCTATGGAATTATTAGCATACAGTACGTCCTGAATTAGTTCATAATAAAGTTAAGGTCGCGTTACTATAGTGACAACTTTCACAAAAATAGACAGCAGTTTAAGCGATGTACTTCAATAAAGCTATTTTTTTAAAAAGAATATTTTATATATCCGTAGGGCTAAAAGACGGATTTTCGAAATCAGCTAGTCTTGAAGTGGTCTTCTGACAATCCCTTCTATGTCTAGTGTCCCCTCTAAAACCCATTTCCTTTTCGTAAGACAATCGGTAATCCCTTGAAAAAAAAGAAAGGATGATCAGCATTGATATATTCTATACTTAAGATTTTATATCAGTGCTGTTTATCTTTTTATTTTAACAAAAAAATCCCATCGGAAAAAAAGCTATCTTCTCCAGACCAGCCTTGATACCAAACAAGAAGCCGGTTGACTCACTCCCAGCAAACGGTTCTGACAGCCCAGTATGATATATGCGCGGGAGAAAAACAGTGTCTCTGAGCATCATTCTGTCGGCAGAGGGCGTCTGAAGTCACCTACATATCAGCAATTCAAGCATCCCTATTACGCATGCCTCGACAAAAAGTAGATAGCGTCTATACGTCAGACCGGCTGGGGGATGAGGCGTCTCTCATCTAGGGGAGCATGTGCTTTGTGGAGCAGGGCTTCGTGTAATTTTCATCAAAAAGTTGCGTCTCCTTGTAAAGTCGTGGTGCGTTGTTGAGGTGTTGCTCCGAGATGCCTCCATGTTGCATGAAGTGGATCCCTGTTCTCCGGGGACAACGCTGGCGTACCCTTTCTCCCCAATTACTATGCAAAGCCAGTCCCGAAGATGGCAGCTGTCAGAAATGAGGGGAGCTTGTCTGTGTCCCCTTTCTGCAACCCTTTTATAATGAGGTCACTGATTGTGGTCAGCGGTTGGGCCAATCAGGGACTATTCGTACAATGCCGCTGTTTGTTTGGTTAATATAGAGTCCTCTGTAACGTCTGAGGGACTGGTAGACAAGACGCACTTGTGGTTTGTTTAGCGTGTCACCGGTCGTTCTTTTTTTTTGCTAGCTTGCGAAACGCAACGGTTCGGCAGCTGGTCACGCGTTTATCTTTTCCCACGTTACTTCAACGAGAGTTTCCGTAACCAACAGCCCAAAGAATTTGGAGTGAAATTTAGCTGAAGAGAAATTGGAGCGATTGTTTCCATCAAAATACGAAATTTTAAGCTTTGAAAAAAGCCTATATTATTAAATTTCAGTTTTCCAGAGGGGTGATATTTTTTTGATTGTGATAATATTGAACTGAAAAGATCCTCTACAATTTTTTTTTCTGTTTCCGAACGGCATCGCTGGGCGGTATTGGGTTAATGGTCGCGAGGAATGAAGTAGAAAATATCTGTTCTATTAAATCGATAGTAGAAGGTTGACGATTGAAGCTATTAGTTCAGAGTTGTTGTGATGTCAGTAGGCCTAACTGATGCCGAAAAGTAAGCATCATCGATTGAGAGGTTACCGTACGTTAACCTAAGTAGAGTTGTATTAGATAACGTGCTCCGCTGTCGCTCTAGAGGGAGTGACGACGAAAACAGAACACTAGAAATTGAAAGTGCAATATGTGAAATGTTCAGCATAATCGACTCCATTTTGAGAATTATTGTTCCTTGCACTATTAACGTTTTAAAACGTTTTCACTGTGCGCCGTCGTCATCATGCACACTTGCCAGCTTCCTCAATCTTTGCGGTACTTAGTCCATGATAAATTTTCTCCATGTCAAGTTGCAGAGTGGTTTATCGGGTCACTGCTTACATTTAGCCGGAGTGTCTAAGTTTGTTGGTTGAAAAAAAAATAAAAAAATACAAGACATTATGGTTGGAAGGTTATCCGTGCGAATGTGTGCGAAGCACCAAAGCAACTTATCGTTATTCGAAGGAGATGATTACTTAATAAACTGGTTCCCAAAATTAAATTATTCTAGTCTGAAAGTAAGTTACTAAAACGTGATAAAGTAGACATCTGTGTGACGCTTTTCAATACGTAGTGACTTCTTATGAAACCTCTTTATTAATTGTGTGACCATCGACCACGTTGACCAAACCTATAATCTCAACAACCTTGACGTAAATCAGCTAACTAAAAAATAGGATATAATAACT
>Ga0058701_10002552_pt1 | contig 13893 bp, 14 predicted proteins | sample AgamicOrMae_FD_97039 | JGI IMG/M metagenome (GOLD analysis project Ga0058701, IMG submission 97039) | Agave microbial communities from Guanajuato, Mexico - Or.Ma.e | ecosystem: Host-associated > Plants > Phyllosphere > Phylloplane/Leaf | place: Guanajuato, Mexico | collected 2012-06-04 | reverse complement strand
TTTCCCATGGAAATACACAATTTTAAGCTTCGGAAAATGCCTAATAAATTTCAGGTTTCCTGAGGGATGATATTTTTTTAAATTGTGACAATACTGAACTGAAAAGATCCTCTAAAATAAATTTTTCTGTTTCCGAACGGCATCGCTGGGCGGTAGTGGGTTTAAATTCGCTGGTCCGCTACCTCAACATTCCATGCACCCTTTTTCCTCAATAAGCCAATGTTTATGAAAGCCAGCGGGAGGAGGTCTGTTGGGGAGGTTTGTTGTGCCCTAAAACAGACCTGTTCGGAAATATCATAGCACTGCTTCTTGTGCGGTCGCGGCGGTCCGAGAAGCAGAGGCGAGGCCCGCTTAGCGGAGGCCCGCTTAGCGGAGCTGCCGCTCATCGATTCCGTCTTGATACTCGAATCTGCGCTGCAACGATCCGCTTTGTCCGACCGCCCCTCACCCGAAGTACTTCGTTCAGGCTCTGTGGACAAGACGGATTCGAGACTTACTCACTGAGTGCCAAAAAGGGGTGCCAACTGCACGCGGGGAAAGAGGAATGTGCGATTGCGACTCGAAAAATGGCCGACCAAAAACATCGGGATCGATGCGTCACCGCCAGAAAAGTGTCCGATGGGTATCATCACTTCCTGATCAGTGACACACTGATCCTGATGAGCTTGCCGGAATGTCCGTCGGACCCTTTACGTCGACCGCATTCGTTTCTTCTAAATTTGAATTTCAGAAGATTGGTTGTTCCTTTTTTAAGACATTAGCGGTCGACTGTACCAGAGTCATTTCTGATGTACGTTTAAAACGTTAACCCGGGAATGTTACCTCTGCCTTGCGCCTTGAGAAAACAAGGACGATTGACCAGGTGCGGTTTTGACGTACCCACCGGGAGCGTTCTGAAAACCACCTGGGATATCCTGTCTCTGTTTCACTCATTGCGCACGCACGAGAGTCTTCGTCCCGAACTTGTTTCTGAACGTGCCCCAGAAATGTTGATGCGCACACTCCAAAGATTCAGTTTCGAAGTCAAAATTAACATCTTTCCATAAAAACCAGTTGAATTAACATTGTTAAGTTGAAGAAAACATTAAAAGTGCAAAGGGCCGAGAAAAATACAGTGAAAAATTATGCCTGATCATTAATCAGGAGAGTGACAAGGTTAATAAAAGCTTTAACACAAATTAAACAGTTAACTTTTAGATCCAATTAGTAAGATTAAGTACATTTAGTTAAACGTACGGCAGCGTTCAGATTACGCTGAAAGAAACAACTTCGATAAAAAATATCTGACGTCAAAGTGCCATCGTATCGGGTGATTTTTTTTTCAGGCAATCCACCTTTTTAGCACACTCATACCAAGTTTGACCAAACCTCGCAAAAACTCGAGAAAACAGCAAAAAGTTCAGTGTGCAGGAAACCAGAAAGTCCACACAGTGCCAGCAATTTACGTTAAGTTTTTCACTTCATCACACTCAAATCACGAAACTTAACTTCAAAGTGCAACTCCTAAAACCTAACGTTTTTTTTTGCGGTGACTTAGTTCATTTCTTTCCCAGAGAAAGCGTTCAAATTTCGGATTTTCGGTGCGGCGTATTAGTTTAAAGAGAGGAGGGTGACTTTGAACAGAAGAAAGCTCTATGCTTTAGCTTCATGCAAAACCCATGGTTCATGCTGAGAAGAAAGTAAACTTCCAAGAGATAAGAAGCCAGAATATGCACGTCTTTTTCCCTGAATCGGTAAGGAAAGTTGTATTTTAACAGTTTTCAGTCTTAATTTGTCGGTATTTTATGGGATACGGCTAATTTTTCTCAGTTAAGGTAAAGTGGGATTAAGGCAGATTACGTTAAGCTAGGCAGCCAAAAATATAATGAGCTATGATCTGCATTTCAATTTTAGCTTGCGGGCAGAAAATATTGAACTATTAAATAATATTGATTATCAAATAACTTATCTGAAATCTCATTGAAAACAGAATTTCTCAGATGATTTTACGGTTTGCTAAAGTGGCCAATGCAAATTCTATGATAGAGGAAATGAAAATTCAACATTTAAGGCATACTTAATGCGCGGTCATGCAACAGAATTCCGTTAACACACTTTTAACACAAAATGAGCGACTCTTAATTCAAAAAGAAACAAACGACGAATTAATACGTAACTTTTTATTTCTGCTCATAAATCACATCACAGAATTCATAAAAATGATTCTTCAAAAAAGTAACACTATCAAAGACAGCATCTAAAACTACAATTACTCGTTCCTGTTCGTTTCGAACTTATTTACAGTCTTTTGGTGGTTAGCAGTACATCGTCGCACTTTTGTCAGCTCGTACTGCGGCGCGGAAACATGCGTGAAGAAGCGAGAACAGTGCACATGCATTCAATACTACAGCAAACTACAATAGCTGAAAATCGCTCGAAATAACTCTAATTAAAAAGAAGAAAAGTCGGGTATGAACAATTAAATTGGCAAAAAGGCTATTTTTATCAAAGACATTAAATGCCGAGAGTACTTGCTTTAAAAAGCAACATAAACAATTTTTTATCGGAGAAAAAAAATAAAGAGTTAGCCTATATGAGTTCAAAAATTAAAAGCTGCGTTTCGATCGCAGAATTTTAATTTATCGATTTTAGAGCATCACAGCAATGCGGTTTTTCAACGCAAATTTGTTGCTCTCAGCGCGGAAGCCATTCGCTCCCCAGACCGCCGAGAAAACACGCTCTATTACCACACATCGGGCAACGTTCAGAAAAAGTCCATGATAATCTGTCTCTTCCCATCTCACAAGAGCTGACAATGAGACAGGAACTGTTTCTGAACATGGCTTCACGAGCAGAAACCAAGTCAGATTTAGGAAAGAATTCCGTTTTTAAAGTAACAGCCTTGCCAACACGATAATAGAAACACAAAAGCGAAAGGATATCCGACTACAGCAAGGAAGATTGCCACACCATCACCACCAGAAGCAAAGCCCAGTTGATTGTCACTCACCCGACTCGGGAGACGGTTCGTGCGGAAGGCGGGAACTGTCAGGCGCCATGCACCCTGGTTCGTCCGCTTCTTCTTTTATGCAAGGCGGCGCGCCGGCGTTCGAATTTGGCGCGTGAGCACCGCTAGGCGCGGAACCACTTCCGGAGCCATTATTAAGTAGACACTCCTGTCCGTTCAGTATCCTCGCGTGGAGGGTTGCGGCCAAGCCTTCGACAGGCGCGAATTCCGCGGCCTCCGATGATCGACTTAAACTCTGTTAGACAAGAAAAAATATCGTTGGAATAAGATCTAAGACACGTTGTGTTGTCACGCTGATGGACGGAGGCACAGGGCCTTGAATGCACTCACCCTGCTGCTCGAGACGGGCGGTTTCGAGTCCGTGAAGTAGGACTCGTGGCAGGGCTTGATCTCGGATCGGGGCAGCGGAACGGGCGAGTAGGCCGGGGCGGGGACCGTTGTGGTCCTGGTGGGGGTCGCCGACGACGCGGGGGCCGAGCGGCCGGCGGCCTGGCTGAAGGCCGCCTGTGCTAGCGTGGCCAGCCCCTGATGGAGCCCCGGCGACTTCGGCCGGTGCTGCGGATAGGCCAGGCCCTCCAGCTGGCCCGCGTCCGCGCTGCCGGGCCGAGACACGGGCGAGTACCCTCGGTGCTCCTCGGATGACTCATCGCGGCACATGCGCACACCTGGACAACAAAGGACAAACCGTTTGATAACATTGTTTCCTTCTCATCGAGGGAGTTGAAACTGTACAAATATATTAATACCTCAACCCATGACAGCCCAAAGTATTTGGGGTGAAATTTAGCTTAAGGGAAATTGAAAGGATTTTCCCCATTAAAATACGCAATTTTAAGCATTGGGAAATGCCTAAATAATTGAATTTCAGGTTTCCAGAGGAGTAATATTTTTTTTTTAAATTGTGACAATAATAAACTGAAAAGATCCTATTTTTTTCTGTTGCCGAACGGCATCGCTGAGCAGTAGTGGGTTAACAGTATAATCGAGGGAGTTAAAACTGAACTACATGATATAAGACATCAACATCTTCAACCATTCGTATTCCAACTTTCGAGTTCCACCATTCGTCGTTAAGCCGAGAATTTATGAAAGTTAAGTTTTTCCTTTTTTAAAATTTTTTTTTTAACAAGTGCCGTATAGGGTATAAGTGGCTGACAAGTGATTTTTTCCAATTTGTGTTGGTACTACGAATGTATTTCGATAGGGAAGTGTTCCCGCGTCTAAGTCGATGCCAATTATGTTGCCAACCTAAATTCAAAACAAAAATTACCTATCTGCCATTCGTGCCCTTGACTGTACAGTAATTACATTACACAAAGTCCAAACAAACAAACCGTTCCACGACAAGGACAAAATCATGCCCTGCTTTGTCAGCTGTAAAGCATACACAGTTCAAAAACACACTTCAAAAGGGGAAAATATACAAATGTAATAATAAAACGTGCGTTAGTAAATTGACAAGCGACGGTGGTTAGAGCGCTAGCGCAAAACATGCAAATCAAAATACATGACTGTAAGACGCGTTCCAAAACACAACCCGAGGTCTCTTTCATTCTCGTAAGAATTCTGAGTAAAAGGGTTGGGTGTTGTTTCCGAACGTGTTCATTAGTACGGTAGGCCACAAGTTACAAGGATCTTGTAAGTTTATAAGGCTGCAAATGGTCAGTGCCGCCACCATTGACGCTGAAAGCAGGAGCGCTCGACTGAGAGCTACGCGTAGTGCGTTCTACAATCATGCACGGCTTTCTACAGCGGGGTTCAGGATGCTGCCACCTTCAGCTACGAAATTCCTGAAACGAAACTGAACGTCAAAGCTACGCGAAAACCGCGCAGGTGTCTTTTATCACAATGGTTTTCTACATCAGGAATGTTAGCAGTGCTGCCACCATCAATCAACACCAGGTGCTGAAAGCGGACGAATATCTACAAGGGCACTGAAAAACTCTCCTACAAACATGCAGATTGCATTCTACCGCTGGGTTTTCTACAATGAGAAACGTTAGAGTGCTGAAAGCAGACGAACATTTAAACAGTTCACGCTTCAACAACCATGCAAACGACGTTCAAAGGAAAGATTTTCTACAGCAAGTGTCAGGTGCCGTTGTCAACAGCGCGTGCTGGAAGCAAACATATCTACAATCGCGTTGCCAGACATCAAGTTAACCCACCGCTAACTTTTTAACCAGTAAAGATAACCTAGTCAGGTAAGCCCTCTTTTGATTGCTCTGGTCGATAGCGATCTAAAGCATAAAATACAGGCTGGGCTCTCTAGTGGTTCTCAAGTTAAACGTGGTCAAATCTGGCAACACCGCCCTAAGACCATGCAGACGGCGTCGTGGTTTAGTGCCGTCACCATCAACAGCGAGCAGCGGGCGGGTGAGTTGTTAAGCAACAGGCAAATCTTGAAGCCATTTCGCTGCGACTCACCGAGCGGCTCAGAGCGAACTATGACCCTCTCTGGCCTCGAGGAAGCGTTACTATTGGAATTAACTAGAGCTGCAGGCGGCTGTTGTGTTTGGGGCGGCGCCGGGGAGGGCGTGCCGGCTGTGGGCGTGCCGGTGGGCGTGCCGGCCGTCGGCGTGCTGCCAGCCGGCGTGCCGCCCGCTGGCGTGCCGCCCTGGGTGCTAGTCGCGGAAAACGCGCTCATGTCCACCGCCGCATTTATGATGCTCTGATTCGAGATCTCGAGGGTGCGCTCGATTTCTCCTGACACCAGATCACCGATGCTTCGCATAGCGATTGCTCCCTTGCCATCGTGACCTGCTAAAGGAACATACACTTTGCAATACGCAAGTATTCACGGAGGATGGCAGCATCTTCTGCGAGGAGACGGGACAAACACGGTTGCTCCCATTTCGTCAGTTTCAGTCATTTCGAAAAGAATGGACAAGCTTTGAAAACACTTGGACGTAGCATACTAGAGCACCCCTACATCCCCTGTACGCAGAAGTTAAGGTTACGAACAGGAACAGTGTCCTCTCCGGAGATGTGCGAGTCAACAGGCTCCAGGAATGTAGCTACCCGCAACAAGTCCACTAATTTCGTTCCACAAACATAGAAACATTGTCTACGTAAGAGTCCACCAAATATTAGGAATCCCTCGCGATAAACTAGCCAGTTGATATTCCCTTAATTAGCCACACAAGTAGGACAAATTTTCTCTTCGAGGCACTAACCTTGTAGATGCTGCGCTGAAGCCGCTGCGAGCTTTTCCTGGGACAGGTGCCTCCGAAGAGCCAGCTTGGCTGGGGAGACCTGGGTATAATCGGGCTGCTGAGGGTGAGGGGCTTGCTGCTGCTGCTGTTGCAGTGCTGTCACGTTCCTGGGCAGCGGGGAGCGGATCATGTCGGCCGCCGACGACGGCGCCACCGGGCTGGGCGCGCCGCGGCTCGTCGGGGTCCCCAGAGCGGGCGGCGCCCCGTGACTCGGGGGCGCCCCGACGGGACTCGACACGGTTGCCATGGCCGGACCTGCCGGCTTCCTGCTCTTCGAGAGGGTTGCGCTTTGGTGATCAGTGGGTGGCTGTGCCGAGGGGCCGCTCTGGTTTTGATAGTAGTAGTTGCTTGAGGGGTAACTTGAAGGTGTGGAGCTGTGACAAAAAAGAAATAGACCGGCGTTAAGATCGATACTTGCTGAAAAGAACGCATTTTTGAGAACGGGGGCCGGTTAAGTATACCCATATTTTAAGAAACCATCAACATTAAATTACCTAGACGCAGACGACGCGGTCAAGTAACTGGAGGTAGCTGGAGGCATCATTTGCTGCTGCTGATGCAGCATCGGATGTTGCTGTTGTTGCTGCTGTTGTAGTAATTGTTGCTGATGCAATAACAACTGCTGCTGCTGAGCTTGCTGCTGCTGCGCTTGCTGCTGCTGCTGCAACATGATTTGTTGCTGCTGTTGCTGTTGCTGAATTTGCTGCAAATGGTGGAGCTGCTGAGGCTGCGCCGGCTGATGATGCGGGATCTGACTTTGGCGTTGTTGTAGCTGAATCTGCTGTTGCTGCTGAAGTTGTTGCTGTTGTCGTTGCTGCTGATCCTCGTTCAGCACGCTCGTAATGATTCTCTTGAGCCGGTCCTCGAAGTTGTCCACTTTTGGAGGTTCCTGAACCTGGTTCCCGTTGTAAGGTACAGTCTTTTCCCGCGTTGGAGGCCTAGTGAGAAATCAGAATATTATTAGCATCGGAAGACGGAAAAAGCCGCGGAAAAGTCAATATAAACGGAGGAGTTTAGAAGTCGGTGGGGAGAAATCAGTCAAGGTTCATCGTGATTCAGAGGAGAACAACTTTCATCGGATGACTTCCCGGATGTCTGCACTGTCCACGTCCCACCTACGTTCGTTCCCTCGACCATTCGCAAAAGACAGGTCGTGCAAGAAGAGAGTGAGGGAAATAGTGCTAAGCAGCTAGTCCTGCAAACCGTGTTGTCAGATTCCGCGACTCCGTCAAATTTAAACGCGTCAAACTTTTTAACCGTTAAAGATAACATAAAGTTGAATCCCATTTTTGGAATGCTCAGCTCGAGAGCGATCCAAAACATACCCGACATGGCTAGGTTATCTTTAATGGTTAAAAAGTTAGACGCGATTAAACTTTACGAAATTGCGGAATCTGGCAACACTGCCTGCAAAGCATACCTGGTGGCAGGAAGCTTGGCAACGGTTTGTTTGGCGGTCGTTGCCGGTGCCATGTCAGTGCGTGAGGGTACAACCGGGGATATTCTGGGCGGGGCGCCGGGCAGGGCGCCCGGAGGGTAGGCGCCCGTTCGCCCACTCAGGTCCACGCCGGACTGGCGCGTCATGCCCGCGCCGTCCAGCGGAGTGCTCGCCTTCGGAATATCACTACGCCAAAACACACCACAAAACTCAAACCACAATCCACCCGACACACTCAGAAAAAGAACCACAATCAACACCATGGGATTGTTGCGCATTGGCCTAAGTATCCCCGCCAAATATGAACAGGCTGAAATAGTATAAATAAAACGGTATTTCCTGGATATGTCCTAAAAACAGCAAATCGTGGTTTAAGGACTTCCGAAGATGATTGCTTTCCCTAAATAAAATTAGATCTCTTTAGCTAGAGCGCGCGATATAATTAACTTGCTTGAATCTAACATTGCTAGAAACCTGACCTCAACCGATGATAGCTCAAAGTATTTGGAGTGAAATTTAGCTTAAAAGAAATTCGAAGGATTTTTCCCATAAAAATACGCAATTTCAAGCTTTAGAAAATGCCTAAATTATTAAATTTCAAACTTCTACGGGGGGATTTTTTTTTTTTTTTTTACAATACTAAACTAAAAAGACCCTCTACAATATTTTTTTCTGTTTCCGAACGGCATCGCTAGGCGGTAGTGGGTTAATTACCTCGATTTAAAATATACCTTTCACTAGGATTGCGACGAAATAAAAACCACAATGAACCTACGTTTACAAAATGGTAGGGCGACGTTTACAACACATCAAGTTTAAGTTGGCATGTGTTTGTAAAAAAGATAAAATGACTTTTTCAGGTGCAAAACGGAAAATCACTGACCTTCCCAGGCAAACGATTTTTTTTTTCATTTTCCTAGGTACACAACAACCCCGAAGCAAGGTGGCCCAAAATTCGGCTGACAAACTAAATGATGGACGCTTGGCAGCACACAACAATCATGAACACGAAGCGAAGTAGTTTTACAAATGACTCCATGCAAATTTTCTTTTCACTTCTTTCTTAAAATTTTAAATTTAAGAAAAAATGCTAACTGTGCCAATTAATGGTACGGAGACTTAATAATTTCAATGAGGGATGAGAAAAAAAGATGGGTTATAATAGAAATATCCGGAAACGAGACAACATTTGCCATGTGATAACAAGGATAGGAAAGACAGCGATCCCACGGCGAATAGGCTGTAGCTTTAGTGCAAAATTGCAGAGAGACGGTGAATAAATAAATGTCTCGGCAACACAAGACACAAAAATATCGTGGCCTATAAGCCATGATGTTTATCAGTGCAAAAAGTGTAGACACGGTAGATCAAAAAGGTTTATCAAATCACAGTCAAACGAAGTTAACGTAAAGAAATTCCAACACCATCAATCCCCATCCCCACACAAAAAAGACCATTCAAAAATAATCCTTGAGAAACTTACCTCGGTGGATGCTGTTGGGGCTGGCTATGAGCCGGTAATGTACAACTTCCCAAGGGCGACGGCAAATTGACGCGGGGCACAGTTGGTTGAGGTCCCTGAGTCGGCATCGCGGGTGCGGGCTGGGCGGTGGGGGCTTCCCGAATACGCCCTTGCTCGATCTGCCTTCCGGTCTCCAGGATCTTCTGCGCGAGGATCTCCGGGTTCTGCTCGTGGATGCGGCCCACGTCGGGCACGTCCGGCCAGTCCTGGGAGCGGGTCCGCGATTCGCGCGACTTGCGCGCCGGCTTGGTCGGCGAGGTGCTGGCGGCGGCCCCCTGCGACCCGGTGCTCGTCGGCGTCACGGCCTGGTAGACGGGCGTGGCCGGCTTCTCCGGGGGCAGCGGCGCGGGCTGGCTGGCGCCGGTGGCGCCGCTCAGGGCCTGGGGCCTGCGTTCTTCGCCCGCGATCTCGCTCTCCAGTTTTTGAACCTTCAGGCAATACCGCGAGTACTTTTAGAAAAAAAAGCAGGCGGGAAGGAAAATTTAGTAACTCAAAAATTAAGAAAGCGTTAGACAAGCAGTGCGCTACTACACCACGTGTGTGACCGAGAAAACCTCCGTAACAGCCGCCGCGATGTTGCCAGATCGAGCTTCCTTTAAAATCAACCACATAACGTTTCAACGTTTCAATTATTTCGTAAAAAATATTTGGATTACTCAGCTCCACAGCGATCCAAAACATTTGACACATAAGAGGATATCTCTAGTCGTGGTTGAATTTGAAAAAAATCTGGCAACATTGAGCTGGCGAGCAGGAACAGGAGGTCCGATTCAAACCAACACACGGATTGCAGAACGAAAACAAAACGATAAAAGCGTGAAAATAAGCGGCGAATAAAACAAGAGTAAAAGCAGCAGAGGTTCAAGCATGCTGCATGCTTGATACAACACACTACAGAGGTTCGCGGTATATCACTACATTTAAGATAAGGTACAAAAATTAGGTTTAGTATTGGTTAGACAAAAAGCGAAAGTCGGTTACGACACAAGCGTTAATTACTACAATGGGTAGAGCGATTCTCCAAAATTCAGGTAAGGAGCTGCATTTCTTCGAGTAATACATTTAATACGGATAGAAACAAAAGGCGGTTACGGAACAAGAGAAAGTTAATCAAACGCGTGACCAAGATGCTTTCCTGGAAATTGAACAACGAAAACGTACATTCGTATTTACATGGGTTCAAGACCCAGCTCTGGCGACAATTTTTTTTTTTTTTTTAATCTACAACCTATCATTTTGAATCTATAACTGATTGATTGACTTCGATGAAACAATGGTTTCAACTAAAAATCTACCCATGAAAATCTCAGCACGCTTCATTTTTTTAATTTATCAATATCACTTCCGATTACTCAAATGCCAAATACCAACAGTTTATCCAGGGTAAGACTTCCGTGGTATGGGAACGAATTCGGAAAGAAGTAAAGTAAACGTTCAGGGACATTTAAAAAAACTTTAAATTATAAATTTAAGGTAAATTTAAATGAAGGCAATGCGCGAATAAAAGTCCCGCTGCCATTCGTAATATTTCTTTCATGCAGGTGATTTCAAGTGACACTTCCCTTCAAACATCAAAATAAAAGGATTTTTTTAATCAGTTTTTTAACAATTTAACACAGGAAGTTTTAAATTATGATTCCAATCTTAACAAAGAGGAATCCTAATTTAAAAAAAAATTGGTTTACAAAGAGAGAAAACAAAACCGTTTCCTCTTGGTCCCATGTTGTTAAATATAAAACGTATTATTCTTGAAAGTTGAGAATCGAGAACCCACGCCTCTCAGACAATCTACGTTCAGCGAAACTTCGGGCTGAAATGCTCGGTTTCTACAAGCGAGCTATCATATATAAAAGGCAAAACCAAAAAAATATGTACCTTATTTTTAAGCCTCTTCCGATAGCTCAGAGTCGCGGATATCTCTCTCAGGATATTGTCCTGGGCCATTTCCAGCATCTGAGAGGGCGCACCGTTAAAGTGGGTGGGGTAGGGAAGGCTCGTCTTAATACCGTTCTTTTTGAACTGATCGTGAATCTCTTGGTGACGCCACACCGCCTTTCTCGCTTGATCATGCTCCAAAGTCGAAACCTGGAAGAGATTTTGAGGTTATCAACGGCTCACAATCTCTTCCACTCCACCGAACCGAGAGGCACTCACCTGGGACTGCAATTTCGACGCCTTCGCCTGAAGGTCCTTGTGGCGCAACACAATTTCTTTCGCCTTCACCAGCAAATCTCCCGGTGACGTCGCGTTGATGTCCAATTCCGTCATTCTTGCCTTCAGCAGAACGACGCTGTCATCTATTAAAACTTTAATCTGCTTTTCTAGCTGCGCCGCTCGACTCATGAGCTTTTGGTTGCGTTCCTGGAAGAGAAATCCGAGGTGCCGTTGAGAAATAACCCTTGGAAGAAACAAAGGTTTGTTCGTTGTGGATACTTACGCGCTCACGGTCGACGTGGCCTTGCACGTCGTGCCGATAGGCGGGACTCTTCATGGTGTCCAAGGCTTGGAGATATTGCGTCCGGAAGAGCTCGAGGAGAATTTGAAGAGCGTAGGGCGTGTCTGCCGGGGCGGCTGGTATTTCCAGCTCTTCGTGGACCAAGGCAGGTCCTTGGACAGCCAAACTCGTCAGCTGCTGGTCCACGCAACCCGGCGCAGGAGGCAGCTTACGCCCGCCAGCTGAAAACACATTTTCGTTACTCCTCAAGATTCGTGGGAATCGGCCCGATCCTGACTAAGGGAAAGCTACATTTTTAAGCCCACAAAATGCTTCACAATTTTAGCTTTGAAAAAAAATTTACGGGAATTTATCGGACTAAAACTGTGTAAAAAGGTGATTTCAAATGAATGAGGGGCGAAGATGAGGACGCAGTTTTATTTTTAAAAAACGTCATAAATGCGGAAAAATATCTGTTTCAATATCTTTGACTCTCGATCAACAACGAACGGCCCATGAGGAAAAAAAGGGTAAACAATTTATCGTAAAAGGACCTTACGTCCACCGCTGCGCCCCCTCTTAATAAAATAAACCATGACTTCTTCATATTTTACGAAAAGGCAATCAAGACTTGAGTCTTGCTACAGACGCACAGTAACTAAAGACGTGATTTTACTATAAGTTAAAAAAGAAACGAAGGAAAGGAAACAGGGTACACTACCAGGTATATATTTTTAAAATACTCTACCATGAGTTAAAAAGTTTTCATCTTCAACCCATAACAGCCCAAAGTATTTGGAGTGAAATTCAGCTTAAGAGAAATCGGAAGATTTTTTTCCATTAAAATACGAAGTTTTAAGATTTGGAAAATGTCTAAATTAATAGATTTCAGGTTTCCCAGAAAGGTGATATTTATTAAATTGTAACAATACTGAACTGAAAAGATCCAATAAAATATTTTTTTCTGTTTCCGAACGGCATCGCTGGGCGGTAGTGGGTTAAAAAAAAAATTCATTTTCTGAGTAGTTTCGAAAAAAATCGGGAAATTTCGGGAATAATTCCTAATTTTTGGGGAAATATTTTCAGATTTTCCAAAAAAAAAATCCTTTTAACGAGGATGGGGAAACAGGGTACATTAGCAGGTATACTGTACATTTTCAAAATACTCGACCGTGAGTTTAAAAAAAAAGCTTGAATTTTGAAAGAAGAAAAAAAAAATCTGAAAAGTTTCGGAAAAAAAATGCGGGAAATTTCGGGAATAATTCCAAATTTTCGGGGCAATATTTTCAGATTTTCCGAGAAATCTTCCCCTTCAGAACTACCGTATTTGCTCATGTATCGGACGCACTTTTTTTCGCACTTTTAAGCCCTCAAAATCTAGGTGCGTACTATACACGGGTGCGTCCTGTAAACGAACAAATACGATACAAACAAAGGTTGATCAAAGAAGGAAGAAAAAGTAGGTGCAACTCACTCTCGGTGCTGAGAATGGTTTCGCTGTGCAGTAGATCCAAGCCTGTGATCTTGATGGGCTTCTTGGGCTTGCCCCTCTTGATGCGGCCCCTCTGCCTCCTGGAGGGCGCCGGCCTGGCGGACGGCGCCCTGAGCGGCGGCGCCCGCGACGGCGGCGGCAGCGAGTCGGCATCCGAGTTCGTCAGCGAAGGCACGCTCTTACTCGGCCGCCCGGGGAGTTTCCTGCACATCTTCTTCCTGGGCTGCCGGCCCCGACCTGCATACACAACACTCCACTCATTAGCGCTAGCCCTCAAACTTGAGCTCACTCAATTCTCAGCGACCTTCGGACAAAATCTACGTTCGGGTAAGTCACGCTACGCTCAATTGAGTGGGAGGTCAACCCATAACAGCCCAAAGTATTTTGAGTGAAATTTAGCTAAAGAGATATTGAAAGGATTTTTTCCATTAAAATACGCAAATCTAAGCTTTGGATAAAGCCTTCATTATTAAATTTCAGGTTTCCAGAGGGTTGATATTTTTTAAATTGTGACAATACTTAACTATGAAGATCCTCTAAAATAATAATTTCTGTTTCCGAACGGCATCTCTGGGCGGTAGTGGGATAAGATTAGCTACGTTGGTGAGGTTCAATTTAGCTAATATTGGGAAGAAGAGGTAAGGTCACGGTGGTAGACGAAGTTAGACAGAATTCAGACAGATCTATGTGCACTCAGGCGGGTTGAGTTCGACGGCTGCATATTCCCCCAGATTGTATTTTTCTCTTCACTTCAAAAAGAGATTGATAAGGGGAGGAATGACATA
>Ga0058701_10002551_pt1 | contig 13893 bp, 14 predicted proteins | sample AgamicOrMae_FD_97039 | JGI IMG/M metagenome (GOLD analysis project Ga0058701, IMG submission 97039) | Agave microbial communities from Guanajuato, Mexico - Or.Ma.e | ecosystem: Host-associated > Plants > Phyllosphere > Phylloplane/Leaf | place: Guanajuato, Mexico | collected 2012-06-04 | reverse complement strand
ATAAGATATTCTTCAATTAAGGGTCACATAAAGACAGAAGCAAAAAAAAGTTCTAGTTCATATAGTGACACATCATTCTAAATAAATAATAGACAATTTTGACCACCTTGTTTTTGAGATTAATTTTCGAAACCCGAGATTTGTTGTAGTTATTAGTACCCTCTAATTTAGCTTTTTATCCTTTTGGTTCAACCTTCCGTCATCAAATCAAGCGGAACGACAGCAGAGCGAGGCAAGAGGCATCTAACCTAACTTAACCTATCATAACGAAGCCCCTTGCCGTTTATCAAGATTAGTTAAAGTCACTTGTGCCTCGCTCCGCTGTCGCTCCGCTCAGCTGTCGCCAAGCCTGATGCCGCTTACTTCTTGGCTGCCGATTGTGGGCCGCTGCGAAGTAAGCGGCACCAGGCTAGGCGACGGTTTAATTAGGTAACTCAGGTGCCTAGGTTAAGTTAGGTTACGTGACATGTGCCTCGCTCCGCTGTCGCTCCGCTCGGCGTAACGTCGTAGGGGTTGAACTAAAAGGTTGAAAATGCAACCTTAAAAATTTATAGTGTAAGACACCGTGTATATTTCGGACTGCTGTTTCTCTTGAACTTGAACTAGCCTAGGTGGTGAGAGCTCATCATGCTACGGTAATTAGTTAATATTATTGCTATAAGAAAACAGTCAGTTTTTCATAGCTCTGTCTTTACTAATTTTTCCCTGAAATACATTGTGTTTACCCCACCACGAGAAGAGGGCCTTTAAACGAGCGTTTTCTAAATACTCAGCTTTCCGATTTGAAATGTTTCCATGCACAAAAACATAATCCGCGTTTTCTATTTTGGAAATCACACGAACAAAAACCGGACATGTCTACATCCGTTATTGGACATTGCAGATTAGGACAAAAGGTTTTTAGTGTCGCGTTTTACAATTGAATTCCTATGGCATCCGTTTTGAAGTGGCCCAAGTTTCTCCGGAAATGACGTTCAGTTGTCCAAAAAGAATATTTTTTCACGTTGGTCTGAGGTGCATTCACCGCTGCAGGTGCTGCCTCTGCCGCCGCTCTGAAAATCCTTTGATTGACACCGGGCCACCTGCTCTTCGTTTTTCTTAGCACATTATTTTTATCGGCATAATTAGACCGCACGCTAAGGTCATAAACATTCCCATCCAAAAAGACGCAAACTTCAATACTCACTAATGTTCAGTCTTAACTGTGATAAATATATTTCCGCCGCATCTGGACCTCAAAACGTTTGATTTGAACGTTGTAAAAACACGTTTTATTATTCATTTATTTAAATATGATGATTCGACTTTCGCATTCTTAGTACGCCTAGTTCTATTTCTAAAAAGAGGTGACGACTGTTGAATTCGACAGTCTCATTTCCAACTTCAATGTTCCACACTTTGTCACCAAGCAGTGCGAAGCTTGTATCTGAGGCACACAGGTTTTATAACAGCCGAGCGGAGTGGTCGCGAAAGAGGCACAAGAGGACCTAGAATAAAGAGCAATAGTTAACAGAGCGATGCAAAATAAGGAACTATTAACCTAGCTAACGTGATTGTCGTTAATCCTTGCAAGATTCTAAAAGGCTGAACCAGGGTAGATCACATCGGTAAAAAATCCAAACTCTAAAACCGAGTGTATTCTTTAATCCATTCCATACGCTTTGAAGTATCTGGTCTTCGGCGCTCGCTGATGATGGACTTTTAATAATAGTGACTGGATGTGTGCTTGGAGGGATTGGACAGATGGGTGGGTTTCTTGGTTTGCAGAGGAGGAGAGATGAGGTTAGCCATCAGGCTCCAGGAACGTTCTTTGGAAAAAAAACGTAAGGTATACGAAACAAGGGTTCTCAAATAGTGGTGGACCTTCAGTCTGTCTGAAACCTACTGGAATGCCTGAAATTCTTATGTGCATTGGCATATCGGTATTTACGGGATCTGAAATCAGTGATTGGCGAGGGGAGGTAAAGATAGGGCGCATTCAATAAGCGAACAATCGGATGAATAGTGTCAGTTGGATGGGGGGAGATTAGAACTGCGACGTCCCCAAGATTCAGGTGGGAGGGCGTCACGCGTGCCTCGCGAATATTGATTCCTGCTGCAAGATCGGTTTATAAGTGCTTTTGCCGCGAAGCAACCTGGTTTTGTTCGGAAATCAGTTCGCGTTACTCGCACAGCTCGCACACCACAAGTAACAGAGACAGACGTATGAAAAAGAATTCACCACGTTACAAAAAGTACTAGGATTGGCCATTTTCAGTACACGCTTTACAACGACACGCGAGTGCTTGACTAAAGAAAAGGCGAGAAAAAAACATCCGTATTTTTTTTTCTTGTTCTTTCACCTTTTCCTCCTTCGCTTACTATTTTTACGCCGTTAAATCTTTTTAGTTGGCATGCAACTGCTGGACCTACTCAGATGAACATTGATGTGTTAACCGAATAAGATATGTTGGCGAATCAGCCTACAATGCTGCGTAAAAATCCCGTCTTTTCGTCGTTGACATTATTTCGGGGCCGGAAGTAATCGAGAGCTAAATTAGTTCACTTTTCTTCGTAATAGACAATAATAAGTAAACGCGTGATTCTTGTTCTTTTTTTTCCTCGATCCTTTTTGGAGCCGTGTGACACGAGAGCGGTTCTTTGTTTTTGGATATGCGTTATTGAAGATAAATAGCAGGCATGCGGGCGGGCCGGGGCCAGGGCCAAGGATCACGCCTTATCGCTCATTATATTGGATCATCCAAGCCCATTTCTCAATTAAAAGAAGTAAAAAAAATGACTGAAGGGAGTTTTCATTGCATATTTGCAGCATGGCGTCGTTTCCTCCCGTCGATTCAGAAAGACAACTCATCAACGGCGTCTCCCGCCTCCCACATGAAGCAAGCGAGCGAGGTGCTGTGCTGTCATTTTGATCACTCACCCCCCCGCTCCCCTCCCACCCCCGCGCTGCCCCACGTCCGCTACATAATTATCGGCGAGGAATAAGAAGGCCGATGACGTTGTCATGCGCCGTGCCCCGCCCACCAGTAACAACCGGCAAGGATCGCCCGGGGGTACCCCGACGGTGATGTCCATAACCGACCCCAAAGGCCCGCGAACTCTCTAATGCGTGTTTAACCTCATAGCATTGCACCCCGCAAGCAAAGGCGGACGCGCACCGAAGCTCTAATGTATTTATAATTTGAACCGACAAGAGTGAGAAAGGCCTCTACCTAGACGTCTCCAAATCACAAGTCCCCGCCTGTCCCCGCCCCTGCCTCCAACGACTCCTAATGACACCGCTCAGATTTACAAAGCAACAGTTTCTGTTTATGACGAATTATAGAGGTAGGGTAGCCTAGACTAAGACTGCGATCTCCTCGGCGCCGCACCGTACTCCGCTCTCATCAAATGACTTACTTCCTCCATTGGAGACAAAACCGAGAAAAAACTCAATCGATTTATAATATACACAAAGCCTCCGATACGGCGCTGCTTTTTAGGATTTCTCAAAAAGGAATTCCAACAGATCTATAAAGCGATTGCATGCTCTTTACAGCGTATTTTAATGCTGGCATAAGACAAGGATTCTTGCAGAAAAGAGCGACGGACCCTGGAGAAGGAGTACGTGGACCAACAGGGACACGGGCCTCATGAGACTTGGTCCTTTTGATAGGAAACACAAAGAGTGCATGCGCCTGTTCCGTGCCTGCCATTGTTTGTCGTTTCGTTGCCGTTTCCTGTCGCCCTGAAAGAGATTCCAGTGATCGTTGATCGCTCCCCGACATCGGAACGCGGCTGTTCGCCATGCTAATCCCACCTCGTCCAAATTACCCCCACGAAACAAGGATCGCTCCGACGCGGCGGGGTGAATCGAGTGCGACGAATAGTAAGGTCTTTCCTAAATTTGCTTGCTTGTGTCTTATGTTGCAGCGATCTGCTCTCTCCGAGCGGGAGGTAGGCACCCTGAAGCAGCAACTGGCACCTCAGCCACCGCGGGAACCACCACATCCATCTCCGTCTCCCACGAGTGACACGGCTAGTCACAACCTCAGCCTGAGCCTTGGCCTAAGCATGCCTGAACCTCAACAGCAGAGCCAACAATCGGTCGAACTTGCTGCTCGGAGTTCGCTGCAAGCGGAGATCGAAGCCAAGAACCATGAGGTGAGTAAAACTGCAAAGCACCACTTCCCCCAACTCTCCCTGTCGCGAGGCCGACGAGGCCCTCATCAACCATACCTTAAGATTCCCAACAGAAAATCGTTTCTAAAATCAGAGGCGACTGTGGTTGGCCAGCGGCCGAGACGATTCAGTATCCGCGCGACGGATGAGAATCGAGCTGCAGATCAGTTTAAATGCTTCGTTACTGTAACAAGAGGAATTCGTGGCAGTTACGTTCTTCACAAACGGCTGACGTAGCGGGAATAGACTAAGTGATTTGTTATGGCGACTGGAGTACCTACGGCCGCTTACGTGACATGTCCGAAGCTCGTCAGTACAAATTAATTCCCGTGTACAAGATTTTTTTGTCCCTTGATGGGACAAAGGTGTTAGGATGCATTGGGATCGCGTGCCGTGGCTTGCCGTTGCCGAGTCCCTCGGCTCTAATAACAATTAACAATCTTTTACGACTTATGGTTTCGCCTTAAGTACCCATGTAGTTAACCGGTACTTTCAAGATCCTGGAGATATTAAACAGGCGACGTGAGCACAAAATGGAATCCACTTTTAGTAACACTGTCGGCATTTTTTCGAAACGTTCTTTCAGAAATTTTTCTTCACAAGGCGCCTTTTTGCCTCAGGTACAGGATTCACGCGGTGGGGAGGAGACCAGCTGATCGGACGAGCAATAGCATTCCTTAAAATAACGAATAGCTTGACTTTGGCTAATATCCACAAAAATAGTATGACATGATCTGCCGTAAACGGTTTTTCTGGAACTGTTGTCATTTCAGCATCCTTAATGCCCGAAATCACCAGAACAATGAACTATGAGCAATAACAGGGTCGTTTCCAAAAGATTTTTTTTCTCGTTAAAGATGAATTTAACGTCGAATCATCACTTGTAAAGATCGCAAAGAAAAGTGAGGTTAGACATTGTTGCACTGTCGCAAATGGCCCAGTTACAATTTCATTTCCGCATGACGATGCGCTTTCCGATATACGAGGACGGTCTGCCGACGGTGTGCCGGCGATAAGCCGACGGTGAGCTGGTGCTGTGCTGTCCCTCTGTGGCATTCTTCCGTCACTTGTTGCTTCGCGACTCGCCTGCTGCCTGCCATGCCAGCCTTCCTGCCTGAATCTCCTGCTGCTTGCCAGCGAGCCTGCCTGCCTGTCTTTCTCGCTTTTTTCATCCCCCCCGCGCAACGCCTCGCCGCATCACCGCTGTTTATCATGTACTTTTCGTTTATTTCCTCCTTTCAAGTGGTCCTTGTATCCAGTCGGGATTAACAATAGTCCTTCAAATTTCCTATCAAATTCAGCTAATATTGTCAGAGTTGTATAATTTCCTGTATTCTTCCCAGTAAGGTGCTAATACTCAAAGTAAATTTGGATATTTCTTTAAATGCAATTATTTTGTCTGTTTCAAAATCACAAAATGAAGCTAATTTTTCCGGTGAACATTTCCGAGCTATCATGCCATCTGTGGGGACAAAAAGCTGGGAAGCTACTTCTAAAAATAGGTTTTGTATTTATTAAAGAATAGCAAGGTCATGCGACGTAGCATCTACTCTTGAAGGTTTCTTGTTTCTGCTGGAGCAGCTTCTAGTTTGCTAGGCCAGCGCATGTCTGTCTAGTATTCCTAACCTATATTTCTGCTTCTCTTCTCCGAAGTGCACTCTGGTCACAATTTGATGACATCTCTTTCATCCGGAAGGGGGAGGGGAGGGGCTGCATGCCTGAGACGCCCCTTGCACTTCTCAAGGCCAAACCTAGCGCAGCCCACGCCCCGCCCATGTCGCACTCGCCAAATCTAATATTTCCTATTTCCAGACACGATCGAGTATACCAATAACTTTACCGTGGTATTTTGGGCTGATATTTTTTGTGGTGAAAATCTGACACTGATTTTGATAAAGCCATATCAGCTGCTATCCGATGCAAAACCGTCTGGTCGCTTGATAAAGGAAGAGGGTTTCGAATCGCAGAGATAGCACAATTGAAGAGTCGTGCGAAGTATAGTTGATCACTATTTGTAATACGATGCAAAGGACCTTCAATGAGAAGACGGCGGACAGGAGTTACGTCATCGTGATGGGAGGGGGGTATCGATACCCGATATACAGGCATCCGGCTCTTGAAGGCTTCGAGCTTATGGGGGGACACATGTGTCGAAGGAGTGATTCCCCTCCCCCCCACCCATTAGTGGCCTCTTCGGAAAAGCAAACAACGTCGTCCGTGTCGAATATGAGGCTGGAAATTGGTTGCAGATGAGTCCTTTCGTTTGGCCACATGTGGAGTCGGCCGAGCCGGCTCGATCTGTTTTTGAAATCAAACAGATATTTTGTGAATGTAGGTACGAGCTTTGAGCGCGGTAAAGAAATTCGGACATTATAAGGAAGCGCCCTGTTTGTTTGAGACCCTATGGTCTCTTGAATTTGGAGCCCTTGGGACGGAGACGATGATTGACATCCTGTAGTTAAACCTAGCTTTCAAGGAAAGTCCTGCTCCTGCCGTTTTCCCGCTCAAGCGTTAAAAAAATCAATTTGGCAGTGTTATTTAGTTTCTGTCTTTCTTAGAACGTCTGACAATATGAAAGTTGTGCAAGGAAATATACCTGACCGCGCAACAAAACCTGCACTGAAAATATTTTCCTCAATAGTAGGATTAGTTATTCTAAACAATTCAAATGAGCTAGAGAAGTAAAGATCGAAGGAATCAAACCAGGTCACGTTTAGTTGCCGATGCCAAAGCAGCCGCTGTAGATTAATTAGGGGGGTATGCACAGCACAGCGCAACGCCGGACCAACCGCTCGGAGACGGAAGCAAGAAGTGGCGGGAGGGGGGAAGTGGGGTGCCCCAGATGAGCAGATAGGCTGACAAAGAAGCGATTGTATAAAGTCACCTCTCCCAGCATCCTTTTGGACCATCAATTTAGTTGCATTAAACCATTGGAAGGTGCCCACGTGACAAACGCTATCGCCTCGAAGCGCCGCTTCGGCATCCCCAAATTAAGAAGAAGATTACAAAATTCCGGTCATTGTTGAGTACACCAATTTCCAATCTACAATCAACAATCAGCTGACAGTTTGTCTCCACCTTCGCTATCGTGTCGTTTCGTGTCCCTCCGTTACGCTTTTTCCTTCTTTTTCCATCTCATTGTTGACTTTTGTTGTCCCCCTCTTCCCCCATCAATAGTGTCTTGCGACTGTTGAAGAGTTTGAAGAGCCTACTAGCGTTCTATTTTGAGACTGGCGCATTATTTTCTTAAATATGAATCTGAATTCGTTCTATTATTAGTGAGGATTTCGATAAGTCATTATTGGAGTGAATTTTAAAGATATTTTTACTGCATTTAAAAGCCGATCGATCAAAAATTTTATAAGGGAAATAGTTTTATTAGCCCCTAAGAAAGTGTTCCAGTCTCAAAAGTTCCGTTCATCGGAATTCCCAATGCCATTCAAAGTTTTCAACATTTAGTTCAGTTAAGAAATTTAGCAAGCTGTCATCAAAAGCGAGATGTGTTTCGTGTGCAAGGAACATTGAGAGGTTTTCTTGGGAATATTTTAGAGCAGCCTTGGCGTTTCCTTTCGTCTAGTTACAATTTATAGATCCGCGAAAATACTTCGAATAAACACGCCATTGTTCTGATTTATAAGTAATGCACGACATTTTGGAATGCCTTCATTAGGTATGCGTTTCGTGCAAGCATCCTCAACGTGTGAAAAGGGATCATGATAAAACACAAACTTGCGCCTCACTGCTTTGTATCGCATCGCGATACCTGTGGAACGCAACGTTCAATCAGCAGTGACCTAAAAATTTAACATTCGTAATCCGAACTGCTAGCCCTTATCTCCAACAGTTCTCACTGTAACTTATATTATTCGAAATATCACACCAAAAACGAGCGGTAATTACGAGGATAGGTCGACCCTCATCGGCCCTTCAGACATATGTTGCGCAGACTGGGTACTATCCGGCAGCCCCTCCCCCCTCTTCCTCTTATTAACCAATGGTCTGTGCTCGCTTGCCCTTCTGATAGACCGTGCTGTTTTCCTCTTTAAATCGATCTTTTTTCTGTCATTTCATAAATTAACATCCTGTCAATTTATAGCTAGACTTTTCTTGCCTCCCATTGGCAGCTTTTCAATGCCACAATTTATGACTGTCCCGTTCTAAGGTCTGTTCCCCTTGAGGCACGTTCCGGAAAGACACATCAGTGCTACCGTATCGGAAGTCGCTATTGGAAAAGTGTTTTTGCATGAGTAAACTCATGGGGAACCAGCGAGACAAAGGTGCAATTTACATTCGATGCACAACAAAGTAAAATTTTGATTTCAGATAAAATCTTATCAATGGCAGAAACAGCGAAATAATAAGCGGAAGTGGCTTTCCGGTATTGCCTCGCCGGTACGATCGCCTACGGGCATTTTTATTATTTTGACTTTGACTTCGAAAACGCCAATAACCGAATGCTCGTTGACCTCATGTAAAAATGGAGATTTCGAACGCAGACGGAGTGTTAGTGCAAAGTTAGGTCGGATGATGTGCCAAACATTGACAAAAACCAGTCGCTTCCAGGTCTTGGAGAGGATGTTGTGCTCATATCTGCGAGGGTGGGGGGAGAACAGGATGTTGAGACCCCTCGGTGATCATGCAAACGTCAGAGTGACTAAGTCTTCTATCCAGTCGATATGTTTCAAGGGCTTTAGTGAGTATTCGTTTAGGGTTCCAGGAGTTAAGGTCAATTGGATGACAGCACTCTGAGCAGTACTATTTGGTTTAGTGGGATGAGCTGTAATTCACAAATCCAAAATCTCCTCCGATTAAAAAGGCCAAAGCATTTTAAGATAGCAAAAAAAAATGGTATCAAGCAGAGGTATTATTTGCAAATGTATGAATCGCATATCATGTATAGGTATATATATGTATACGCGCGTTTGAAAAATCGATCAAATGAACTTCCTTGATTGAAAAAGCGATCAACTGCTATCCATATGCATTGCAGTTGATTTTGAAAGGTACCTTTTCACTTGATTGATTTTGGAAAGGATACTTTTTATTTGATCGTTTTTTTCTTTCTTTTTTTTCTTTTTTTCTGTGGAGGGATCGAATAAGACAAAAAATCGTTTCTGTAGAAATATTTAGAGCCAAAAAAGTTCTATCAAACGCAGTCTTGGAAAGATCACGAGCGAACCAATACATATTGTTTGCGTCTTGCGTAGGCCTAAATAACAGATAAAGAGTAATTACGTTAGTTTCATTTTAATTATCGGCGCAAAACACATCGAGGTCTTGACATTCCCAAGCATGGTAGCGTAGCATAGTGTAGGCAGGCGACGCGGCGGGACGGCGGGGCAACCGGTCTTTAATCCCTCCCTCGCAGGAAAGAAGCCAAAGTAGTACTTAAATCAAGATTAAACGGCTTACGAGCGAGCAGCAATTGATTTAGTTCGTATACCTTCTTCGCAAAGTACACGGACAAATTTGTCTTGTTTCGAGTCCGTTTGACTAGCACTAAATCCTTCGGGACTTTCAGTTAAATAAAATAAGTCGGAAGCGAGAAATAAGTAGAATCGAGAATTGTGGTGGGGGAACCGATCAAAGGTTTCCAGTCCAGGCCATTCCGCTTTGCCTTAAACTTTTACCGTCGTTTCAATTGCTTCTCATGCGAACTGATCAAATGCCAAGGGATTCGAACCTCCCGGATGTCCATTCTAATTGGCAGCTTTAAAAGTTTTATGTGGCATTAATGACTTTAAAATGTACATTATTAATGTTTACTGAAAAAAATCGCCGTTTTTTTAGCGCTCCTTTCTTTTTGTATATTCTCGATTTGTAAATGTCTGCACGAAAATGAGCGTAAGTTTTGATTTGAAAAATATTGCTTATTGTCAATTTTTTTCTTTAATTATCGATCGCAATTTGAGATGTGAGATTCTGTAAATTTTAGAGGTACTGAACTGTTGAAATGTGAAATCACTCAATTCTTTCGCACATGTACATCGAAATCTTAATTCTTAAGGCAGAATGTATCTGCTCAGAGTATAAATTATCACCATATTTACTGCAATGCTAGCTTTTCGGAAGCCTGGATAACTTTTGGATTAAAAAAACACTTTGTCTTAGAAAGTTCCCTATTTCTGGCACCCTTTATCACCCAAATTCAGACAAATGTATGATGTCAATCAAAGAGGAAGAGCTTCTGTCAATCCCACTTGCGGATCGGAGCGAGCGGTGCGGAGCGGCGCGGAGAAGGGCAGAGCGCCGCTCCTACGCGCCAGGCGCTTCAATCCTTTCTTTGCGACGGGGAGATCAATCAATTACTATATTCTGCCTTGCACCTTGTGTCTGTCTGTCTGTCTGCCGAGCTGAGCTCCCTCCACGTCTGGCCAATTCTACCCCCAAGCCGACTTACACAGTGCAATTAAAATACGTACGGATCAATATTATTGTGTATTTTCGTATCATCTTCCCCACGTCCCCGCCGATCCCCGACCAATTCCCTCCCGAGCAATTCCCCTTGTGTCTCCACTCCGTCTCCTTCCAACTTGCGGAAGAACAAAGCTAAGGTAGTCGACGTCAAACCAAGCCTTTGCTTCTCATTTTGCTAATATATGGATTTAAACTTTTTTTTTCTTCTTGGCCTTCTTGACCCCACTATTACTTTACTTGAACAGGCGCATTTTTCAACAAAACCGTGTCGCTTGAGCGTGGCGATAGCCGCGCGCTTACGAGGACAAAATCTCTTTTGCAGTGCCATTTGACTTTGTTTCTAACTGACCTTGTGTCCATGTCAGGAATTTCGTCGATCTTTAGCCACATTTAGCAAACGTCGCATTAAAAAGTGGGAAAAAAAGATGGGCAATACGCCATTTAAAAAAAATACAGTCATCTTGGGAGTTTATAACAAACTTAAAAATTCAATATATATGAATTTAAATAGTCTATTTTGCGATATTTTTCATTTCATTTCCCCCGATTTAAACATAAAAGCAGAGTGATCATAAGAAACGTGTTCACACGTGAGCTTTGAAATTGCGACTCTCCACAAACGGGGTCGTCCACAAACGATGTAGCGTCTTGAGGGGGAGGGGATCTACGAAACGTGATGGGGTGTGACAGAGGGGAAGAGGGGGTTCCAGCCAACTGTTACTTAAAGTTCAATTTTTTTAAATATATTTTGTAATTTGCCCGTAATATTGAAAAACAAACTTGTACCGTATTCTAAAAGTTCCTTCATATGCTTTTACCAATAATTATGTGTTTTTAATTAATCATCGTAGAAGGGTAAGATTTTTTCTTTAAGGTTTGTTGGGCAATTCCGCGCCAAACGATCAAAATTCATATTTATTCAACCTATGGGGGGGGGGACGTGTGACGGTATGTGACATAGTGATGAAGGGTCCGAAAGTGACGAATTTCGCGTTACGCAATTTGTGGACGACCCCTAACTAACACTTCCATGTCCATACAGCCAGGTTGAAATTTCTGCAGTGCTTTGAGTAACCAACATTTGTAGAGGCGTCAAGTATTTAATGTCCTTGCGACTGGAGAGTAACATTCATTGGAACGTGTCAATCGTGGGGCAACGGCATCCCCCCTCCAGGTCCCGGCGGCGCGGCCGACCGTCTCGTCAGGGGCCGTGGGTTCGGAGGCCAGCGTTGACTCGACCTAATGACTCGCCGACCCAAACCTCAAAGCGCACAGATCAAATAGCGACCGATGCACAAGTCTATTGATTGATTGGGGGCGGCCCATTCTAGTCCGGCTTGTCTTAGGCCCAGCCAGCAAGCAGAATTACTCAAATGTCACTTCTGCGAAGGGGTCGTCCATAAACCATGTAACGCTTGGAGGGGGGGTCTGGCCAAATGTCTATACGGCGTTAAATTTAGGGGGAGAGGATATTGTTTTACGTAACACGTTTTAATCAAAGATTAGCGTAACGTCCTATAAAAGTTTCACAGTGGCGAGAAGTGACGATATTTCTGGATTTTTTTTTAAATCTCTTAAAACACAAGTACTGTAAAAAAAGTTAAGCCTAGTTTCTTGTTTTTTTAATGGATTTAGATGACTGCTAAGTTAATAAAATTAATTCTATTTGAAAAAGATTGTGCTTGTTTTATTGGAGTATTAGGCTACAGTAAAGAAGGCCTATTTAGAAGCAAATACAATTTAATCAAGGATTAATGCTATATATCCGTTAAACAAAACTTTGATTTATTTTTTTTTTTACTTTAAAAACTTAAGAAAGATACTTGTCGCAAACTACTGTTTAATACATTAATGGACTTAAATCGACTCTTGATGACGCATATGTGGCACCAAATCTTTTTAGTCGTCCTCATGTTACGTTTTTTAGAAAAATATCATTGAATAACTAAAGTTGCAGAGCACTCAACCATTTGGTCTTATAAAATACCTTTTCGGGTCATTGAGGCTGGCTTTTTAATCCAAGTCTCGACTTCATTCAGGGAAATTGGGAAGCATGCATAAACAAGAGGCCATGTTTTCGGCAATTTCACACGCATTTGGACTTTTTCTTAAAAACTCTTCAGACACAACCTGAGAATAACTCACAAGAAAAATCAGGCGATTTTTACATTATAAAATGAAATCTGACATTTCGGGCGCTGCAACTAAAAAGTATTATTTAACCACATAATACTGGGTATTGTGTTGTCCGTCGTCACGGGAGTTATTCCTCTAAAATAAGGTAGTTTCCTATTGTTATCTCATGTCTGCTATATTTTTTTTGAAATATTAACGGTTCAGACCGGAATTACTTGAAAGAATATTTGTCCAAGCATCTGGTTCTTGTTTCACTCAGCTGGGTCGGCATTACGTCATAATCTGAACGCTTTCGCACTCCGCCTCTCTCTTTTCATTTCTTTTCCTCCCTAACTCCTCCCGCTCCCGACAACCCCATAATGACCGAAAACAGCTCTGCGGCACCGGCATCGGCATCGCAGCTTCGCCAGGAAGGTTCGACCTTCTTAATGGGACTCGTTAGTCGGCACCAGCATTAGCAGAATACATACACTGCCGCTTTTGCGCCGCTCCGATCCGATCCGCTCCCAATCGCTTAACGTCGAGGAGCGACCCTTTGGCAGAATGTATGCGGTCCCTAAAAAAAAGGAAAGGAGGTCCCTACAAGTCCGAGTACGGATCGATTTGCGTCTGATAGGACTAGTCCGTTACCTTCCGAAACAGATCCGATTTTATTTACGAAGCGGGACTAATGTGTTTCCAAGACAAGTCCATACCCCCATGCAGAACATATCGGTATTGTGACGAGCTGTCTGATAGTATCCTTATGGCAACGGGCCATCGTATTCTATCGTTATTGAAACAGATTGCCGAAATGGCCACGCTTCGGTATAGTGTCGGTATTGTGATTTGCTGTCGTATATTACAGTTATCGACATTTTTACGGAAATCGAGGTTAGTATATCGTCTGATTTTGAAACACACCACTAATCTTGTAAACGCAACACTGATGTTTCTCATGTCACTGACGCACTAAGAGGGTGAGGTGCTGATGACAGGCATATCTGTAAGCTCATATCGTCAGAGTTCTTACAAAGACCTCTTTGGAGCTCGGAAGATGGTAAGAGGACTTCAAGCTATCTTGGTCTCGTTCTAAGTCTATCCATGTTCGATTTCAAGGCTATAACCGACCCCTCTGGAAAAGCAACCATTTCAGAGAACTGAACGAATTGATGGTGGTCATAAAGTGCAATAGTCACT
>Ga0058701_10002550_pt1 | contig 13894 bp, 8 predicted proteins | sample AgamicOrMae_FD_97039 | JGI IMG/M metagenome (GOLD analysis project Ga0058701, IMG submission 97039) | Agave microbial communities from Guanajuato, Mexico - Or.Ma.e | ecosystem: Host-associated > Plants > Phyllosphere > Phylloplane/Leaf | place: Guanajuato, Mexico | collected 2012-06-04 | reverse complement strand
TTCGCCATTCAAGTGAAGGTAGGGATGTTTGCGTTCTTTTAATAGTAAGTCAACGGATGTGACCCCCCCCCCCCCCCCCCCCAAAAAAAAAGAAGGAAAAGAAGAGGAAAGGGCCCGAAGTCATGTTTGGCCGCAATGCGGGTGGTGGAGACCATAACGCCAGACCTAACACCTTTCAACGTCACGTTTAACACACCGCTGAAAAGCAAAACGACCAACATTTCAGTCAAAACAATAAACCCGCAAAAAAAGGCCGTCATAGGATGTGACAAGAGCGAAGAGGTGGAACTGTTTCCGAAATGAGACCCCCTCCCGCCCCACTCCTCTCACTAACTGACGGGACGGCAAGTCCGCGACCACAAAAGAACTTCGGAAATAAATAAGAATGGCAGACAACTGGGCGACAGGGCGGCCAGAGAGCGACAGTAAAAATTAATAAAACTTGCACGCATAAAACAATATGAAGGCGAAGGAGGTGCAGTGAGTTATTTACCGCTTCTCCAGACAGGTGGCAACTTTACGATCTACTCAACAGATGCCGTTGCGGTCGCTGCAAGACGTGTCCAGAAGGACCAACAGCGCGAAGCTCACATCTTCCCTTTCATTGTTGTCTCAGACAAAGGAACTCCGAGATTTTGCGAATTTTCACTCATATGAGGTAATAGAGCTGGTGCACACGCAGCCGGCATTACTCGCCTGTTTTGTGGTTGCCTACCCTGTTCGCAAACCCCCGGATTGAGGAGAGTCAAACTTATACGCAATAAATCAGCTACTGACACGATGTAATCCTATTTCTGAATTGTAACAAGACAGAAAGAATCCAATCACAGCATGCCAAGCGTAACGCCTGTCGCAAGGTCTGTGTAAAACGCTGAAAGGGGACGATACGATTTTACGCATAAATCGCAATACGAACATCAACAATTTAAACCTACGGTACTTAAAATAGAAATACATTTTTTTCCAAACGGTCATTTATCGCTGATAAAAAAAAAAAAAAAAAAACAGAAATACAAGAAAATAATTATAATTAAAAGTAAAAAATAAAGATGAATTAAACTTAAAAACTCTTCATTCACATTAAATTAGCTCATCTTGGCGTTGTAAGCTCAAATTAACGGTTCCTGGCTGTATATTTCATACCTGTTTTAGGCGATTTATCATACGCACAGCTTATTAGTTAATACACGACTAGTTGTCCGGCACCACCCCATAGATCTCTCTGTCTCGGCATACGTGAGACTTTCGGTACTCATCCATCAAGCATCATCACATGGCACGCATGCTGTGAAGGATGACTAGCGGACCGCAGAGAAGTCTTCTTCGCCGGACCGGACGGACAGTCTCCTTATATTTATGGCATGTCGTTACTCAGGGGTCGAGAGCACCGAGCCCGCGGCTCGACGCCATTTCGGGTTTATGTTCTCGCTGACACTTTTCCGAAAGGATCAGGACTCGCGCAGTATTGCTGTTCGGATGAATGGCGAGGTGTTACACTCGCGTTGTTACAAATAGCTCCATAAGAATAGGGCACACTTATCGATTCATGAGATGCAATCATCTCTCTGTCATTGTAACCGCTGAGAGATGACTTCTATTGTTAAGATGTTCACACTACAATTGAGCTTTAACGTTCTTATCAACTAATGAATCAACATGAGGAATTCTTAGACCGCGCTCCGAAGACGTCTCGGGTCGCCTCGCGAAGAACTTTGGATTAAGGAAAGTTAACACCCGCCTCAAAAATCCCCCAAAACGCGAGAGTCGGACATCGATGAACGATACCCTTCATTTGCGTATCGATCAGAATAATATCGATTCCGTGTTCTTACTATGATAATTAGCGGCCGTATAAAAACAAAAAACAGCTCATTTCATTATCCTTAAACGCAAGACTAAAGTACGGCCTGGAAAGGACCACCAAATTACATAAAAATTATTGTAGATGTAGAAAAGTCCTAAAACTAAAGTTAAATCTTTTCAAGCACGGCAAAAATCTTTGACATCGAAACCGCATGTAGCCTTTGGTAGGCAACTGCCCAACGCCATCTATCAAAAAAAAAATCAAACCGCCCACTTGATTTCTTGAGTTTATCCCACGAGTGCATATTCCTTGCGCTCTCAGGATTTTTATTGCCGCTCTCTGTCAGGAGAAAACTTTGTTTTTAAGGAAATTCCTGTTAACCATATCTAATTAATTAACGGGCTTGCAAATAGTCTGGTGGTCGCGGAGTAGTTTCACAATTTTACATTTCTTGCAAATGACGCAACGAATGTCTGAACCGACTGCTGAGGCAAGAAAGCAAACCTTACGCGGAAAATGGACATTTTTGCGGTTAGCTACAACTTCAGGTCAATTTATGGTAGTATTTTAGGCGCGCAGCTCATGCTAAAGCCGAGTCGATTATTCGTTTTTACAGAAGCAGTTTTTTCTCTCGATTAAAACCGCTTTAAGTTTAGTAATCGAAGAACTTAGCACTTAAATTCCCCATCAAAATGAGGTGCCTTCTCAGAGACTTAAACGCATGCAAAGGGCCGAGCACAATAACAGAAAAGCTATGTTAACGAAGTTAGCGTATTAGTAGACATTTCGAAACAGGAATTTTCTTGAAATAAAATGTATTTATTTTGCGTGGGTTTCTACAAAAAGAAATTTGTACTGTACACAATTTAGTTCGAACATTTTCCCAGTACAGCACCTCTCAACAGCTGAAGAATCTTTAAATTTTGCAGTTTAAATTACAATAATTTGATTTGTAGCACATTTTAACCATTCATTAAACTAAATAATATCACACAAATTCGTTAAGTAGTGAACGAAATATTTTTTGGTCTATAATTTCGCTATCACAAGTGGTAACCATTTTCAAAATCGGGATATTTTTTTCACATTACGTAGGAGCTTTGTCGGGTGCTGCAAGTAAATTTACAGTTTTCAGGGAAACACTTCGTCAAAGTGAACGATAATTTTGGATTTTTCACGAAAAAAAAGCGGATAAATCTAACAGTGCTGTGTACATTTACTTGGAATTCAATAGATATTTACAAAATTATTATATGTAATTTACAAACACATTCTCGCACAACCAGAAGGATATATTAATCCTTTCATACCGGTACTTAGTTTTCCATCCACGTGTTGTCGATGCAGCCGCGTTTTTCTAACACGGAAGGAAATTTCTGCACGTTAACTTCCACGTATGGGTCGAAAAGTGACAACCTAAAAATTTGTGGATTTTCGTTGATCATAACTGCAGCTGTACAAATTTTTACAGAGGAAAATTTACATAAAAGACATAGAATAAACACAAGAGCCAGTAGATGTCAGGGAAAGCGTAGAATACTGTACACAAAGTCGCGGTTAAAAAAAACAAAACAAAAAAACGTTTTGTTTCAATATATGGTACCAGCTCTCGTGTTTAAAGTCCTACTCGCACTTACTTAAATTAATATCACAGCCAACCGCGGACCTGAAGACTTAAGGCTGTATCGATAAGCAACAATTTACAGATTTATAAATAGAGATCAAGCACTTTTCAGATGGAATGTGGCAGATAATCGGGTCCGAAACTTCAAACCACTAAGGCTGCTTACATTGTTGGCAAATATTTTCAGTCATAACTACGGCAAAAGCAAATGTTGACTTATTTGTTTGGCTCGGAAAACCCGAAGATGAGCGAATATCGTGGATCTCCCCACAGGGATGAAATTTTACAGGACGGTCTCAATTTCAGTATTTTGTTACTAATTATAAAACAAAATTTTAAGATTCGTGGGAATTCATAAAATAGCGCTTATTTTCAGAGATTATAGGTATCCGCACCGGATTTTCAGAGATTCTTGGAAAACTGAACACATTAGAGGACCCTTAGAAGTTCGATTCTAAGAGGGCGGTTTGCTTCAACACCGTTATTCTCAGGAACGCGCCTAAAGCTAGTTTGCCAAAAATAAGGAGAGCAGCTTCAGTTCAGAAGATTGCAAACCCTTGTAGCGATCAGTAGGGCCGCCATACAGTGAGGTCTGTCTGCCGACTATCGTGGGGCTGCGAGTAGCGCGCATCCCCTTCCTGGCGGTCCGCCGTCGGCGCGACACTCGACGCCGACGAGGCGCCATTCGACTGCAGATCGATCCCGATTTCGATACCTCTCGATCCCGCCGAACTGATGTTGATCGCCGCGACGTCCTCGTACTGGGGCTCTTTGGGCAGATCGCTGTTGTGATGCAGGTGCAAGTGGATCTGGTTCTGGTTGACGGTGGAGTAGAGGTTGGGGTAGAGGACCATGGTGGGCGCGGGGTAGGCGGGCTGGGCGGCGGGGGCGGCGCCCGCGCTGCCGTAGTAGTTGCCGTACGAGTGCTGCGGCGTCGCCGGCGCGGGCCACGCGTGGTAGGCGTAGCCGCTGGCGTCGGCGTAGCCGCAGCCCTGCTGGGGCGGCGCCGCGGGCTGGTCGCCGGCCGGCCCGGCCAGGGGCATGAGCTGCTGCCCGCTGGGGTCGTAGTCCTGGCCGCCAGGCGACGTCTTGAGGACCGGCGTGGGCGAGAAGAGGCCCGGGTACTCGGGGCCGGGGCCTCCGCCGGCGTGGCCATGGCGGGCGCCGTCCCCCGGATCCACCTCCCCGCCGTAGGTGTACGTGGCTTGGAGCGGCGAGTACGATGACGCGTATCCTGGCCAGTGGGTTTCCGAGGCCCCGACGTCGCCGACGAGGCCTTCTGAGAACAACCGGAAACATTGTTTCAATATCCGCTGCTCCGAAGAAAGCGGAAGCTAAGCTGACCTATTCTTTGCATTACTGGTGTCGAAAACGGAAAACAAATCTGCGTCAGCAGACATACACAAGTAAGCGTGTACTTGCAGCCTCAAAAGTATTGATCGCTCCAATGTTTTGAAAGCTCCGGAAATTTGAAACGGAAGGAGAAGCTCGGAATAAAATCGCTAGATATTCAAGAAATCTATCAATATGGTTCAGTGAAGTGATTTCTTTCCGGTCCAAAGTTACAGAGGTCTGATAAAGTTGAAGCGATCGATACTATTGAGACTGCAAGTACCTGCGAAGGGTAGGTACACACTTACAGAAGCGCTTGGTTGGAGCAACCAAGTGAACTTTCTTGATACATCCAGAATATTGCTATAGTATAGAAAACCACAGGATGTTGAGCCCAATCGTTTTGTAGAAGCCGATTATTTGGTTGTCACTACCAAAGATTTAGCTGCTTCGACCAAAAAATTTTATTGACTATAAAATCAGAAAAGTACTTGGTTGCTCCAGCCAATCCCTTTCATCAGTGCTAGTTTCCTCAGACAACGAAACATACATCAACGATGAGAAGGTGCTGAAAAAAAGGCCTTTGAACTGTAAGAGACCATGCTAATCTAGCTTAACACAACCTAACTTGACCTAACAACTGACGTACCTGCGAAAGTATACATTTCGCTCAACAGCCATTTCCACCTGAAGTTACCTGTGATTCCACCGTAACCTTAACAGCTTTCTGTTGGTGGTTTGTGATATTAGGATAGTTCCATTGAAACTATAGCGCAACAAGTCATAGAGGCCTATGTTTGAATGAGGACTTCGCAAAAAAAAGAAGAAGAAAAATGAAGTGGCTATTCGCACGCCTGCCCCATATGAAATGTATTAGGTTGGGTTGCGTGCATTCAAGTCACCTCCGGTTCAAAATGTATTAGGTTGGTTTACGTGTGTTCAAGTCTCCCTATATTTGTAATGGCTTGTGAATAGCCAAAAAAATCTATAAAGCCCTTCTCCGAAGGAGGCGGGCTTAAAAACGAAGTGGCTATCCGCACGCCAGCCCCATATGAAATGAATTAGGTTGGGTTCCGTGCATTAAAGTCACCTCCGGTTTAAAATGTATTAGGTTGGTTTACGTGCGTTCAAGTCTCCCTATATTTGTAATGGCATGTGAATAGCCAAAAAAATCTGACAAAAAGATAAAAATAAATGAATAAATAAAGGTTTCATAGGTCACTGATCGAAAAGTAGCTGCTAGGTTAATGACTCGCCAACCGATGGCAGGGGCTTTATCCGTCGGACATTCCCGAAACTCGGTAGGAAAATCGTGTACGGCAGGAGGAGTCGTTTTGGGGAAGTTCCGTGAGGTCCATAGCGCAAGCTCGTTGATGTCTCAAGTAGGAAAAATAAAAATCCATCCGAAATTGTGTTCCATTCCGTAATTATGAGTGTGGGTAATAACATAGAAGACGCGCGGTGCGGGATGAAGATGCACAGTGGTTGCCAAGACGTGTATAGTCAACTGCGGTGCCATGGCTTTCTCCTTGTTACTCCGAGTGTGTTTCGGTCGGTTGCGCCGCCGCCGAGCGGCTGGAGCCGGCCCTCGCCGCCGCCGTTGCCGCACAGCCGCACCGCCGCCGCCGTTGCCGCGCTGTCGTCCAGGGTGCAAATCTACGGTATAGCACGCTACGAGACCGCAGGACTTTTTCGCCCTGCCTCTCCCCTCCTCCAACAATGGACAGAGCTAGGCGACATTCTTGCGGGAACGCCGGCCCGGAATTATGGCGGCTTCTAACAATTTTCTGGATGGACGAGCGCGAGCCGCGTTCAGCGTAGTTCAGCTGCTCGCCGCTGCAAGGCGCCACCGACCGTCCTCGGAAATGCTTCTCCAAAACTAGTGTCACCACCCACGATACAAAACAGAGCCGTTACATTTATGACGTCCTTGGAAAAAGGATGTATTGACCGTTTCTTGGAACCATAACCTAAATACACGTGCTTTAACGTGAATCATCGAACGGGTCCGCAATCATTTCGATACCTATCCTGTAAGGTCATAACTGAGAAACCTAGTGCTGTAAGGTCATAACTGAGAAACCTACGGCTGTAAGGTCATAACTGAAAAACCTACGGCTGTAAGGTCACAACTGACAAACCTAGTGCTGTAAGGTCATAACATCTAGGGGAAAAATAAGTGCTTTTAGAATTACAATTTCTACGCCAATAGGGCGCCTTTCTTTGATACATTTAAAGTAAGTAATTGGAAGAAAAAAAGGTGGAAAATTAATCCGTTAGCGCAGAAATCGGAATTCTAAATGCGCTAAAATTTTCAGGCGGAAAGTTATGACCTTACAGCACAGGTTTTCTCAGCTATGACTTTACAGCGCTGGGGTTTTCAGATGTGACCTTCCTGCATGGAGGTATCGATTTAGAGAGGCGCGAACGGCGTCACACCCCTCCGATTGGTCAGACTGGAAAGATACAGCCTTATGTCGTCACAGTGAATTGGAAATAGGTAGGAAAAGGTGTTGAAGGGCCAGGAACTGTATTCGCATTTGTGTTATTACTGAGTCCACAAATCATCCATACTTAAACTGCCTTAAATTTCCATTAGAAATATCCTTCAATGAAGGACAGTATTTGCCAATGTGTCACACTAGTCAAAAGTTGAGGTTTCGAGGAAGCATTCCAAATCTGTACAAGTAAAACTCATACGGAATCAGTGACTTTGTGCTAAATTCCAGGAAGTTCTAATCATTCAGATTCAAAGCCTCAACTTTTGAAACTTTGTGATCTACTCGAGAAATCTTTTAAGCATCAGTGACACAGTTGAGAACTTCCAATGCCATGTCGAAATGATAAGTTCTAATTACAGGAACTAATGCTTTTCCACCAGCGCAGATTCTGACACAGAAAGGTACCGGATTCAAGTTGATACTGGAGTTTAATGCAGCTCACCTCTTTTTCAAATAAGAAAGAAGCTTTTGATTAAACAACGTTTCCCTGTTTCGAGTTATGATACCGGAATCGCAATTGTTTATGATTACTTTCAAAGTAATGAGCTTTGAATTATACTTAAAGAGAAAGTGCCTTTCCCACGCTTGGAGGAGGAATAGAAGGAGATGAGACACAATTTGGTGGAATCTTTCCACAGAGATGTTGCTTCTTCTCCTCAATTTTTCATACTGTTTATCCTGCTTCAGCTCTGCGATATAATAATAACAGATAAAAGGTTTCTTACACGCAATGGGCATAGGAGAGAAGAGGGTGCTATAAAAATTTTAAAAGGTTGAATTTCTCACCTCATTGGATTCAAATCGTCGCGAAGCCAAACAGGGAAATAGAACGAGAAACTAAGCACGTAACCTGACTCAACTTAACCTTGGTTAACCTGAACTGACGATTACCCAGCTTTATGCGTTCACTTCTGCATAATGCCGTTTACTTCTCAGCGGCGCTTAAAATAAAATTGTTTTGTGACTTAAGAAAATATTTTCTGGGCATCGGAATTCATTTCTGTGGGAGTTGTTTTTCACTGCATACGAAAGGCACTTCAAAACCCAGAGGGTTATTCGCAACCCATCACCGCCCAGCGATGCCGTTCAAAAACAGATAAAAAAATATTTTAGAGGATCTTTTCAGTTCAGTATTGTCACAATATAAACAATATCACCCCTTTGGTAACCTGAAATTTAATAATTTAGGCATTTTCCAAAGCTTAAAATTGCGTATTTTAACAGAAAAAATCGTTGTGATATCTCTTAAGCTGAATTTCACTCCGAATACTTTGGGATGTTATGGGTTAAACCTAACCTACAAAAAGGGATTCGGAAAAATAATCCGAGGCACTTTAATCTAATAACTCTGAAATTCGTAGTTTGTTCCCAGGAATTCTGGGCGCGGATCCTTCGCTAACCACAAGGAACAGTTACGATAAAGAACGAGAAAGGGGGCCGTTTTCTATTCTTTAGGAATTCAGAAAGAAATCTTTTCTCCGCGAGGCGACGGGCGCCATTGTTGCCCCGTCAGCGCGCATTTACGTCACCGGCGACTCTACGAAGTCCACCTTTCGCCCGTCGAGGGAGCTGCAGGACTCCAGCCACAACAATAGCTTCCTATGTAGGCATTCAGTGTGTTTTAGTGGCCGTAAATAATGGTACTATTGAGCAAGTATACGGCAGTGTAATATCATCCATTGTTGATTGTTTCGTTACTAGATGCCGTCGGTTAAGTTAATGATATACTGTAGTAATTTATAGCTGACACTGGTTCGCTGTGATTGGTGTGGGTTGGATGGCGTAATCCGCAGGGACAGTATACTTTTTCGTTTTTTAAAAGTTCGGAGAGGCAAGGGGTGGACGCAACGCCCTCTAAAGTCGAGAGGACTGATCAATAAGGGGAATTTGGCTGTCAACGGTTGGGGCTTCACAGCCAATATGACGCTTCCGAAAACTATACTCAAAGCAATTCAGCCTGATTCCAGCCCTAGTAACAGACAAGGTTGGTAAATGGGATGGTGTCTTTCGGAAAGCCAATAGGCAAAGTTACAAAAAAAATGTATGAGGAAGACAAGTCTGACTCAAATCCTTCATTAGGCTAATGTCATCCCACAGAATAGCGACCAACAACCAATACGACGTTAGTGAAACAGCAGTCTTGATTGACAGCCCGCGAAAGTCAATAGGACAGAAGCTCCAGGGCAGCCAATACACCGATATGAAAACAACAAGACCACTCCCGAAATCCAATAACAGTCTTATCGAACAGCCCACGAAAGTCCATACGATATCTAGGGCAGCCAATAAATCGACATAAAAAGAACAAAAAAGCTTCCGAAATCCTTTATCAGTCTTTTCGAAATAGCCCGCGAAAGTTAATAGAAAGAAGGATAATAGAAAAAGAAGGAAATAGCCCGCGAAAGTCCGAAAGAAGGACAGAAGCTCCAGGGCAGCCAATATAACAGCATCAAAACAAGACAGCTCCCAAAATCCAGTAGGGTGGTAGCTTGGCGACAGCCAATACCACGCAGGATAGAAGCTCAAGGGCAGGCAATGTAACAACAAAAGCAGATAGCTCCTAAAATCCAGTGGGGCGGTAGCTTGGCGACAGCCAATACCACGCAGGATAGAAGCTCCAGGGCAGCCAATATAACAACATCAAAAGAAGACAGCTCCCAAAATCCAGTAGGGTGGTAGCTTGGCGACAGCCAATTCGTTGGAGCCAAACCCTCCTGGTTTACTGCTGATGATATAGGCAAAAGAAGTGCGGTTAGATTAGCAAATATGACAGCACGCCACGGCGAGGCGAGGCGAGGCGCGAGCAAGACTGAGTACAGCCGGGTCCCGCCCGTAATGGCCGTCTATTTTCTCGTTAAACTCCGGCAGCCGTATAGGAGACATAATGGCGGATTCCCTAGCTGCAGTATTAGTCGGCTCGAGCTTGGTAGCAGGGTCTGCTTCCCACGCTACGGTCTAAGCTTGTATGCTCATTACAGCGCCACCCATTACATCGGGAGATGAGTTTCGCTTCGAGATGGAAGGACGGAAGACGCACGCGCGGCGGAGCCCGCCTCTCCTCTCTGGGATGCTTGCGCCGCGCCGCTCTCCGTCTCCGTCTCTCGCCGGCGCGGCGCGGCGCAGCGCTCTCGCTCGCTCCTCGCTCCACAGAGAACGTGCGTTGAGTAGAAGCTACTTCACACTTCCGTGGGAACTTGCTAATGACACGCTGCCCGCTCGAAGGGCTTATACTCGTTCTTTGCTATTCTTGTTATCATAAACATTTCATGAAATCGAAATGAGGTGGAGTTTTCCATAACTTGTGTTTTAGCTTTCGTCGCTAACAATCAGCTGAATCGGGAGAGGAGAGCTGAAGTGAGATATAACCTAACCTAAGTTAACCTATCACCAAGCCTGCTGCTGCAACGGTTACTATCGCGGAGAAGCGGGAAAAAAAAGTCTAAAACGACGATTTTGAAGGGATAAATAGAAAAAAAGCCCTTCTCCGTAGGAGACGCGGGCTTAAAAAACCTAGTTTCGACATTTTTTTTTGAAAAATAAGTGATTTTAAAAAGTCACTCTTCCAGTATTTTCGGCACAAAAGGTTTTGGTTTTATAAGATTTTTATAGAAAACTCCAACGATAAATGTGAGGTATTTATAGAGGAGCCAAATGAAATTCAAATATGGTAATGGATCAATGTAATTGCGATGCGGGAAAATGAGTGAAATACGGGACATGTGAGTCACTTTAAGGATCCAAAGGGTTATGGGTTACTGAACCTCCCGGAACCATCTTGGTTGGCGAAGTGACCCACGCGGCCGCGATGGACTCCAACCAGCAGATCGCTCGTCGCTTTCCGAGAACAAAGTGGGGGCAATCGACACAATCCTGCTGGGAATAAATCTCTTTTTCTCGTCTCGCTTGTATTGCATTACAAACTGAAAATTGGAAACAAAATAAGAATGTAAATACGGACGGAAGTTTTATCGAGCCAGGAAAATGCTTGTCTTCTTCTTTCACGATTCGTTTTCCAATGGACAGACTTTTGCTCTCCCTCTCTAAAAGTTGCCTCTACCTCGTCAGTTCTACCTTTCTGATTGTCAAGCTAACAAACAAGCGAAGCGTTTCAGGACACCCAATTAAGTTCGAGCGGGGTGATAATGAAGCGAAACACAGGGCACCTAAACTTGGAAGTTATACATTTATTCCCATGACAATGAAGGTTTAACCAAACGGTAGATCATATGAAGTGGATGATGTTTCATTTCAGAATATTTCGTTATTTTATGGTTAACGAAACTGTCGTTGCTGGACGCAAATAACGAGTCGGTACCTCAGTTTCTTACGAGCTACAATTATTTTGGATACTTTAAAATCGCTCTCATTCTAATTTTAGGTATTTGAAAAATCAAAGAAACTTGAAAACTATAAAAATGATATCGCTTTAAAAATGATATTACTTTCCGATTTTTAACTTTGTGTACTGGTATCTCGAAAACCAACCAATCTCTGCTGCTGCTGCAGATAAGCGGTTTTAGGCTCGCCGTTGACGATAAGGTTCGGTTACCAGGGCATCTTCCCGCATGGCGAAGGTTAAGCTAGGTTAGGTTGAGCTAGGTACCTTGTGCCTCGCTCAGATATTACTCTACTCGTTTCGGCGACGAATGGTACACTTAAAATTTCAATCAGTGGGCGTCTCTGAGAATCAGTAAAAAAACACTGAATTTCAGTCAATATAGCACTACTGAATTTTTCCGGTGGTGCTATATTGACAGAAGTTCAGTGAATTTTCACTGATTCCCAGATACACTGATTCAAATTTTGAGTGATCAGGAAGAGCCACTGAGAATCAGTGAAATTTTACTGAATTTCAGTCGACATAGTAATTCTGAATTTTTAAGGTTGCTGACCGAAATTCAGTGAATTTTCACTGAATCTCCGAGACTCTTATAGATACAAATTTAGAGTGATCAGTGAGAGTCAGAATCAGTGAATTTTTCTGAGAATCTCATAGACTCATACTGATTCAAATTTAGAGACTAGAGACAGTAAAATGCGACTTAAGAATGTGGAGATGGTGCCTCACTTTGCCATTGTCTGTTTTTTGTTCTCACCTAAAAAAATGATACTCGGTTGTTGAAGGAGGTATTTGGTTCGGTTCCAAGAGGGGCTCTCACGGTGGATGGAAGCCGAGTATCGAAAGCACGTCCTGATGATCGAATACGATTCCCATGGGAGTGTCCGCGGGGAGGCGGGGCGGGGCGTGCCACCAAACGCCGGGTGTAAAACTTCTCCATTCACATCTCCCATTGATGGATTTCAATGAACTCGAGAGGCCGATGCATCGAGAAGGCCGATCGCTGCCGATCGGCGCGCCGCCGGAAATAAGAGCACCTTGAATCAATTCCGATCGGGCACTCCGGATCGGGAAATGGTATCACGAAGTTTGGTATATCGATGGCGGCCAGTAATAGAAGCCATTTCGGGGCCCAAATATTTCGGAATGATCTCTTTCGGCCACCTTAACGGGACGTGTTCTGACTACAGTAGTTTCATGCTGCAGCTCCTCACTACGTCAAATCAAGTAAGCGGTTGAAATTCCTGCCAAGAGTTCCATCAAGGTTATGACCTCTCGAAGAAAATCCGTTCCTGGGTCCTAGCAAACGGAAAATCGTGGAAAGAGAAGAATTGTGAAAGTATTCCTTCCAATCGGTTATTGGAGCTTTATTAACACTAAAGGATATATTGTTTAGATAAATATACTAGCATTAAAAAAAAGAAAGATGTTGAGGCCACGAATTACGCTCAATTATGTGCTCAGATGATTCTGGGGTGAGGATTTTAAATTTCAAGTTCGGAGTTATATATGAAGTAAGCAGGCAACGACCGATTGAATAAAAAATTGTCAGCTCCCCTTACACAATTCCAACAATCAAATATTAAAAATTCAACAAAAAGTTTTTCGCTCAAAATTTCAAAAAAGCAAGGTACCCCTAAGGTCTTTTTTTTTACAATTTTTTAGCCAGTAATTTTTTCATGAGAGACCTTCTCTCATGAATGTTTTATATGGTATCTTCACTTTTTGACGAACGGATCTCATGGAGGGAAATTAAAAATGGTTAGAACTGATGTCTGTTGTTCAATCTGTCGATTTTAAACCGACTGAAAGAGGTCAACGATTCTAGGGCGAGGATATTAAATTCCAATTTACGAGTGATATATATTTAAGGGGGCAACAGCCAACGGTAAAAACAATCAATCATTAGCTCCCCTTCAACAATTTCAAACATCAAACGTCAAAAATTCACCGAAAAAAAAAGTTCGACAACAATTTTGAAAAAAAGACAAGGGGTAGTTTTTGTTTTCTTTGGGGGGGAGGGGATCTATGGCTTTGGAAGATAGGATCTGCTTGACGGACACTAAAAAAGGTCAGAACCGATGCCTATTGCTCACACCGTCGATTTTAAACAGGTTGAGAAGGTGAAAGAGATGGCTGGTGCGGAAGGCGTATATTTCATATTGCATTTTTTTGAGTGATATTTAACCATAACAGCCCAAAGTATTTGGAGTGAAATTGAACTTAACAGAAATTGAAAAGATTTTTTAATAGAAATACGCAATTTTCAGCTTTGGAAAATACCTAAATAATTA
>Ga0058701_10002549_pt1 | contig 13895 bp, 3 predicted proteins | sample AgamicOrMae_FD_97039 | JGI IMG/M metagenome (GOLD analysis project Ga0058701, IMG submission 97039) | Agave microbial communities from Guanajuato, Mexico - Or.Ma.e | ecosystem: Host-associated > Plants > Phyllosphere > Phylloplane/Leaf | place: Guanajuato, Mexico | collected 2012-06-04 | reverse complement strand
TAGCGGCGAGTGGCGACGCCATTACTTTAATGATGCGCTGCGCCTTAACATTCGCCGGATAATGAAAAAGTGGATCTCTCGTTATTTTTCGGGAAGAGCTCATTTCTCCAGCGATTATCAACATCCGCTAAATTGATCGCAATCCATCTCGATCGAGTGTCCAGTTCTTTTTCAACTTTTTTTTCCAACTTTTTCACCGAAAGGTGTTACTTTCAAACATGAAGGTAAGCCATAAAGCTTCCTCGTCAAATCACCAAATTCAAAATGACCAAATAATGGAATTTAAGAACTTTTTGACGAGGATATTATTTTTGTTTGTATCAGTACTGCATAGTATTACTGCTTGTTGGTGAAGAGCGTTCCAGACGGCTCGGCTATGGTGAAATCGTTGGACATAGCCATCTTTCAGCCATTCTATAAACTGAACATTTTTCAAGTTCCGAAGGCTGAATTCTTCATCTTTTTTGGTTCAACCTTTTATGAAATCATAATAAACGACCTACTATCGCATCGGTTAGTTTGGGTTAGGTTACCTCAAAGGTTAACTTAGGTAAGCTTAACCGAGGTTAGGTACAATTAACTCAGGCTACGTTAATCTAAGTTGGGTTGTGTTAACCTATGTTAGGTAGGGATGACCGAGGTTATTTTAACCTAGGCATGGTTAATTCGTTAGGTTAAGTGCATCGCTAATGCCCAGTCGTATGGCGTCAAGCGTGTTGCTGCTCGGCGGCAGTAAATGCCGTTATCAAACGAAACCCTGCTGTGCTATTCTTAGGTTAAGTTAGGTTAGGTAGCGTGCCTCGTGTGTCTCTCCGCTAAACAACAGAAAGTGGAGAGCTATATATAGCTCTCAACTTTCTGCTATATATAGCTCTCCACTTTCTGCTATATATGTATGGAGAGCTATATATAGCTCTCCACTCTTAGCAAGAACCAGTGAAAAGTCACTGGTTATCCAGTGACCCAGGTGCCACTTGAAAATTCAGTGGAATCCCACTGGAAATTCAGTGAAATAAACCGGTGAAAATTTACTGGGAACCAGTTAAACTTCTCTAAATGACCAGTGCCACGGCACTGAAATTCCCAGTTGCACCTGGGTCACTAGAAAGAAAATTCCCTCTTGAAAATTTACTCCGATTCGCAAAATGCACCTTCCGTGTTTGCCTGTTGTACGGTGTCGTGCAAATTGCTCTTTTCAGGGCAACAAAGGGCTTAGCTAATCCTGCATGAGCTGTTTTCTTTCTTGCTTGGTGTGAATTGCAATTAAGTGGGGGACTGTCATTAACATGCCTTCCTATTCATGAGATGATTTCATTGGAAAACTTTCAGAGTTCCCTCGGAGAACCCCGCTCAGTTAAGGTGATCACTATTATCTTCAATTTATCTTACGGTGCATTAATGTGCACTCTTTTTAGCTTAGATCGACGTGATTAAAAATTAATTAACAATGACGTCGGTTGCAAACACCACTTCAACACCTGCCTAGAGTAAAATCATCAACTGAAAAACACTGAGATAAGGTACTACGTTATCGTTTAAGCTATTGAAGAAAGAAGCTTTTAGAGGTTAGGTCAATACAGATTGCATTTTGACTGACGTATTCCGCGCAAAACGAAATATTCGATTTATCGCGATTTTAGCCACTAGGAATATTAACCGAAAAAGAGGAACCGTGAGTTAAGTGAAAATATCTCTATCACGAATAACCTGAGCTTCTCTTTGGAACCCTCTATTAGCATCAGTGAATTGAAAATAATTGAAAAAGTAATTTTCGGCAGTTTTAGAATCTGGTTTTGGAAAATTTCAAGCCTTAAAATGTGAGAATAGGAATTAAGTCCTACTCGTATGCTTCAAAATTTAAAGCAGTTTTTAAAAGGGGCTTTTTCAACTTGTTCAATTCTTCCTAGAAAAAAAAATTAAGCACTACTGTGCCTTAAAATTTAATGCAGTTTTCCTGTTTTTATAAGGCGCTTTTTGACTTTTTTCAATTTTGCTAAGAAAGGAACTGTTTTTCTAAAACAATTAATTTCTTACTAGAAATACACCTAGTCTATCTAAAAAAAACCTTCAGAAAAAGTACCTTTCTTGAGGTAAAATTATTTAAAAAAACGAATAAATCTGAAAAAAGGTCAAATCATGAGCTTACTCCTAAATATCACGTTTAAACGTTATTCCTTACAATTCTTATCGCTAAATAACGAATTAAATATCGGTTTATTTTCTATGGGGAAATCGTTGTCGTTCGGTAGCAGACCCGGTAGTTTCTTTCGGTTCTTTTAGGGGCGCCTAAAGAGCGCATGGGCAGTTAAGTTAAACACGCAGTTGGTAACTCGTTTTATCTAGTATAAAAGTCGTGTAAAGAGGTAGCTTAAGTAGGTAACGTTACCACCTGAAAGCGCCAAGCGCCGTTACTACAATAAACTGACGCAAGGCAGGCAGGCAAGCTTGGAAACGGAAGGTGGTCATTTGGAAGCTTGTCAAAGAAATGGTCGTTCTTTGTACTTTACTGCGTTGAACAAGATTCACCGAGCAATTAAATCGGGTTACAGAGAGATAAAGCAAGGATAAGTTCTTTTAAATTGTACTATTTCCGTTCGTAACGTGAGAAGTTGCGGCGAATGCTGCCAGGGAAATTCGCTTAAAGGGGAAACAAATAAAATCATAAAAGTGAGCAAATCTTTGGGAAGACGCGCAGATTCATTTTATTTCGAAACAGTAAACCAACAAACGTGTGCTGATCACGGAAAAAAGGGTTTTGTTATATCAACAAAGCCATTTGTTAAAATAGGGATAACAAAAATATATTGTTACAACAACAGAATGTTTAGTTCTGTCAACAAAACGTTTGGTTGCTGCAGCAAAATTTTTGGTTGAAGCAACAATAAATTCGTTTGTTGTCCCTTATTTTGTTGCCGTAACGAAACCATTTTTTCCGTGATTTTTGGCGTTACAGCTTCAGGAACGTATTTTGTAAGTCTTTGAGAGATTTGAAACGAAGTTTTTCAGCGTTACTATTTTCGAAAATGGGTGTAGGTTACGAAATATTTAAGAAAAAGCTTTTTTTTATTTATTCTGTTCAAACCTTTACTTGTTTGAGGGCATTTAATAGTGGTCTGTTTTAGGTTGGTTATATTAGGTAAAGTTAAGTTTGTTTTATTGATAAATTGATGATGGATGATTAATTGATGATTGATTAATTGATTGATTTGGTAAACTCGTCGGGCGCTAAAGACAAACAAGCAACTCAGCGAGGAGCGGAACAAACAAGCAACTCACATCAGCGAGACGCGGGATGGGCCTCATTAATTTCGTCGCTAGCCATTTTTTTATTGTTCGTCCGATTCTCGTTTTGATGAATATCAGTTGAAGGTTAAACCTTTGTCTATGTGTAAAGCCCTTCATAACGTGAATAGGACAAACAATAAAAAAATGGCTAGCGACGAAAGAAGACCCATCCCGCGTCTCGCTGATGTGAGTTGCTCGTTTGTTCCGCGCCTCGCTGAGTTGCTTGTTTGTTCCGCTCCTCGCTGAGTTGCTTGTTTGTCTATAGCGCCCGACGAACTGTAGGTGTATTTAAGTCGAGTAAAAGATTGTTCGGTTGAGAAGAGTTGATTTTTTAAAATTATTATTTGAATTTTCGTATAGGAACGGATGGTTTCAAGCCAAAAGTGAATCCAGAGATTTTTTTAGGACTTTTAACTTACTACCGAGCATATACCAGCGGTCATTTTCAACATTCTAACAAAAGCCCCCCCCAGTCTCATATCAAGACTAACCGAAATTTTAGACTTATTTTACGATATCATATATTTTTCTCGAAATTTACGCCTTCGCTTTTGAACCAAAAAAGTTTACTTAATCTTTACAGACCTCGGAGCGAGGCACTAGACACTTCTAAGAGGAGAGTCCTAGACACTTCCCTTATGTTATCGAACTTAACCTAACCTTTGTGGTATGTTGTTTGTCCCACTGTTATGACAATGCTCCATGGTGGAACACGGAAATCCGACCTGGAATAAATTCGACCTTGATAATAATCTTGTGAGTTTAGCGTTGGTAATGAAACGAGACTGGGCGATATGACGCAAAATATTTGGCCCCCATTAGAAGGCACTTTGCGCGGAGATACGAGAAATTTTAAGAAGACGTCTCCCTAAGTGGATAAAAAGAGAAGACGAGGTCAGCTACCCTGTCCATTTCGAAAGCTTCGCGAATCGATGCCTGAAATATTCGTTTCCGGCCTTTTTTCGCCGTTTTATGCAAAATGTTGGGCTCAAAAAAGGTGACTGCACTTGAATGCGCGTCCAAGTCTTCTCAAGCATTTCAGACTGAACGGGGAACCGGCTTTTAAAAAATCTCGCAGACGCGAATTTGGAAAACAGTGAGATGTCGAAATGAAGGATGGTATAAATTGATTTTTTTTTGGGGGGGGGAGCAATGAAGGAAATTCTTAGACGTTGGAGATGCAAACCTGCTAAGCCCTAATTATAGAGCTATCTATACTCGATCTATACTATCTTAATTTTGAAGAAAAAAAGTCCTCTTGTGTGTAATTTAACAAAAAAAAGGAAAATTAAGGAAAAAAATGAAAATTACAGTCTAAATTTTAAAATTATAAAATACATGAAGAAAGCGATAAAAATACTTTATTAGATTTTTTAAAAAAAATAAGAAAAATACATAATAAGAAAAAAATAAGAAAAATTCTAAACAGGAGAATAACGAATATAACAAATATGAAAATTAAATAAATTAAAAAAGAAAATCAAACAAACAGAAATCATGAAAAATAAAAAAAACTAGTAAATGTAAAAAATAAAGAAACATTATGAACAAGAAAAATAAATAATGAAACACACAAATTAAATTATTAAAAAATGAAAAGTGTCAAAAAACTCAAACATCAAATAATTAAAAAATAAAAAATGTAAAAAAATTCAAGCATGAAAAATAAAATAAAAATAAAAACAAGAAAAATATAAAAAATAACAAGAAAAATATTTTTCAAAAAGGATCGCAGGGTTTTAGCGTTGAGAGGTTACCGCCATTTTCGTAATCCGCTGACGGCTGCGACACGGCGGCGATGGCGGGTTGCGGACGCATCGCTTCGTCCGGCTCCATTCGTTCTTACTCGGCCCCGCTCGTCCCCGCCCGGTCCCTCTCGGCCCCGCTCGGGCCCGCTCGGCCCCGCCCGTATTTGGCCAGACATAATCCAGTTGAGCCGACCTCAAGCAAGACGGCACCGTGAGAGCGCGCATGGACGGACTGGAAAGTTGATCTTCCCTCCCTTTCATTTTATTTGCCTCCCTTTACTTTATTTCTTCTCCTTTTGTGTCACTGACACTACCCCGATTGTTTTCATCGGCGCGATGTTGGCAACAACCGGCCAAGCCCATGTCCCACCTTGGCCAACCCTTTCGCCAACTCACTACCTTCCTTTTCAATTGCCTTCTCACCAAACACTAAACATATATGCGCACAGCACATATGTCCTCTCAGCTAGTTTGTTTTACATAATAAGTTTCACAGTTACAAAAAAAATAAAAAAAACATGTAAAGTTTAGAAAGGACACTGGAGAATTTATTCAGCGACACGTCTTGCATTTAAATCACTGAGACGCGAAAACCTTACTGTTGGCTCACCCAAAACAGATATATTCTTATTTTTATGACTTTATTATGTCATATGTACGCCTAAAAAAAGATGTCAATCGATATTAGAACTCCCACAGAAATGATTTCTGGTGCCAAAAAAAAACATTTTTTTCCTTACTGCAAAAACATTGTTGTGCTTCTAAAAAATTCTTGCGGCAAGATTTTTTTGGTGTCGCTTTATCAAGAAAAATAAATTTACTTAAGAAAACAATTCTGTGAATTAATCTTTTTTTCGGAGTGGCTATTCGCCCGCCTCCTTATTTCAAACGTATTAGGTTTGTTTCCGTGCGTTTAAGTCTCCCTTGTATTAACATAGGCCTGCGAATGGAACTGACCTTTTTTTCGTTTTGAAGTACTAAAAAATGTATTTGTAAGCACCTTCATTACAATCTTATTCAGTAAACCGGGTTTGAGTTGATATTTTCGAAATTGAAACAAGGTTTGAGTGTTACCCGATCTGCAAGGGGGCCCATCCCGGACGACTCCAATGTTCTGCGGTTTTAAGCTGTCCCCCATGATCGCAGTATTTGGTGACGAGATTAAGGACGGAGTAAGATGGTAACCACATCAATGGCAACCTGCTAATTGGTTCTAACGCTTCTAAGGAATGCATTTTTTTTACTCTTTTCCACCGCCATTTGCTTATCCCGTCTGATATTCCCTCTCGCTCGCTCTCTCTGCTGTTGGAGACATTCTTGACGATAGCTGGTCCTCACAGTAAAATACAACCCCTGTTTTGGGTAAGGTTAAACTGGGAGCGTGAATTTGGTCATCAAAGATACCCCTTTGAATAACCATAGCAATGGAGAGCTCTCGACGAGACCTTTTCATTGATAATGTTTCTTATAAGTTTATCCAATTGCGCTCTCTTTCTGTTTAACCTTACCCAAAAGCACCTTGGGGACTATCTAAAAAGGGTTAATTTTTATTGGGTTATTTTAAGGGTTTGCAACTTTGTGAAAAGTGGATGAATTAGGCCTACAGGTAGAAATAGCTAAAATCCTAATTACGTACCATAAAAAGGTGAACAAATACGTTTATACTTTGATGTTAATGTTATAGGGTCACAAAATTGTAATAAATGTTTGGGTCCTAAAATGTAATGAATTGCAAATCAGTATACACAGCTTCCTTATTTCATTGAGTAATGGTTTGTCCCTCTAATAGAAACTTTGTCCGATTTGGGTAGTTATCTACCTGTATGGGTTTAGCGGTTAACAATAAGTAGAATTCGGTTTGCAGAACATCCATTGTCACATCAATCAAATACACGAACCATTCCTTTTGATTCGGATATTTTAAATTGCATCCATGAATTATATTGTTAACTCCATACCTAAAACAGACATTGAACCGTCTTAAACCTCGATATGGTATCAACGATCTTGTGCGAGGATTTCAACGCTTTCAAGTGCTTCGAATGAAAGCCTGTGAACGATCGACTAATAATCGATAAATTCGATTATAATCGAAGCAGAACCGCTAGCCATTAGACTGATCGATATAGCTAAAACCGCACAGAAATGCGATAATAGCGTTCTCATTTCCACGTTTACCCCTCTGACCCCTCCTCCTCTCCTTCCATGGAAACGGTGACCGTAGAATCATGGAGGATCCCTCCATGGAAGACGCGGTCCAGATGGTCAACTCTTCTATCGTCCCAGGACAAATCCGAGTGAAAGCATCTGTTAACCGCTACCATCTTTTAGGATTAGGATCCGACGTAACTTTTGTATTTATTTAGGCTGTTGTTATTGACCCGACATGCAATTAATATAGGAGACTTGAACGCACGTAACTTATGCATTTTTAATGGGAGGTGACTTGAACGCCCGGAACCCAACCAACTGCATTTCATATGGGGCAGTCGAGTCAATAGACCATCCAATTATTCGCTACTTTTGAGCTACTTTTTGAATATTCGGTTTTCTTGAAACAGTAAACGTTTCTGCTAACCTGCCCAGCGATGAAATCTGCAGGCAGAAAATGCCATATGTTTAAGTCTACACGTATAAACCTACAAAAATGCTATCTCCAGCCTTGCTGTAACCACGTGTTCTGGCTGACAACATTCAACCGCAAGCATTTTTCTCATCGCATTCCATCTTTGTCAGTGTAAATAGGGTCAAATTACTGTTCCGTCTCTTTTAAAATAAAGATGCATTTTTATAGCATTATTCTCATACACTTCGACACCTAGTCTTTATGCATATTAAAACATCAGCCAGCTGTGTAACTGATCTCTTAAAATTGCACTCCCAGAAAAAGTACTCATCTCGAGGATTAATATTCATTTTTCCCACAGCATTTCATTACGTGTATGATTTAACATTGGACGATCGTAAGCTAACATAATATCCTGCTAATTCCGTTCGTGGTATAACTTAAACTCCCGCGCAATTGAAATCGCAATTTCTCATACTGATTACGTTACATCTTACAACTTTTCAGCGAATATGTTTCAGATAAAGTAATTAATGTATTCGCCTTATAACAAGAAGTGTTCAATTATTCAATGATGTAAATCGGAATCTTTTGTTCTTTTTCTATTCAGCATCTCATCTTATGACGCAAAAAAGTTTGTCAACAAAGATTTTACGTAATCCACCCCCACCGAACTTTACTTAACGAAATCTAATGTAACCTAACCTCAACAATGCACCATCAACTCACCGAATCTCATACGTACTCCTACGTACCGGTACAAGTCTGAAGAACTATGCGATCTTTCACTTCTTTTCGTTTAAATATCGACTCTAATTATTTTCAGATACAGAAACAGTTTGATCTAGATTCTAGTTGATCGTTATTCTCCGAAGAACTTCCTTTAACCGAACATCTTTTTTTTTCCAGGTTTCAGCGACCGATCCTGATTGCGGCGTCAGTTCCAAAGTAAATTACAGCCTTCCAGACCCTACATTTTTCTCAATATCGCCCGAAACGGGTGAAATCTGCATAGTTTCACCGCTGGACCATGAAACTAAGAACTCCTTCGAACTCGCGGTCGTCGCAACGGACAGAGGTAAGAATCTCGACGACAAACAATTAAAAATAAATAAATCTGATTATTTTTAATGAAGCATCTACAGATTTCGATGAAACATAGACAGTATTACTACTGTGTTTAAACTTTACATTGTAATATGGAGAATCAAAGAACCTAATTTTATCAGCGGAATGATGAGGGGATTGTTGGCTGTAAGCTGATTGCGTGCTACGTGAGTTCATTGGCTGATTAATTACATTCAAAAGAAAAAACATATTAAATTTTCTAAGATCGTCTTATATTCCCCCTTTTTAGATTGTTTACTTTCTTAATTATGGCTACCTAAGTGAAACTAACATTTTTCTTAACTTATAAAACAGCCCCATTTAGATGGATATTTAGCTTAAGAGAAATTGAAAGGAATTTTTCAAATGAAATACGCAATTTTAAGCTTTGGAAAATGCCTATGAAATTCCAGGTTTCCAGAGAGGTGATATTTTTTTAAATTGCGGCAATACTGAATTCAAAAGATCCTCTATTTTTTTTTTCCTGTTTCCGAATGGCATCGCAGGGCGGTAGTGGGTTTTAAATATCTTAAGAATCCCCTTTTTAAATCATTTATTTTCGTAAATATTGCTGCAAGAGTAAAACTAACATTTTTCTTAAAAGCCAACAAGGAATTTTCGGAAGTAACTTTTAGATATCGCTCTCCTTCTATTGAAAATACAACTCTTACAAATCGTTTTCAAGCTAGCTTTTTATTGCTAGAAACAAGATTATGTGATCTTTTTTCTCAGTTAAATAATAATGGAGGTTTAATGCCACATGAGATTGGGCTTTATAGGTAAAGGAATTCGACGAGTGGTTAGAGAAACTTAGAGGAATACATTTGGAGGTATGAGAAATTTGTTAGCCGGTGTGACAAATGAAAATGGATGCAGGGATCTCTCTTCGTAGACCCTCTCTGGATTTGGGACTTAAGTGTTTTGAACGAAGCCAAACTTGTCGAGGATTCCGGACGAAACCGGAAGGATTGGGGGGGGGCACCTCCCACGATAACAAGTCCTGTTTGATCCTTTCGGAAAAATTACTCCTTTGCTTTATCTCTAGTTTTCGTTTAAAGCCGACCCTCTGTTATACTTCTCACTCGGCCGAGGAACATTCTATGAAAAGTTTCTTCTCTGCGATCCAATCTAAAAAGACGTACAGTCGAGGGCATAAATGGCTGAGAGTGATTTTTTTGTTCCTTTGAATTTAGGTTGGCAACACGATTGAAATTGACGGAAACGGGGAAGCAGCTCCCTATCTAAATACATTAGTAGTGCCAACACAAATTGGGGAAAAAAAAAGTTGTCAACCATTTATACCCTCAACTGCAATCAGCGGCAAATGTTTTGCTCCCTCTCATATGTTTCAAACCTCTCTAACTTGTAAACGGAAAGAGATACGACTAAATAGCATTCTGTTATTTCGATAGATAAAGCAAGTATCTATCGAATTCTTTTCGTGCTATTTTCTTTCATCTCTTTTCGTTCCCCAGTTATGAAGTTTTGGTGATATGTGAGAGAGCAATACATTTGCCTCTGATGGTACATATCGTTGCATTTACAAATTATTTTCGGTGGGAAACCGTTTTTGTCTCTTAATTTTGTAAATTAAATAAAAAAAAGTTAATAAGTGATTTATTTAAAATAACAAACATTGGAGAAATATATGGCTGCTGAGTGGCATATCAAGAAAAAAAACCGATTGAAAAAAATCCTTATTTTGTACTTTTAGGCTGATTTTAATACTTTCAAAAAATTAAAATTAGTTTTTTATCGGTGTTTTGATAATGAATATTTTTACGCCTAATAAATTTTTCAATGAATGGGGGAACTTGTAATATAAAATCAATCAAATGACGATGCTATAACCTAAGGTGAAATGAACAAATAAAGATCAATGAATGTTGCCAAATTGTGCGAATGGGTGATATTAAATCACGGTCATAAACCGAAACCAATAGAGGCTTGATACTTTTTTTTTTCGCAGGCGGCAAGAATACCACGGCAATGGTGAAGATCCAGGTGATCGACGTAAACGACAACCAGCCGTCGTTCTCCCCGCGCGAGTACAACGTGACCCTCCGGCAGGACGCGCTGTACGGCGTCAACGGGGAGGTCGGCCCCATCGTCGCCGTCGTGGCCACGGACAAGGACTCGGGGAGGTTCGGGGAGGTGTCCTACGCGGCGGAGACCTCGACGGCACCCCCAGCAGCCTTCCGGGTAGACCAGCGCTCCGGCGACGTGTTCCTGGCGCGCCCCGACCTGGTGAACACCCCTGGGGGACGCTACGTGCTGTCGGTGTCGGCCACGGACGGAGGGGGACTTCGCGCCCCCCGGGACGCCGTCGTCCACGTGGCCGTCGTCGCCGACAAGGACCCCGAGCGCAGACCCCCGGTCTTCGAGATGCCCCGGTACGCCTTCAGCATACGCGAGAACGTGCCCTCTGGAACCACGGTCGGATCAGTAAAAGCGGCTGGGGGAGCTGGTGAGTAAAGTTGCATCTCCAGCAAAAAAGTTTGAAGCCTGAAAAGTTTCTTGGCATTGTTTAATAAACATTAATGGCTACTTTGCTTTCAAATTTTCTTTAAAAAAATTACTATCATCTTTCTACAAATCAGTGTTTTTTTTCTTATTTTGCCATTCTTTATCGCTAAAATTTTGCCTTTTTTATTACAAAAGTTTTGCAATTTTTTATTATTAAAATTTTGCAAATATTTATTGCAAAAAATTTCCCAATTTTTACTACAACAATTTTGGCAGCTTTTACAAAAACGCTTCAAAAAATTTCGCAAGTTTTTTTTTTAAAATTTAAAACAAAAATCTTGCAAATTTTTGTTTAAAAAAATTAGCAATCTTTGGTTGCAAAATTCTATTATGTAGAAAAAAATCTCATGCAAAAATTTTGCGTGAAGTTCATGTTAAACTTTTAGTGTGAACTGGATTTTAAATGGTCTCCATCACCTTCTTCGCAGTCAAAAACAAAATCTGACGTAAAAATAAAAACAATTAGTGTTCATAAGCAAAGTGGTTGGTACAAGAACTGTTCTTTCTAGGAAGTGGAATATATAAAAAATTCTCACATTATACTGGATCTGGCAGTCTTGAGCCCTCCAAGAAAAGGACTTAAAGTACCTCATTTAAAAATTATTGCAATTTTTCCGTCTTCAAACTTTGTCAAATTGATTTTCAAAACGGATTTCAATTTTCCTTTAGACAAAAGTTACTATTTGGCGCGTTAAAATATTGTCGTATGAAAACTGATTTCAGCATTCTTGGTTATGTTTTTTTTTTCTATTGAAACTTTAATTCTTTCTGTCATTGATACCGTATTTTCTATCAAAGCGCTCAAAGTCATTAGATATTTACGACTGTATTTATTTTCTGTGGGTCAAAACGTGGTGAATCAGAACAGAATAGCCTTTCTTATAGGAGCTCGGCTATTGAAATAGCGGCAAACGATTTCTCGCAAAGTGAAGGTCGCTGACACTCGCAAAGAAAGGTCATTTTTCCGTGAGAAAAATCATTTCCGAAGTGTAAATAGAAGCGCGAAGCCAAGCACAAAGCAAATGCTCCAAATAACAGTAATTGTGGCGCAAAGTCGAGATACGGTCTACCGATCTCCACACAGCTCATAATAGCGTTTGTTTCAGGGGGAGTGATATATTCCGTGCACTCCGGCGACCCGGACGGATTCCTGACCGTCGACGCCAACAGTGGCGCCCTCAGGACCGTGGCGCCCCTGGACCACGAGCTGCACCAGTCCGTTCTGCTCAACGTCCAGGCCACGACGGGGGACCCGCCCACCTTCGGACACACTCAGGTAAAACGACCATTGCGTCACTGGCCAGAAAGGATGGAAGCGGGCTGACTCGGAGTTGACGCCGATGCACAGGTTATCTAACCCAACCTTACCTTTCCTAACCTAACCTAACCTAACTTTGCCAAACCTAACCTTACCGTAACTCAACGTTAGCTAACCTAACGCATTGTTAACTATTTTAACCTAGACTATCCTTCTACTTCCATGTTCAAAGAACAAGGAAATATTGGAGTACCGACGAAAATTCTACAATGATTTCAGCCCATTTTGGGGCTGTAGTGAGCCCAGTACTCAAATACCACAACTTTTAAAAACATATTCGAATAGTAAAAAAATTTACAGTCAAAAAAATAATTATTAGTTTTTAGTAAAAAAAAAATACCAACACAAAGTACGGGACTCTAGTAAATTTGCAACAAGGCTATTATTCTATATTTTTTCTTGTTAATAGTAAATTTTTTCCACATATTTTCTCGCTAATAGTACATTTAAAAAAAATTATCGGTGATAGAGGGTTGGAGGGTTGTCTCGGAATAGCGTATTAAATTGTATGATCACGCCCCAGGTCCTGGTTACCATCGACGACGTCAACGACAACCCTCCCGAGTTCGACTCCCCGACGGTGCACATCTCCGTGGCCGAGAACATCGCGCTATCCACGACCATCTACGCCGCCCACGCGCGCGACCGGGACTCGGGCGTCAACGGGGAGGTGACGTACCGCCTCGTGGAGAGCGGCCCGCCGACGTTCCGCGTCGACCCGCGCCTCGGCCTCGTCATGCTCGTGCGGCCCCTCGACTTCGAGAAGGCGGCGCGGCACTCGGTGCTGCTCGTGGCCACTGACGCCGGCTCGCCGCCACTCTCTACCAACCTCACTGTCAACGTCGACGTCCAGGACGTCAACGACAACGCGCCGGTCTTCGAGCGGGACAGCTACTCCGTTGCGGTGTCCGAGTCCAAACCGATCGGATCACAGGTAAATTTTTTCCAATTGACCCTTCACACGCTGCCCCATTTAAAATGCATTGGGTTGGTTTCAGTGCGTTCATGTCTCCGTTGTATAAACATAGGCGTGCGAATAGAACTGATTTAAAATGTATTAGGTTGGTTTCCATGTGTTCAAGTCACCTCTCAATTGAAATGCATTAGATTCGAGCGTTCAAGTCTCCCTAGTTTTAACATAGGCGTGCGAATAGAACTGGCCCTACCTTTTCTCAAAACTCCAGAACTTTTTTTGGAGCAGCGGGGTGTTGCTATTGACCCGACATGCAGTTTCATTGAGAGACTTTAACGCTCGTCAAATGACAACATCGCAGTTATTTAAGGGGAGATTTCAACGCACGTAAGAAGGATTTAATGTATGTTAATTGAACTGTCGGGAGAATAG
>Ga0058701_10002548_pt1 | contig 13897 bp, 6 predicted proteins | sample AgamicOrMae_FD_97039 | JGI IMG/M metagenome (GOLD analysis project Ga0058701, IMG submission 97039) | Agave microbial communities from Guanajuato, Mexico - Or.Ma.e | ecosystem: Host-associated > Plants > Phyllosphere > Phylloplane/Leaf | place: Guanajuato, Mexico | collected 2012-06-04 | reverse complement strand
ACCATCTTCTGTATGGATAAAGTTTTAGGTCCATTAAGTAACTTTGGAGTTTGTACTACGTGACCAAAGGTGGGAGGGGGGTTTGGGAATTTACTATGGTCTGTCACGGGGGGAGGGGGGGGTCAAAAAGTTTAAATATCCGCTCACGTAGTAAATGGATGCCCGCTGATTGGCCGATGCCGAGCTAAGGTAGGCAACGGTAACGCATGTATGTCCATGTGGTTGCAGGGGGGGGCGACGTTTTTAATGAATGAAAAAATGCCCAATGAAAAAATGAAGATGGCTTTGGATAGTCATCTATTGCAGTCCATTAACATTAACTGCGTTTTTTTCTTACATACTTATTATCTAACTTTAGTCAAACCCATTTCGTAGAACGAGTCATGTCTTTTGTGTTTGGCAATACCAACACCTTTTCCTCCTTGTTTATTTTTTTCTAGGTGAAAACTTTTTTTTACTGTTGGGTAGCATTATAATTCATGTGCAGCTTGATCCATGATCCTGTTTAAAACGGCAAAAACAGTCCGAAACGAGGTGTTGTCCGGTTTGTCATTACAGCCGACGTAGGCTAGAAAACACGATCGCAGATCACTTATGCCAGGCACTAACACATGATACATGACTGTCCAAATTAATGAACTTGTGATAGTGCCATATTTATTTTACCCCAAATGGAACTACTTGACGGGACGATTACCACCTGCTAAACATGTCATTTCAATAGATCATTGGGCTTGCTCGAGGTTACAAGGCTTTATAAGAAATTATGCTAAATTTCATTAGATGGCGGGGGTTAACTCCAAATTTTAAGGAATCGAAAAATAAATTATTGTATCTATAAGGTTTTTTTCTTTTTTTTTCTTTAAAAAAAAATTAAAGGGGAGTGTCTGTTGACCCGACTGCCGCCTATAAAATGTATAAGGTTTGGTTCCGTGCATTCGAGTCACCTCCGATTTAAAACGCATTAGGTTCATGTGTTCAAGTCTCCCTACATTAATTGCATGTCGGGTCAATAGCAGCACCCCCCCAAAAAAAAACTAATGGAATCGCGAGGGACTCTTTTATTTAAATGATTTCACATGTATCACAAAGGACTAAATTGACCAAATGTGTGAACATGGATTACAAGGAAACCCAAGGATTACACTCGGGGTGTGGAGAGGATTGCAAGAGTGCAAACGTGTGTCTTTGTTTGCGACGACGCGGACGTTAATTTTTGGGAAGCCGAGAGTGATGCCGTGAGTGAGACTTATTGGTGCTTATCGGAACGCGGTTAACCCTAACATAATGCCCCATGTTTGGCCCATATTTTGCCCATGTTTGGCCCATATTTGGCCCATGTTTGGCCAATGCCTGGTTTCTTCCTTCTGGACCAAGAAGCAAGCGGCATGAGGCTTGTCATCACTCGAGCAGAGCGGCACTCGGCAGCGAGGCATTCGCGAGCTCAGCGAACCTCGAGACATGCACCTAGCTTTATCGAACGCAACCTACTTAAGGTTAACCTAGGTCACGAATCGTAGGCGTCTACATTCTACAATCCGGAGCAGACTTCTTGAGTGATTCATCTCGCGGGGAGGCCGTTTCCCATTTCACGAGATGTATTTTTAAGATCCTATCCTAAATACATTTGAACAAGTTGTAGGCTGGTCTTTGTCATGTCGAGCTGTTTTCGCACCTTTCAAAAGTTTAGTCATTAACGTACAACAAATTTGACTGAAGGTATTTTTTCTTTTTTTTTTTAATAGCGGAGAATTTGCTTGCACTATTATTTTAATTAATTTTAGAAGTATCCCAGAAAACATAACTTGTTTGCTTCTAGTTCTACAAAATTTGAACCTTTTTTTAAATTTATTTTTTTGCAAAATTTGAATGTGGAGCGACTTGTTGTTAGAAATTTAAAATCTTATCGGCCGATCAGGAGTAAATTTGTGTATTTATTGGGCTGGGTAATGTTAGGAATATACTGTATTGTGTGTAACGTGCTTATGCTTATGACCGTGCGATCTCCTTGACTTCTCGCTAGAGCTGTTTGCTGGGTAGCTGCTTCGGTTGAGATTAACCCACTACTGCCCAGCGATACCTTTCGGAAACAGAAAATTTTATTTTAGAGGATTTTTTAAGTTCAGTATTGTCACAATTTAAAAAATATCACCCCTCTGAAAACTTGAAATCCAATAATTTAGGCATTTTTCAAAGCTCAAAATTTTCGCATTTCTATGGAAAAAAATCCTTTTAATTTCTCTTAAGCTAAATTTCACTTCAAATACTTTGGACTGTTATGGGTTAACGTAGTGCCTATATAGAAATGGAATTCCGTGCCCCTCGTCGCCGCAAGATTCGCTTTTGCATCGTGGTGCCTTACAAGTGCCGCGTGATTGAAAAAATTATAGTCAAGTCCTTGGTTAATTACCCGCTGATTATTAAAATTTTAAGGCCGTTGAAGTTGCCGCATTAGACGAGGTAATCCTGGAAAGGCGGTGCTAACCTCTAAAACAGATGTAATTATTTTTCCTTTGGTGTCGCGATGTACAAAACACGCCGATGGTAAATTCATATTCCTTTTTTTTTCACGTTTGAGTGCAATCCTGTCATTTTCAATGATGTATCTCCTTTCTGGGTAACTATTGAATCGAATTCTCTTGATACTTAGCTTTATTTTAGAGACCAGCATTTTTAAGTCTAAGAAATTGAGTTGAGATATTAAGCGAATTTAAGTGGTAGATCTAATTGTAAGTGTTTTGCTAACGTAAGTTTTACGAATCGAACTTATATTTAGAGTTAAGCTGATTGAGAGGCATGAAGATTTCTTTTTTTCAGATATTGAGATAACGTCTTGGCGTTGAAAACTATATTTTGTTATTTGATTAATTTTGTCAGGTACTGGTATTAACTTTGTTTTCAATTTGTCATTCAGTCGTAGATTCTGCTAATTTCAAGTTACCTAACCCGTGGTTAGTTTTACAACAGCAGCTCCTTTGCTAATTCTTCGGAAGTCCTTACAAAGTTACAGTCGAAGAAACCGCTTTGACGTCTGTTTCTTGGTGTCATCAGAGTGATCATAACAAGGTGCCATCTTGATACTGTCTGGAAAATTTAGAGCTTGTAGCGCGTGGTTCTCTCGTTTATTTACTTGCATTGCATTAGAATCTCAAACTACTCAGAATAACAAGTAAGGAGTGCAGCTCGATAAAGGTCTTGCTCCCGCTAAAATTGTGAGAAATTTCCATTCGTTTAGGTGCGTGCCTCTCTTCGCCGTGAATAGTCGATTGTTGCGAATTTAGGAAAGTTCTTCGAGTGAAGAGTTGTCATCACCATGTGCGCGAGTGCAACGCGAGTGACTGACCGAGGGGCAGCGCCGGCGGCGGCGGACGTGGCGCGCACGCGGGACGAGCGAGCGCGGAGTCGCGCGAGCGCCATCTTGCGGCGTTTCCCCGCGCGAAGCGGCGCGACCTGCGCCATCGCCTTCCTTATCGGAAGGCACGCGCACGCTCTTCCGACGTGACTTTTTTCTTTTCTTTTTTTTTGCTTTGGCACATTTTTGCGAGAGACCCGATTCAGTTCGAGTGTGGTTGCTCAGAGGTCGACAGACAAATTCGGCTGTTGATAAGGGAAGAAGATCCGCCATTAGGAAGATCTCGACACGGAAGTTCTTTCTATCAAATTGAACGCAGAAGTTCTCCGTCGAAAATTTCCTTTCCAGTTCTCTGGAAAGGAAATTTTCGCCTATGGAGTTATTTCGAGTTATTTGGGTAAAAAAAGTTCATTCAAGCTACGTGCAAATAAAAGTCGACTTTCAGACTGACAAATAATTATCTGTATAGTTACAGTGTTTTTTTTATTGTCAACTTGACAAAGCCAGTGTCAATCTGATGAATGGGATTGTCAATACAAAAGTCGGGTTGGTGTTCACAACAAGTTGTCAAATGAACCATTGAAAAATTTTTGCTACACAGACGACAATTCAATTGTCAATCTGACAATCGATTTTTTGCGTATTAATTTTTCTTCCTACGCAGAGGTTTTCTCGCTTAATAGTCCTTCTTCAAGGCTATTCTGCATTAAGGAAGTACTAAATCCAAATTTTCCGAGGAAAGTGTTTCTTTAAGAATGTTTTCCCTGAAGAAGTTCGTTTTTTTAGAGAATCTTCTACTGCTGAGGAATCCTCCTATGATTTTTTTTATTTTATTTTTTTTTATTTTTTTTGTCTTTGTGGGTGTTTTAGTTTTGACGTATTGTTTTGAAGCAGTTCTTGATAACTTCGTGACGGCACCGCTATTTTCTTCTGTAAAACTTTTTCAAAAATAAAATTAAAACAAAAAAATATGCAAAAGAGCTAAATGTTTCCTCGCGAGTTGAAATGACAGCTTGAAGCGATTTGAGGTTGAGGGTCCTGACATTATCCATTATTACCGGACTTACTAATGTTTGTCTTTGTGAGTCCCAAAAGCAGACTGGAAATTGGCAAATGTTTTGTTTTATTCACAGTGAAAACAAATACAGTCTACAAGTGAATGAAAAACTCCCATTTGCCAGGAGAGTTTTGATACTAATTCACTTGCCTTCGATCATTGGAATGCAGCTAGTTCCACTACTTCTCGTAGTTAAATATTCTAGACATAAGAATATAAATTCATGCAAATAGAGTCCAACTTTGTAATTCAAAACTCCAGAAGAATATCAAAAATAGCAGCAGGTGCGTCAATAGTCAACACGTCTCGATACCGTGGCCGCCTCCTCTTTTAGTGAATTCAATCAAGATAAAAATCTTCGGAGTTTTTTGTTTTGTTGCGTTTTTTTTTTGTTTTATTTTCGCTCTCGCTTTTTGACACGCGGAAATCAGCTGGGATGCTCCTTGGTTAAAAAACATGCGTGTACCTGAGTACTTTCTCTGTTCCTGAGCGAGTTTTTATTTACATCCTCGTCAGACTCGCATCCTCTGGATTCCGTTGCCTTGAATTATCTGATCATTTTAATTTGTTGTTCCCTCACCCAACACTAAAGCCGTAGATCCAGTTAAATAGACGCGTATGTTGAGCGCTCTGATTGGCGGCGATGGAAAGAGATAGAACATACGAATTGCCGTGTGTGCGAGAGAGACAGATACTCGCTTGCATAGAAAAAATGGCGGCCGATCCTATACCACCCGTGTTTAGCGGCCATTTTTCTATCGCTGTGCGCGTTTCATTCGCGTCTCTTTAACTGAATCTAGGAGGGCTTTACCCTATACTAGGCCACACTTCAAACTCATCGACACCAAGCCTGATTCGGCTTACTTACTCGTTACCGCCGTCGAGATAAAGCGCTATCAGGCTTAGCGTCATCCGAGAGGAGCGATAGTGATGCAAAACCATAAGGATACACTTAAACTAGCCTAACCTACTACGTCTATAAAAGGTTTGAACTATACATGAGGGAGAAAATGCAATCATTTAAACGGTAGCTATACTGTCATTTTATCCGATTTGCGTGTAAAGAACTTGTTTTAAGTACAAAATTAGGAGCAAGATAAAAGAAATGTGACCACCTAAAACCTAAGTGTTGGCTGGGCTGGGTAAAATAACATGTTTGTCTGTCTTATAACGAAAAGTTTTGTCAATTGTTAGATTTTAATATGGATAAAAACAACCGATTTCAAATGAATTGACTCATAGCACTGTCGTATGAAATGCCTGTATTTCGATTCTGCCAGCCTTAACCATCTAGGTCGCAAAGGCGCTTTTATAACCAACTATTTCAGACCACCGCACTGAAAGGAACTATACGTTTGATTCAACCATAGGTATTACTTGTGCATGCGTATGCTTGAATCAAACATGCAGTTGGCTTTATTCAAGCATTATACTTAATTTTAGCATAGGTAAATTTTTTATATCCCCAAGGCTCTGATGCTTGAATCAAACATATAGTTGTTTTTTTTTTCGGTGCGTTTTGTTAACCGTCTAGTTCAGAAGACCTACGACACTGTCCATTTCTCTCAGAAGTCTTTTTTTTTTTTGCAATTTTGATGTGTAACGCTTACTACTATCCTCGCACCAGCTTCCAAAAATTGGCCAAAAGATTTAAAAAAATGACTTACTAAGGAGATGGGCGCCGCTACGGGTCACCTGAATGAGATGGTCATGAAAACGCGTTTCCGAACTAGAATGTTTGTTGGTAAACAGAGCTGTGCAAGTTCATGGTCGAATCACCATGAGAGTTCCAGCAGCCAAGAAACGAAGGTGAAGGCATTTTTGATGCAGAATGGAAAGTTTGTATTTTTTTCTTCTTTTTTTGTGCGTGTTGGAACTAGATGTATAAAACATTGCCCTATTCAACTCAGAAATATACAAAGATAGAGATCACTCGTTCCATTGGATATCTCAGAAACTCACGATAAATATTCAAAGGTTACGTGGCGGTCTAACCTATGAACTACAAACTCCGCATTTGATATGGATTAATAGTTATTCGGCATTCGCGTTTGCGGACACGGAGAAAATGCCTTTGTTGCCTCAACAAAAAGTTTGTTAATATAGCCTCAGCCAACCAGAATTGCTGTGGTGACAAGTTCACTTGTTACGGCGACAACTGTACTTGTCGTAACAATTCATTTTGTTGTTGTAACAATGGAAATTGTCACTACAACAATTCTGGTTTGCTGAGGCTCTTAACAAAGGTTTTGTTGGGGCAACAATATCATTTTGACCGTGGACGCCTTTTAGACTGTCTGTCTGACCGTCCGTGTTCCAAAATTCATGCTCGTCGTGGTTCATATGAGGCTATAGCCAGGAAACACCGCACAGTGTTACTCTGACTTTAATATAAACCCAAGGGGTGACAACTCATGATACTGCATTAGGTGTACAAAAGGCCTTGTTATCCGGCTGATATAGGTTGATATCCTTGATATTCGGGTGTTGGATTCGGTCGAAACATTTTTTTTCAAGTTTTTTTTCTCTGACCACTGTCCACTGATATCTGGCGGATATTTATAGATATATCCGGCATACATTTTTTAATATTCTGCTGAAATCTGTCAGACATTTTATTTAAATTTGGTCGGTTTTCTCTTGATAACCGTTTGTTATACCTCTGATATTCGGCTGATATCGTTGATATCCTGATGTACAAATTTCCAGCAAGTTCTTACCCCATGATGAAACCTATGCGAATCGATCGTAAAGGACCCCTAAAGAATACCCAAGGCAGTTTTCTTAAATACGAATCGGAAATACCACACGCTAATTATGCTCAAACAATCTGCGTAACAAAACACGTTTTTCATAAAATATTCGAAAAACATCGGAGCACTTAAAAAAAAAGGCGGATGACCGTAATAGCGAGATTTATATTTTTTTTTAAATTGTGTCGAGTGTGTTGCCTATCTTTATATTAAAATTTTCGAACTCATTTCGAAACCTCACGACGACCTGCAGCAATTCTGATAGAAATCACCGATGATCTTTGCCATGACAGAGCAATTTTGCGCACCAGTCTACGGGCTTTTGAAAAAGAAAGTTGTAATGCGATACACCCTGTTGCCCGTACGGTAATCACCCATCTATCGAAAGTTCGTCGTTTTAACTGAACATAATATCGATGGAGACACGTGCTCAATTATGCGTGGATACTGATTTTGAATGTAGAGATTCGCACCAAGTTTTAGCCACACTGAAAACTATCGTTACATTTTGAACACGGAGTTTGTAGTCCGTAAAATACATCGCTCAGTCAGATTGGCGTCCGAATGGAACTCAAGAGGCAAAAATTCCTCATTGATTTTTTTAAATCTCTTAATTAAGACCTAAAATCCTTTCAAATTTTACTTTGCTGACCATCTTTACGGTGCTCATACCTTGGTGTGTTTTTTCTCCTAGTTCAGCAAATTGAGCCAAGACGCTGTGTTTACATTTATCTGGGCGGAAGGTCGCGGCGGCGCGGCCAGTGATTCGGGAGATAAAATGCAAATCGGTTGCGCAACCTTTTCACTTGACTCCCATCCTAAGTGGATGCTTCAGTTCTCACTGATCACAAAATTAGAGGATGCCGATTCAAGTGACTAATAATTTTTGGACGATTTCATCAAGTCTACCAGCAACTGATTTCGTGTGATTTTCATCCTTGCGGGAAGGGTTACTCGAAGGAATGATGAATCATTGCACGCAAATATAAAAGAAATAATCATGATACGCTAGGTATTGGAAGAGTTTTGATTTCCAACCTTTGTTGTTGCAACTTTGGCCGCTGATCCGAGCGCGGCGGCTACGAGGGCACAAGGCATTCATGCTCACCTCTCAAAGTAACAGTTGCTAAGCCTGATTCTGGCGGGCCGCTGTGCTGGCGAGGAGGAACGGTAAGGCCTGGCGACAGCGGAGTACAGTGGAATCTCGGTTATACGTCCAAGTCATGACTCAAAAATTTAGACGTAGAACTGTGAGGGACGTACAAGTGGAAATAATCTTCCGTATAACGCGATGTAAAGTATCCTGGATGAGGCTATACCAATATTGGACGTACAAACGAGTAGGTCTTACAACTGAGAGACGTATAACTGAGACTCTACTGTATCACACTTGACAGCGGAGCGAGGCACAAGGCTCGTACCCAAAATTTACCATAGTGCGTGTCGTTTTTATGATAAGGAAGTGGCTATTCACCCGACGGTCCCTTTAAAATACAGTCAAGCCTTTTTTACGCGCGTTCAAGTCACTCCCATATAAATGCATTCTTGTCATTCGCCCGAGCGTTGTCTCAAATGTAAATGCATGGCCGGGTCAATAGACGTTAATAATGTATTGTTTGAGGCAGGATGCATAAGGAGAGCTACTTGTTAAAAATAATACGAGTATTCAGACTTTTCCCCAAAATATTTTATATTCAAGTATGGGTTTTACAACAATTTCTTTGAAATTCGTTGCAAAAAGCAATGTTGACTCGTTCTTTATCTCTCCTTACCGGCTTCCCTTTTTGAGGTAGAAAGAAAAGGTATAGCGGCGTGAATAGGAAAGTCACGTCAAAGTCAACACGCCGGACAGCACTTATGGGGCGTTAACATTTTAAAGTACGAAGAGAAGTACTCTTAAGCACATTAAAAACTAAACCCCGTTTTGGGGAATGCTATCTGTTTTGGGTGTGAAACCAAACCGGGGATGGTACGTCTTTTGGTAATTTTTTCAGAAATGCCTACGTTCAGCCATTCATTGAAAAGGTCTCGGCGAGAGTTTTCCATTCATGTGGCTGAACATAGGTCAATCTTAAAAAATTACCAAAATACGCACTACCCCCTTTTTAGTTTCATACCCAAATCAGGTACCTATAGCATTCCCCAAAACGGGGGCTTTGTTTTTACTGTGAAGGGGGTTCGTATACGGTTAGAACACACAAAGTATTTTTGAGAAATGAAATTTTGATTTTGCGATATGAAAATTTAATTGCACCACCTTAAAAACTCCAAGATAATCAGGAACTGTTTTTGCATTAAAACGCAACAACCATAGTATTTTTTCTTCTTCTCAAATCGTCGATATTTATGGATGCGTGACCAACAGTTGAGGAGTTCTGAAATTCTTTGAAGGTACGTGGCTACAAAGTTATTGAGAAAATATTCTTATAAGTTAGCGCTCGCTGATTTATTTTAACTTTAAGTACTGCACCTACATTCTTGAAAAAAATAAATCAGTGGAACGTTTGAAACTGCTCCAGTTCCTGAGCCATACCACTCTTTCCCTTCAAATTTGGCATAGGCGTTCTCTGCCATGAGGAGAAACGATTCTATGATTCAGAACCCTTTACGTATTCACTCTAGTGACAGGGGGTGTTCCTTATTCACTGTTGTCAACAAGATAGGTCCCCATGAAAATACCTTAGCGCCTCTCATTCGCAAGAGCCTTTCTGGCGAGGAAAAGTACTACCCTATGGGAATCTTCCATTTTACCGGTCCTCATCGCCCCCTCTCAACCCTACCGTTTCGACCCCTCTCGACCCCACCGTTTCGGCCCCTCTCGCGACCCCGCCGTTCCGACCCCTCTCAACCTCGCCGTTTTGACCCCTCTCAACCTCGCCGTTTTGACCCCTCTCAACCTCGCCGTTCCGACCCCTCTCAACCTCGCCGTTTTGACCCCTCTCAACCTCGCCGTTTTGACCCCTCCCAACGTCGCCGTTTCGACCGTTCTCAGCCCCGCCTCGACCCCGCAAGTTTCACCATCGCGATAGTCCCTTTTAATGTCCTATAGCGCAGTGTCATTTCGGTGGACGTTTCTTGGGGCAAAAACAAGAATGGGAATTGTTTCTTAAAAAACAGGAACGCATACCGTTCACATTTCTCTTCCAAAAAAAAATAATGAAAAAAATCAAGGAACACGTTCGTTCATCGTTAGACGTCGTTCCTTAATACATTCCTATTCTCATACTATAGTCGTATCAAGTTATTCCTTAACGCAACGGACCCAAAAAATAATAATTAGAGGCAATCAGGGCACAGAGAACGAGATTGGCTTGTTGTAAGGTTACTCCTGTGGCGATTCAATCAAAGATACCGTGGTATGGACCGTTGTCAAATAAGGTACTTACTAGCTCCTGTTTTCAAGCAAGTCTGTTCACTTCTTTCCATGAATGGATACCAGCGGACGGGCGAACGTTGACCGGCCTGTCAAACTTTGCAGACGCAGCTCGCTAAAAAGGACGAGGAACGCTCTTCGCGCTTCCACATTCTCGATTTTCAGCTATCGTTCGGCGTTCCTCTGAACGCATTCCTTCCCATCCCCGCTAAAAACACCCGATTTAAGCTCACACTTGTCCCTAAACATCGGTAACACATCACTAAAGAGATAACAGAAAACCCAACTTCGGAAAAAGACGTAAACGTCTAGAACGAGGCGTAATAAGGACATTAAAAACGTCTCCCAAGAGGCTGAAACCAAGTGAGCGGTGGGTAGGCAACCCACCGTAGCAGCTGCAAGACCAGTTGCCTACCTGCGGATGCTCGGAAGTGTTCTGTAGCGGATAACGAAGCACGTGTGTTTACGCAGGGAAGGGCTATCGACGATGAAAAGCAAAGCGCTACTCTCTCCGTTACGAACTTAAAACGAATACCGGTAACGCACTTGTAACCATCCGAAGGTGGGCAACTGGTCTTGCAGGCCGCCATTGCTGGTTGCCTACCCACCGCAGACTTCGTTTTATCCGCTCGCTGTTTCGTTCAATACCTCTCTTCCTAAACACTCGCGTATAGCTACTCGCTCGCGTTGTTTTGTGAAGTTGGTCTTCTCGGTATCTTTTGTGACATGTAATACTCGTCACAGTAAAAAATCATTCCTGTTTCGGGTAGCCCTATACCTGTCTGGGGTATGAAGGTAAAACAGGTAAAGAGCGTAATTTGGTAATTTCAAAGATTAATCAATGACCATATGAATTGAGAGCTCTCGACGAGATCTTTTCATTGATGTGGTTATTTAAAGGTTATGTTTAAAAATAACCTAATGACGCTCTCGTGCCGTTTTGCCTTCATACCCAGAACAGGTATAGGACTACACAAAACGGAATTTTTTTCGGTGATGTATCAGGTCTATTATTTTTTCAGCCCGCCTCCTTTCGGAGAGGGGCTTTATAGTTTCACTCGAGTCCGTATGTCTGTATATATGTACGTATGTTGCCGTCGTCGCTCCGAAGATGCTGATCGGATCTTAAAGTTATTCAATGCATGAAATTGACGTGAAATTTCCCCCTGATGACGACTAGGTGGCAGCAAATCGTATCAGTCATCTTCATTGAGAGTTATTCAAGAAAAATGTGAGTATAAGCTGCACTACTGCTTGTATAGGTCTACAGGAATACTTCTGATGTGAAACACGGACCAGTCCTATTTTTTGTTACTGCTTTTTCCCCTGCTTTTGAACGTTTTCTTACGTAACCACATACTATGAGGCGGGCTTTTTAATCGAGGTCTCAACTTCGTTTAGTTCAATTGATAAGTAAATGGCTACAGTTTTAGGCAATTTACACGTATGTGGACCCATTCTTCAAAATTTCCGCGTAAGGGAAAACCCGCGGAAAGAATCGGGCGGGCACGCTTTTTAGTCTGATTATTTATGTTCTCGTTCGCTGGGTATTTTTTTAAAGGTCGGTCTCTGTTTTGGGTTGATTTTGAACGAATCAAAAGTTATGGGGGTCAGGATGATTGTCCGTGATTCACAATTTATCATACTTTATTAACTTGTATGCTTTTTGAAGGCTCATTTTTAGAAATTTTTGATAGTTACCTGGCCTTGGGCTTCTCCATATGTAAGCGATGGTATGCATGGTTATTGTTTTGAGAATGGTTATTGTTATGAGAAAGACCCAAATGGATCCTAAATAAATAAAAACTAAATAAATGAAATATTTATGGATCAGCAAGCATGACACTATCACTAGAAAGAGACGAGATATAGCATCCCAACAGGTGATGTGAATGACCTACCCCATTAATACCTTTTCTAAGTCACCCATGTCGCATTTCTTGTTCTTTAAAACTTATTTCAACTCCCGCCTAACATGTAAGTAAAATTCAGGCGTAAGAAGGTGCGAGATGGGTTTATTTCCGTATCGTCTAGAAGGCGTTGCATAATTCCGACCACGTTACTCTTGATTGCGGGATATTTTTATTGGTTTATCGACTCTGCAGATTAGTTAAACTTGTTGATAATATTTTTGATTATTGAGCGAAGCGAACGTCACGTGATAAGGAAATCAAAGACTAAACCAGAGGGAGCATATCATGATTATCCTGGGCGACAAAACATTTTGCGTCAATTAACATTTTCGTTCCCGTTTTATCGATTTTTATTGAGTCGATTTACGACAGAAAAAGGTCGCTCTTGTCATCGAGAGTATTTTGATTTGTCATCTTTCCGGAAAGGGGGCGTTTTTCGTAGAAAAGATGCGGCATCTACTTCGGTCGTAATGAGAATGGTAGAGCCGCAATCGAGGTTGGCAACATTGTTTTTCTCATGAAGAAATGCTCCAAAGGTGGCATGACCTGAGTTCATGAGCCGGAAACGATTTCGATAAATTAACATTTATTTCCCATGTAATAGCCGATCTTGCGCTTGCTCCCTTAGTTACCCACGTCTTGTAGGTACTGTACATTGCTCCCCCAAGAAGGCGGGCCACTTATAGTGCTCTCATAGGAGGAGGACGTCCCTATAAGGTGGACATGGGGATTTTCAAAAATGGGATTGATTTCATAGTAGATGAATGATCACACTATTTGCAAGCCAAACGTGTCACTAAAAGTAAGCTCAGGAGTAGCCAAGTTAAACCTGAAGTCTTAATCATGAACCCAAACGCCAATCGAAAATCGGGGTCGGATGTCAAACTGTCTCTAGCAAACGGTAAAAGGGTCACTCCGTGTTCACCAGTTGCAAAGGCGGCCTCTGATTTTTCTGAAAGTTCTCTAGGGGCGCTCTTATTTATTCAGAAAGTTTGCTTACCCGTTTCACAATGAAATGTGTACCCCACAAATAAAATCCTGAAATAAGTTAACTACAAACTAATTGAAACGTCGTTTCCTTGACTTTACGTCCGTGTTTGGCAACATTTTTATTTTTTAATCAATTTTTTCGTCCCTGTCAGACTTTGTTAAGAGCAGTCTTGAATTTGTTTTTAATGTCTGATGTTAAGCGGTTTTTATCACGCAAAAAACGGCTAAAACAAGTAATGTAGTCAATTTGACGTAGCTCCTAATGGGTTATAGAGCGATTTTAACGTTTGCGGTGAGGAAATATTCAACGCTCTATGTTTCGGCGTTTTGCCTTTTTCGCCAAACAAGATACGGCACTGTTATTGTGTACCACCTCCCATATTTTTTTTTTCTTTAGGCGTAATTGAGTCTTCAGGTTGTCAAAAAAAAAAACATTTTCGATTTTTATTTGTGTTTTTT
>Ga0058701_10002547_pt1 | contig 13897 bp, 12 predicted proteins | sample AgamicOrMae_FD_97039 | JGI IMG/M metagenome (GOLD analysis project Ga0058701, IMG submission 97039) | Agave microbial communities from Guanajuato, Mexico - Or.Ma.e | ecosystem: Host-associated > Plants > Phyllosphere > Phylloplane/Leaf | place: Guanajuato, Mexico | collected 2012-06-04 | reverse complement strand
GGATTCAACTTGTCGCTTATGTCACAGCGCCAATATACACGTTGAGCGGCTCGAACATGCACCGGAAGGTGGGGGCAGAGGTGGTCGCGTTGCTCACGTGGTGAGCAACGTCGCAGTGAACGTTTAATAATTATAATTGATAGATTACTGACTGAGTTGGATTACCAGCGTATGCTGCGCTGAAAAGTATTACGGAAAGCTCGGATAAATCGTTCAGCGGGATCGGGATTCGAACCAAGGACCTTCCGCCTTACCCGCGGATGCTGCACCCACTGAGCTATCTTGATTGATCTTGCTATTCCGATCCCAGGAAGTACGCATGTCATGTGGTTTGGCAAGGCTCTTGCGTGCTTTACGATATGAAGTCTTGCTTTAGGTCTTGTTTTGTAAACCGGGGTGAGGATTGGTTGAATTTTAGTCAGAACTTCCGGCGTATTAGAGACCAGATCGCGTACGATACTCGAAAGTTGCAACCGTGCTTCTGTTCAGCGTTGCAAGGTTTTTCCGAAAGTTCTTAATGTGACTGCCTCGGGTACTTTTTTAATGTTTACCTCTTTTCCTTTTGTTTTTGTTTCTTGCTGGTGAGCGGCTCTTACAGCACTCTGAATGACGGACTTGAAGAGCATAACTCGTGCGGCGTATTGATAACAAAGAATTGAATGCTCTCTTAAAGACTCCGAGTGAAATTCACTCGTTCAAACGAAAAACTCGCCCACTCTAAGCTTGTGTTAGTTCTTTCTTTAAACTAGCAAATTTCACTCGAAGGTTTAGGGGAGTATCTCTGAAATCGACAGGGATAAACTGGCAAATAATGCCAATTTTGGAGAGCGCTCAAGGCACCCATTTCAGAGACGGTATTACTCGCGTGGTATATCTTTATCGGTTTCGAGATGAGCGAGAGATTCTGTAAGATATGGCTACGCCGCCTCTGTTGATGCGCGGTTGGTTTCCAGGCTAGACACCTTGCTTGAAATCTGTACACCGGATATCAGGATATCATAGACAGACGGATATCAGAAGTATAATTTACGGATATCAAGAGAAAATTGATCAAATTTCAGTTAAACATCTGACAGATTTCAGCAGAATATTAAAAAGAATATCTGCTGGATGTACAGTGATGTCCATAAGTGATGATCCAAACAAAATCTAGTGACTTTTTTGTAAACTAATGTGTGTTGGCAGCAGCGCGTGGGGTGGGTCGGGGAAGATTCCGGGGGAAAGGCGGGCACCTCCTCTTGCCTCCACACCCTCCCTCTGCCCTCCCAAGGCAATGCTACCAACACATATTAGTTTACAAAAAAAGTCACTAGATTTTGTTTCGCTCATCACTTATGGACATCTTTGTACCTAAATATTAGCCAGATATCAGTGGACAGTGGTCACAGAGTAAAAAACCTTGAAAAATCGCTGGAAACAGCCATGTTTCGACCGAAGCCATCAGCCGGATATCAAGGCGTTTTGTTTACCAGATATCATGAGTCGTCACCCGTTGTTTCCAGGCGCCGAGGGGACATCCTCAACTTCAACTTGTGCCAAAAGACTTACGTGGACAGCGAGCAGGCGGCGCGCAAGCGCAACACGGACGGCAACCGCAGTAGCGTGAGCAGCGAGGGCTTCTGCGAGAACGAGCCTGACGGCGACATGATGTCGGAGGGGGACGTGGCCGCCATGGTGGCGGCGTCCGCCGGCCGCGTGGGCGTCGGCGTCGGCGCCGGGGCCGGCGTGGCGGCCGGCGCAGAGGCCGCCGCAGAGACGGACTCCCAGGAGGGCGGCGGCAGCGACTCGTCCACGTCCAGCAGCAATAGCCACGGCGCCAGCAACAGCAGCAGCGGCAGCCGCCCGCACCCCAAGCGCAGGAGCGACTCCAAGGACCCCAAAGGTGCGTGTCGTGAACCTTGAGGCCAGTGTTGTCAGATTCCGCGACTTTGTCAGATTTAAACGCGTCTAACCTTTTAACCGCTAAAGATAACTTAATGTTTAATCCTATTTTTGGAATGCTCAGCTCGAGAGCGATCCAAAACATACCCGACATGCTAGGTTATCTTTAATGGTTAAAAAGGAAGACGCGATTAAAATTACGAAATTGTGGAATCTGGCAACAGTGCTTGAGGCCCACGTAAAGATGGAGAGTCTTACAGGGAGAGAGGCGTCAACGTGTTCGGTGTGCGCTGATTCGAGGGATGCATGGAACCAGCAACGCATGTAGGTGGGATGTTATGTAGCTGCGCCTTTGAGGAAAAAAAATTGTAATGATTCGTCACCATTTAAAAAGAGATGGTGATTTGAGTTATTCGCTCTCTAAAATAAATGTTTCGGAATTTGGAAGAACGTTTTGTGAAATAGAGAAAGGCATGGCTGTTAACTTGCGTAAATACTGGCATATATTTTTATGGTTGGATTACAGTTCATTGACGACGGCGTAAGATCTGGTCATGCAGAACTCGACTTCCATTCGGGAAGCTGGTTAGCGCTTTTCCGATTCTGGCTCGCGCTAGTCTTAAAGACTCCCGCCCTCACTGTATTGTAAATTGCGAGAAATGTCAGCGGAAATTTCGTCCGTCTATAAGGCAGACTTATACGGATGTTGTCTTTTTTTTGAAGGTGCCGTGAGGAAGGAGAAGAAAGATTGCTCGGCGGAAGGAGAGGCGGCCAAGAGCGCGTTCCAGGGCCCCGACGGTTCCGACAGCACCGCCTACTCGTTCGACGACGACCTCGGTGACGACGACGGCAGCAAGAGCGCCGACAAGTCGCCCACGGACGAAAAGCCCAAGAGCGAGCGGGCTCCCGAGCCGGCTCCCGAGCCGGCTCCCGAGCCGGTCCCCTCCACGTCGGGGACCTCGAACGCCAACCCTGGCCCGTGCCTCAACCCGGCGGCCGACGCGGCCGTCCCGTCGACGAGCGCCGCCGACGCAGCGGCCACCGAGTCCCGGCGCCCCTCCAAGGACGACTCCGTCTCGTCGACGTCCGGGTCCGCCCACAACTCCGGGGACGAGTACATGATGTACCTGTACAATCCCAAGAAGGTGCTGCCGGCCGCCAACGCCGACAAGAACTCAGGGAACAACGAAAAGAAAGACGACAAAGCCAACGTGATGACGACCCTGGCGGGAATCTTCGAGTCCGTGAAGAAGAGCAGCGACCCGTGGGACATCCTGTTCGCCCGGGCGGAGGGGCTCCACGCGCACGGCCACGGCCGCGAGGCGTGCATCCTGGGCGTGCGCCTGGCCGAGGAGCTGCTCGCACACCCGCCCGACCTCATGATCGAGGTCCCGCCGCTCATCTCCAAGGGCAAGCGCAAGAAGCACGTGAACCCCGCCTCCCACCAGATCAGCTGCCTGGCCACGGCCACGCTGGCCAAGTGCGCCTTCCTCTGCACCGTCCTGGCCGAGAACAGGGAGCACTTCCACCTCGCCTTCCGGGTCGGCCTGTTCGGCCTGGAGATGGCGCGGCCGCCGGCGAGCACCAAGCCGCTGGAGGTGAAGCTGGCCAACCAGGAGTCGGAGCTGGTGGCCCTGCTGAAGCGGATTCCGTTGGGCCACCGCGAGCTGGCGATGATCCGAGAGCGCGCCCAGCAGCTGCGGGACGGCGCCTTCAAGTCCCGCGGCGAAGCGCTGCTGCCCATCATGCTGGCGAGCTTCATCTTCGACGCCCTGGTGATGCCAGCCACCAGCAGGCCCTCGGAGCGCTGCCAGCTGCTGAGCCCGACGGTGCGCTGCCCCGGCGACGAGCAGCTGGGCTTCGAGGCCGCGGTGGCGGCCATTGGACTCAAGGCCAACGTGTCGGAAGCAGACCACCCGCTGCTGTGCGAAGGCACCCGCCGGCAGCGAGGCGAGCTTGCGGTCGCCCTGCTCGTTCACTACCGCGACGACCCGGAGAAGATAGCGCGCATCATGGACAAGCTGCTGGACAGAGAGGTCCACCAACTCATCAAGACGCCGCTGCACGCCGACTACTACACCAGCAATCCGCCCATCAAGAGCCAGAGGCGGAGGGAGGAGGCCCGCAGCAGGGAGCTGGCCTTCGCGCCGCCGTCGGAGCCGTTCGTCGACGGCGCGGCGCTCGGCGGCTCCAACAGCCGCCCCAACAGCTCCACCAGCGCCGAGCTGGAGCCGGGCATGGCCGCCATGGCGCTGAGCAGCCCCCAGGCGAAGAACCCGGTGCTGACGATGACCACGTCGCGCAGCAAGGAGACCCGCTACAAAGGCAAGCGCGCCTACCCGTCGATCCCCAACCAGCCGTCCGACTCCGGCGCGCACTTCATGTGCGAGCTGGCCAAGACGGTGCTGATGAAGGCCGGCGGCAACAGCAGCACGTCGCTTTTCACGCAGGCGCCGCCCGCCAACAGCCAGATGGGCCCGCACCGCGCCCTGCACATGTGCGCCTTCCAGATCGGCCTGTACGCGCTCGGCCTGCACAACTGCGTCAGCCCCAACTGGCTGAGCAGGACGTACTCGTCGCACGTGTCGTGGATCACGGGCCAGGCGACGGAGATCGGCGCGGCCGCCATCTCGTTCCTCATCGACACGTGGGAGGGCCACCTGACGCCGCCCGAGGCGGTGAGCATCGCGGACCGGGCGTCGCGCGGCTGCGACCCTAACATGGTGGCGGCCGCGGCCGAGCTGGCGCTCTCGTGCCTGCCCCACTCGCACGCCCTCAACCCCAACGAGATCCAGCAGGCCATCCTGCAGTGCAAGGAGCAGAGCGATGTGATGCTGGAGCAGTCGTGCCTTACGGTGGAGAACGCCGCCAAGGGAGGCGGCGTCTACCCCGAGGTGCTGTTCCAAGTGGCCAAGCACTGGTACGAGCTGTACGCGAAGCACTCGCCCGGCGGCGAGCCTCCCGTCGAGTCGGAGCCCATGCCCGAGATGTTCACCCTGGACAGCAACCAGCCCATGGTGGCGCTGGTGGACTCGGCCAGCGGCGGCGCGCTGCCCAGCGCCAGCTGCGCCGGCCAGTCCGTCGTGGTGAAGGCCTCCCCGCCGGGCCAGCCCGCGCTCGCCTCGCTCATCCCCGTCATGCCCGCGCCCTACTCCGTGGCGCCCTTCAGCTACGCCTTGCCCAACCTGCACCACCCCGCGCACGCGCACCCCGCCCACTTCACGGCCTCCATCAACATGAACCAGCGCCAGGTGCAGATGTTCATCACCCCCCAAGCATTCCCCGCGGCGCAGATGCCGCCCTACAGTGCGATGCAGGTCCCTGCGCAGGCCCGCAACATGCAGTTCTACAGCCCCGTGTCGCTGCACTCGCCCGTGGCGCCCAACGGCCAGCCGGTGAACAAGAACATGCACCAGGGCGTCCAGGGCGCGCCTGGCCAGCCGCACCAGCCCATGCACCACCACCACCCGCAGATGTATCCCATGCAGCCCATTCGGCCGGGGCCGCCCCAGCAGATGGGGCACCCCCCGCCGCCCCAGTCGCCCATGCAGTCGCCTATGCAGTCGCCCATGCAGTCGCCCATGCAGCCGCCCCAGGTGCAGGTACAGGGCCCGCCCATGCAGCAGATGCCGCCCCACCAGCGGCCGCCGCCGCCGCAGCAGCTGCAGCCCCAGCAGCTGCCTGTGGTGAAACAGGTGCAGATGCCTGTTCAAGTGCCTGTACAAACGAATCAAGTGATGGGCCCTCCCTTGATGGCCAGCGCGCCTCCCGTCCAGCAGCGCCCTCAACAGGTTCGTCACACGTTCGCACCCTCCCCTTTATTCCCTATACACACCCTCGCACAAATTTCGCATTCCCCACGAATCGTTTCGCCACGATCCCATGGAAGTGTTCGTCAGTCCTGACAAAGTAAAACTGTTGCAGGTGCATCGCCAGCAAGCGTACACCCAGATTCAGCTGCGCTACCTCCTAGCTGCGTACAGAGTCGGAATGCTGGCGCTGGAGACGTTAGCCAGACGGGTTCACGACGACCGGCCGCAGGCCAAGTACACCCGCAACCCTCCTTACGGCGAAGACGTCAAGTGGCTCTTACGGATATCCAAGAAACTAGGTAAGGACACGCACAAACTTTGGCCACTCGACACTGTCACCTAACATTAAATAAAATATTTACCGTATTTACGGCGGATAATATCCTCTTAAACAGAAGAAGTTAACTTGAAAGACGGCATTCTCTATCTCTTGTGTTGCAACCAGAAACGTTTTTCTGTTTTTGCTTTGCCTAACGAAGCGAAGTTCGCAACTACTTCCCGTGAATGTCCGAAGGCTTCCGATTTTATCCAAAGTCGGAGATCTCGACCAACTTTGAATGAGATTGGACCTCTCGGACATTCACGGATGAGGCATGAGCGGTGGGACTGTCCACTTCTCAAATTTAGGATATACGACTGAGAATATGTTGCAGGAAAGCAGAATGAGAGAAAAAATGTTATGTTCGCAGGCGCGCAGTACCTGCACCAGTTCTGCGTGTGTGCAGTGAGCAGTATAGTCTCCCCGTTTGTACTGCACGATATTGCGTTGGAAACAGGCCAATACCTGTCTCGTCATAATCCGAGTGTCCCAATGCAGCACCTTCGCTCAGCTCTCACGCCCTTGGTCCAGAAATGCCAGCAGATGTAAGCCAGTTTCAACGTTCTTAACACCAAAATCCGGGTAGCTGTCATAAGCGCCAAAAACCACAAGCGCTTATCCGTAACCGCCAAACGAGAAAAGTCGCCAACGCCAAAGGTCTTAACCGCAATACTAACCTTACCTAACCTAACTTAACCTAACCTAACTTAGCCTAACCTAACTTAGCCTAACCTAACTTAGCCTAACCTAACTTAACCTAACTTAACCTAACCTATACGGACTTTGGCGTTTGCGACTTTTCTCGTTTGGCGGTTACGGACAGGCGCTTGCGGCGTTGGCGCTCTTGGTGTTTGGCGCTATCGAATGCCCCCACCCAAAATCCAACCCAGTCAACCTCTGCCTCTGCCCTAACTTTATCTAACCCAACCCGTAATTTTACCTTACCTTTCGTAAATTTCCTGAACTTTTACCTCACCTAACATAATCTAACCTAACTTAACCTAACGTAGCTTACCTATCGTTTCCTTGAAGTTTTTATGTGCTAGCCGGAATGGTCTTACTTTGACGGTGTTTCTTGCAGGTACATACAATGTTTGCACCAGAAGTTATATCATCTAATTACCGGCGATTACGAAGAATTCGTTAACATCGTGTGTTCGGCGCGTGCCGCATTCCAGATTACGCCGGAAGGAAACCAGCAGTTTAAAGAGTGGTTACAATCCATCCGGAGGTTTGTATCGGAATCTCAAACCCAAGACGCAATCGAAACAAACTCACTGTCAGTCAACTTGTATTCAAAGCTTTTGCTAACCTCACTTAAAAAGCTTGGAATAGCCGAAAAAAAATAAGGCAGAAATCCTGTAGTCCAAAAAAGTCTGCAGAAAATTAGGCATTTTTCGTTTTATACGTGAGAAATCGTGAAATTTTAAATGAAGCTAGGTTAACTCAAGCGAGGTAGGCAGCAAAATGAGGTTAACTTGAGCTGACGTATTATTTGTTAGTTTATCTGTTAGGACCACTTTCATCAAGATGAGTTACGAGTTAACGCGAGTTCAGGGCGCCATTAGCATTGAGTTTGAACACATATCAGTCCCCAAAGTTCAAGTTAACCGACAGTTAACCGTTCGTTTACGAAACGGTTGAATTTGACCAATTAGGTAAATGTCAGTTAAGTTCTTGGCGTTTGAAGCAGACCTAATCTCCAGTTAACACTTAACTCTTCATGGTGAAAGTGGCCCTTAGTTTGTATTAGTAGGTCTGTTGAAAACGTCAAAACGTGGGGTTTTTGATTGTGAACGAAAAATACGGTTATGTTGTATTTTGGACCGGGATTTCTTCTTTTCGGGTGCTCAGCTAGCATGCAGTATTCCGCGTAGCCGGATTTGGCCATTTTATCATTTTTAACCGCGGTTATTTGAGACTTGAAAGAGATAACCGAGCGTGCACTACGGTGCAGAGATGGGGCTATTCACATCAGTACTGCAAATAGAGATCTAAAGTAGAGAGCCATGTAGAAAGCGTGGTGTGCATGTAAGCAAACCAAGTTCAAATCAATTTTTGACCTCCGAACCAAAGCAGTGGCTAAAGTATGCCTCAAAGGAAGTCTTGAAAATTGTGCAAGCTTCTTTTTATTTCCTTTGGATATTTCCTCCACAAAAGCTTCCGATTTCTCGATTTGAAAATTCGATGTGAGTTGCAGACAACATCAGAACGACAAACTCGAGGAGGTCGTCGTCTGCTGCTCACGTTGGATTTTCAAATCGAGATTTCTTTCAAAATTGAAAGTTTTATTGGAGGTGTTACCCAAGATTAATTAAACGAAGCTTGCATAATTTTTCAGATCCCCTTCATTGCGTAATTCCGTAGCTTCTTTGGTCGAAAAATCAAAAGTTGTTTTTTGCTTTGTTTGTTTCCTTGCACACCACACTCTCTAAATGGCTCTCTAATTTAGATCTCTATACTTCATAAGTTCATCGCGTGCGACATCTGACTGTATTCGAGAAGGCTGTGAACAAAATTGACGGGAACGTCGACTCTATGTTTTCAGGTCCAAGTCTTGCAAGAAGGACTTGTGGGCGCAGATCAACGCTGCCTTGCAGTCCAACAACAAATGACAAAGGCCAGAGCTAGGCTTCCAATCTAGCGAAGGGGAACCGGAAACGGCGGCCGGGTCGGACGACCCGCAAGAGGTCGCTATGGTCGTGATGCTGCCTGTGCGTGCCTAGAAGGCGCTGCCCACAAGTGCGGCGCGCATCCTGCCACCCCAGCGCCCTCTCGAAATCATCCCATGTGTACATTGATCGCGATCTTCATCTGTTGAACAAAGCCAAGTGAGCTTCCGTCCGGCTTCGGCCCGACTACTGCGACATCCGCGCCATCTTGAAGAGTCGGGACTCCGACAAGCTCAGCTCAGGGCGCGCTCTCGGCTCGGTTTCTACATATCTGCCCGACCACGTCAAGGCCCGACCCCCGGCAGTGCCGCCCCCGGCCTTGCACTCACCTCGAACCCACGGGTCGCAAGGATTTAAAAGAGTCTATTTTGTAGGAATGGCTAAGTCGGGCCCCGTGTGCGTTCGCACATTTTTCTTTCAAATTCCTTCCAGGCGTTTGCCCATTCCACTCGTCTTGTTGAGCAGTTTTCTCCTTTCACCGCTGATTTCTGAAGGGAGCTGATAATTCTTTTGATCTCCAATCAGTTTGTCCAGAGCAGACTTGCTTTGTTGAGTATTCCATCGTGTTGAACCTCTATTCGGTCTCTCTAAGATGTGTGTGTGAAGGAACCGTCCCAGCATCGGGCAGCCCGCACACATGACAGCATAAGTTGTGATTCCTAGGTCTCCGATCCTTTTTTTTCATTCAAGTGTTCATTATATTTGTTATTTATGAAGTACCCTATAACGTTTTGAAATACGTAGTATTTTATTTCTGGTATCATTCTAAGGCATCTCATATTTTGTAGGACAGGACTACGATCTCATAAGTCTGAAAATCAACGTGATTTTTTTTAAGTACTGGCGTACATTATTTATGTATTTCTTCTAAGACGTTTCATTTTTTAAAGCTTTTAGGCTCCCCGGTCGGGTGCATCTCTTTAAACACTCTACCCTTTCAGGTCTGCCAAATGCCTTTTAACTTTTCACACCGGGAAGTGTCTATGTTTCAGTTAAGTTTTCTTTTACCTTTCCCTAAGTGTCGGCTAAGTGTCTCCCTTTAGCAAGTTACTACTGTACTTGTTGGCATGTCTGAGTGTCCGTCAAATATTCTCTTTCTGATATCCCAACAAATACAGCCTTTGGACATGAGACATTCTCAGCACGTCGCTGTGTACTGTAGAAAAGTCCTTTGAGACGGTTGAAAGAATCCATTGCTATGTTGAATGGTTCAACGATAACATTTTGAATATTTTTTTGTTACTTTCTTTCCCCGCAAGATAATTCACCACCTTGCACAACGAAATCAGAATAATCACAATCTTTGCAGAGCTGCTTGTTAAGTTTCAAAGGGATTTCCCGCCCTAACTGATAGGATGGCGGTTAAAATTGCTCTTTTTTTTCAGTTTGAGACAAACTACAGGTATTTGAACTGGGTGAAGTATTAGTTTAGAACCCTGAAGTGTCGTAAAATGTTTTTAAAAAGCGGTAGTGAGAGAAATGTATCCGTTGTTGCATGCAGCGATGAAACCCCATAGAGAAAAAAAAGTTTATTCTCTCAACAGTTGTGTTAGCTCTCATCTTCAAGACATACAATATATGATATAAAACATTTTTTCTATTTTCTTTTATTGAAAAGAATTGTGACTGAAAAAAAATCAAAATATCGAGAAGGAAAAGTATATATTTATATTATATAGTAAGTTAGACTTCTTTACGTTGTCGTATCCGGGCTATATATATTATATTTTAGTTTAGTGTGTCTGGATTCTTATTAAGAAGTACCATTGCAGAATAAACGATGATACATTTTATTGTGCTTCTCAAAGGTAGAGCAAAATGTAGCTGGCGTCAGTACATTGTTATGTAGTTAACTCATATAGTTAGTTTTCCAATTGCGGTAACGGCTATCTCAACAGTGTCTACATGTTGAGGTTCAGTATTGATGAAAATCGTTGGGATATTTCGTTGAATAGACTGTCAAGGTAAATACTTCTTTGTGATAGAAACGTGCAATTTAGGAGTGAAATCACTGTGGGTTTTTTTTTCTTTTTTTTTTTCGAGATCTGAAATGATTTTGCTCTATATGCATTTCTTAAAACCAATTTGTTCGCATCGAGCAAATTAACCAATTTGCTCCCCTCGAGCAAATTTGAATTTTATGTTGAAATGACTGTGATATAAGCTAGTTTTTTTTTTCAACGTCCCACCCCCCGTTTGACTAGCACTCTTTATTTTAGACAGTATCATTCGTCCTTCGAAAAAAAAAATACCCAGTGTAATGTTGGCAATACGGCAGAAATCGTTTTTTTTTTCTTTTTCGTTTCGCCGGTTAAATGATGAATTTTAACTCTCGTTGAAAATTATATTTGCGTTATGTCAGGCTGAAATCAAGTCAAAAGGGTCCAGAAGGACGAAATGTGAAACCATACAGTTTTATAAAAAAATATTTCAAATATGAAAATATTAAAAAAAGTATTATTAAAGCTGTAAAGAGAGAGAGAGGTGTTATACAGCATTTATAAACGATGAGAGCTAACCAACCCGTTTTATTTGTTTCTTCTCGTTTTGGATTCGCGATGGGCAGTGTTCAAAAGGAGCTGCATGCAAGAACTACCAACCTTTCAGTGACAAAATATTTTTCTACATAGTCACCTACAGCGTACACTTGTTTCTCGATTACATCATATGTCTTGTTTCTTCTATCAGGGACACGGGAATACCTCGGATACTCTTAATACCTCATGTAGACTTGACTTACGGTATGATTGGTTTTCAAGTATTAATTTTGTGTAACTAATTACAGTAGGTAGCTTCCGGTTAGGGCTCATCAAATTACAGATACAGCTTTCCCCCCCTCATCAACTTGCTCAAAGTAATTAACTTGTCAGCCAGTAAATGCTGCAAGGCATATGGGCCCTGTGTCGTTTTTAGTTGAATCGACGGAAATATTTTTTGAATTTTAAGGAAATTTTCTTTTATACACGATTGTACAGTGGTACCAACCATCCTAATACCTCTATTGCGAGTAGCTCATCTTCTGTACAGGATAATGTAGGCAGCATAAACTGGAATTTTACGACCGAATCTTTGTGGTTAGGCCGATTCTGATAAATTTTCACCTTGATGGATATTCTTGTCATTTTTTAATTTCTCAACAGTGCCTATAATCCACTTAAGTGTTATGTACAATATAAATATATATATATTTAAAAAATAAATATTAAATTGTAGGCTAATTCGATGTATTTTCAACTGTTCTTGTTTTCTTTGCAGCTATTGCTCTTGACTCTTTTCTTTATTTTATTTTATTTTGAAAAAGTACATCACAAAGAAAGGTTGTGTACATGCACGTATGTGCAATGCATAATAGTTTTGTATGAGAATGTCTGTGTGAGTAAATGGAGTTATAGTTTTTTTTCTTTAGCATTTTTCAGGTGAAGTGCATAAATGTATGTCACATCTAAGTCTCACAAGTTATTTATTGGTTTGGCTCCGCTATACTAACTACTAACAATCTGTGGAATCTAGCATCTCTTGCGAAAGCAACACAGAGAAAAACTGCATTATGTACTTAAGACAGTCGTCCCCCGGATTGACCGCATTTTCATGCATAATGTTGAAACTTATCAGATGATGTACTCGACTGCAGCAACACAGAAATTACAGGCAAAAGGATAGGAAAAGGATATTTTTGTGAATCGATTGGCTTCGATTTAGCAAGAGCTTGCCTCCATGCATTTAGCTGAGCAACCATCTTAAAACAAAGATGTTAGCGAAGGTGCAACCACGTCATCGTCAATTTGCAGTATTCCAAATCGTATCAACCTTTTGGGAGATTCTTTTGGTTTGTTTTTGAAACACTCTTTGTTGAGTAAGGCGCCGATCCTTGAGGAGTGATCATTCTAGGTATCCTAATTTTAGACCTCTTTTTATATGTATCATTACATTGTGCACATGTTCGTGAACAAGTGTAATATGGTGGACATAAATGACATTCTGTAATTGTAAGTGTAGATATGAAACTTGGAGTCTTATTTTCAATTTAGTTGTAGCTTAATGGGTGATCTTTGTGTGTACGTGTGTCACATTTTATTTTAAAACCAAACAAACGGTGCATCAACGGGTGGATAAACGCGTTGCATATAGGAATGCTGTCGAACACAACTCCCCTTGCTTTTGGATCTCTCATCCCGCCTAAATCAGACCAAGTAAGATTGCTCAAAATACGGCTAAATTAAACACCGAAAGTAACAACTAAAAGTAGTCTATGTACCGGTACATTACTTGAAGGGCATGAGTTGCCTCAAGATTGTCGGAGGCAAAAGGCGTTCTTAACTAGGCATCTTTAAATTGACCAAATCTCTATGAATGTAATATATTACGTGATTGCTCAAAAAAGTGGTCTCTCGGAGATGTGCTAACTTCCAGCGTTTGGTCGTTGCGAAGTGGCTATAGTGTTTGTCCACCCCAGGCATCATGATAAAAAAACATATATTATTCAATAAAGATATGTAGTTCTTTTTTAATACGAAGTTGTCTCTTTAATGTTATCACCAAATCTCTTTATATGCTTTACCCTTATCCCGTCTTTATCTCCCTCGATGGTAGCCCTTCAGCATCCTCGGTGGTATATTCGCGTACCGGTACGCAGCGCATCTCTTGCTTTGAAATTCATGCTCTATTATGCGTCCCGGCTCTGGAACATCGACAACATTCGTTCTTCGCATTCTTTAACCCTCCTCTTAACCAATTCCATATCTTAGATGGGTTTGCTAAAACATGCCTAATACCCCCCAAAAAAAATGGCCTGACGCAGGTCAATACTTTTCAGGTCTGTCAAGCAAATTTGTTTTACGGTACTTGGAAACTATTTTTGTCGATTACCTCGAAAACCGTTCGAGATATCGGAATATCTCTTGAAATCAAAGAGAGTCCAATCCGTTTTGTTTCAATAACTTCTAGATACACTATCTGGTTTAAGCAAAAAACAAAAAAAAAAAAAAAAAAAAAAAAAAAAAAAAAAAAAAAAACAAGAAAAAAACAAGGAAAAAACGAATTCAAAAAAAACACAAAAAAAGAGTGAAAACAAAAAAAGGAATAAAAGTTTATGCAACTCATTTTCCTTTCTATTTGTGGAAAGTACTTCAATTTTGGGGATAGAGTTTAGTGCTTATTTTTGTTTGGTAAAGTGTTGCTTGCTCCATAGTTTGTATGGCTTATAGCTCCACATT
>Ga0058701_10002543_pt1 | contig 13902 bp, 6 predicted proteins | sample AgamicOrMae_FD_97039 | JGI IMG/M metagenome (GOLD analysis project Ga0058701, IMG submission 97039) | Agave microbial communities from Guanajuato, Mexico - Or.Ma.e | ecosystem: Host-associated > Plants > Phyllosphere > Phylloplane/Leaf | place: Guanajuato, Mexico | collected 2012-06-04 | reverse complement strand
GTTGAAAAGTGGGACGTTACGAGGGATCATCGCACTGTAACGTTGGGTACTGACCCAGCGGGTTCAAAATGCCCAAAAGTAATCATGACTTAAAATGAGAACGTCCCCTGACATTATGTTCAAAGAATACCACGCAGTTAATTAAGCAACTTGTTGAAAAAATCTTACATCCCACTCAACCGAACAATTGTGCTGACATTGTGCCCGGCGGGACTGGACACGACGACACTACAAGCTAGTCGAGAGCCGTGAAAGTAGAAAACCGTGGGAGGAACACGGAAAAGCTAGATGTTAGTTAAATTGAACCAAAAGTGGAGGGGGAGAGGGGGTGCCAGGTGCTAGGTAAGACTCGTTGCAAAGTGTTACGTTTTGTGTTCTTTTGTTTTCGTGATGTTATTGAAATCACGCAACGGAAAGATGCTTGGTGCGAACAGAAGTTTGTGCCAGAATAGGAGGAAGGAATGTTGTTGGGTGTGATGATTTAAGAGCGATTAAGTCGGGTGATGCTGGAGCTGCCGTGAGGAGTGCGGTCACTCTCAATAATTAGCGAGCAAAGCACCGGTTTGGCTGGCTGGAGGTGGCCATCCAGCAGCCCGGCTATCAACATCTGTTATTGGAATGACCACGTCCAGATGCACGCACATGTTTCCTGCAGTGTCAACGATTAGACTTCAGAACCATCACACTGTAAAAATCTGTTTTAGGTTGTCCCGTACCTGTTTTAGGTCAGGCACGACAGGAGAAGAGTGCAATTTGGTTTCTTTCGAAGGAACCCCTATCAATAACCATATTGATTATGGAGAGCTCTGGACGAGATCTTTTCTTAAATAAAGGTGTTCTTAGGTTTATCTTTTAAAATAACTCACAGTTAGTTCTATTCGCACGCCTAATACAAACAGGAAGACTTGAACGCACGGAAACCAACCTTATATATTTAAAATGGGAGTTGACTTGAACGCACGGAAATCAATCTAATACATTTTAAATGAGGGAGCGTGTGGGTAGTCATCTCTATAACTAAATTTTGCTCTTCCCCTAATTTTACGTTCATTCGAGGTGTGGGACTACTTACGTTGAAACATGGGTTAGTTTTTGCTGTGCAAACACAGACGCGCCATAAATATTTTTGAACGCTAAACGGTTGGGAACATAAAAGCGAGGGTTTGCAACTCCAAGTATTTCGCCAAATATATATCATACGGATGGGAGGATAAGACAACAACTCTTGCCATTTCAAAGAAGTTGCTAAAAAAATTTCTTTTGGACAGGACGCATGCTTACTTTTTTTAAAAAAAGGAGTGTCTATTGACCCGACTGCCCCACTTAAAATGTATTCGGTTGGTTACGTGCGTTCAAGTCTCCCTATATTAATGCATGTCGGGTCAATAGCATCACCAAAAAATTACTTATTACAACACACCCCACTGCTTTATTGAAAATAATAAATCAAAAGAAAGGAATTATAATGCCCACCGGATATCATATTTATCATCGAGAATGGATAGTACTGAAAGAAGTGAGGCAAGCGCTGTTAACCGTGGTCCCCTATGAACATTTCTAGGCGACAAATATAACAGTCCTACAGATGAACCCACGCTAATTAATACATTAAACCTTCATCCCTTCTTTTGAATATTGAATCATTACAGACAATGAAACATTAACCTAAGTCTACAAAACGCCCCAACGTCAGAAATTAAGAATAGCAACATCACCGAATAAATCTCTTTCCTCTTGCTTGTTTTAAAAAGCTGTACTAGCATGTTCCTCTATCGTAATATCGCAGATTTACGCTTTTTATTTACTAATCACCATGTGTTTCATATTCAAATACTCCCTGTGAGTGTTGATGTAATACATCATTCTAAAATATGAGACCAATTTAGCTGAAGCACCCGTGTACAGGAGAGGAGAGGAATAGAGAGAGAGATGGAGAGAACTGACCAATTCTTTTCCTGTGAACGTCGTGCATGTTATATCAGCTGATCATTGGCGCCTCGGAGTCCGTCACCTCGATGGGCTCCCACCCTCCACTTTCTTCTGCTCTGAAGTTTCTTCAACGAGCTATTATCTCATATCAAAGCTTCCCGCCAGTTGACCATCACCTTGGTTACGCAATCAGAAAGGAATATCTCAACAGGCGATTACAATTCGCTTTCCCTGAGAGGATTTCATTCAATATCCGGTAGCCGTAGCCATTCATAGTTAGCCAATGATGCTGTGCGATATCATTTCCTCTCATTCGCAGAGCATTTGGTTATTTCTGTCGGAAACCTCTGTGGTCGCGAAAGCACAGCAAATCTGTAAATGTAGCTTGCCAACTTGGAAAAGGCGAAAGGAACAATGTCTTGGAAGTCTATTCCTATGGGCTAGAGAAAGTTGCAAAGCTCAATCGGGAAGTATGCAACGCTTGTTAATTGGGGGATTTTTTGTCGGGAACCTCTTGTTGCAGAGTGCAAATAACGTGTTAAAAAATAGCTGGCTTAAAAGCCAACAGAAGCGCAGTGGAAAGTTATTTACTACCGGTACCTATGTCTATAGATAAAAAAATCATTCTCACAGAATTTGAGTAACAGTCACTCGTTTAAACCAAAAACTCACCCACATGAAGCTTTAGCATGGGCGGTCGGTTTTTGGTTTAAACGAGCGAATTTTACTCGAAGGTTTTTAGAGAGACTGTACACCATTCTATGTGACGCTTCAAAATCCCAAGAACTTAATGAACGAACAAAGTCATGCCAATGGTCGAGTTTAGGGACAAAAATCCTACGGCTTTTTTGGATTTCTTCTTTTTTGTAGAAACACGTCATGATTTTAAGCGACGTGGTAGACGCTTGTTCTTTTCACGTTCCTAGAGACGCATTTTGAATAAGACATTTTGCTAGTGTAATGTAATGCTAATAACATGTTCTGAGAGATTATTTTTTCTCGGTATGTTCAATAGCGGTAGATTAAATATCGCACAGACGAAAATCAATTTCGACATTCACTGACTTGGCCTTTCTTCAAATATGCGGTACAAACTCTGGAGGCAGATATGTCGAAATCGCACTATACTTGTGTGTAACATGGATCCCATTGTTTTTTCCTTTAACTCACAATTACGTGCCTACAAATCCAGGTTCCATTTTTCATTTTATTTTTTTACTTTCATTGATTATTTGTATTATTTTTCATATTTATAAATATAAAAAAATAATACAAATGAGCTCTAAAATTTAAAAAAAATCTTACTAGACGACAAATTACAATTATAAAGAACATTATAAGCTCGTGAATTCATCTTCTCCAAAATCGCTAGATAGTCATTCTTCCCAGAAATAATTATTTCCTTTTGTTTGCAGGCTCTGACCATCTTGACAATATTCGCCCTAGTAGCTTTGGCGTACAGCGCACCAATGCCAGGACATGGCCACCATCAGTAAGTTTCTGTCGTGCGGACCTAAATAAGAAGTTTTATTTAGCTTAATTATTAAATGTGAAGGGAGCATAACTGTCCATGGCTTCTATTAGCCGGCTTACAAGGCTTTCAGGATGTCCGAGCGACATTTTTCCTCTGGCGATATGATCGTCATACTTTAGTTAGGCAATCAATACTGAGTATTGAGCAAACGTATGCACATCATAAAGTTAAGGTCATAATTTTGTTGTGCCCCATGTGTTTATTATTGTAGACATTCATTCGATCTCTTGATATTTTATCACAGTACAGTTAACGGCAAGAAAAAGATCTCTTAAAATGACAATTAATAGTAAATTATGTTTTTCCTCGGCAATTCACTATTTTAAGTTTATATCGTCTGCGATTAAGTCGTCGCAACAAATCCCATAGCGTCTCAGATGTTTACTAAAACTCCGAACTTTTTGCATTTAAAAACACGGTATAGTATTTAAAATGACAATGTGTTGCCCTCTTCAATTTGACTTCCAAGTGAAATTTAACTGCAAAGAACTTTTTATGTTTGCCCAATGGTGAAAACATAGTCCAATAGGGGGAAAGTGGGGATGAACACAACAAAATTATTTGGTCACGTCCAAAGGTTTGTGCTAATTTTCTTAAGAGTACCAAACAAAACCAAAGAACAAGCCTGCAAAATATTTTAAAAAAAATTAAAACAAAAATAACTTTCTTACGCACACTGACACAACAAGCACGATGAGAAAATCATGATGAGTCAGTGCCATGACAACGTTTCTAGCCGTTCAAACTTAACGCGACTCAAGCTAGGCAATATTTTTACTTCACCTGGATTTTGCTGAGAATCGCAGACATTGTTTACCGATAAGGCAGAAATGCCTGAGCAAAATTTCAAACCTTCCCTTTTGGACCTCGCAGAGCAGGCGCCATAAAAATTGCGCTTTCGGTTGTCTCCGCTAAATCAAGTTGCGGCATTAAAACGCGCAGATACATCGAGTTTGCCAGAGCTTTATAACTATGCAGTGAGGCAATAATACCCATGAACCCCAAGCCTTAAATTTACGCTTGTACAAAAAAACTAAAATTGCACGAAACCCGTTTTTACTAAGAAACAAAAAGGAAAGGGGGTAACCTTTTGGGGGGTTGTACTGCTCATACCGTGTTAGGCACACCAAGATTTGTTTATAAATGATACCTCCGTGTACTGAACTTTTAACTAACTCCTTTGCTGGCGTAAAAGTGGTAACGCAATTTCGCAAAGAGCGCGGCGCGCAGAAGCTGCGCGGTGATTCTGATCTACGTTCATATCCTATTGAATAATTATCCAAAACGGACGGATATTTCAATATACTGCTGTTAAAATTGCCATATTATTATAACTGAGAAAACAAATACATTTTAAATTGGCAGATTAAAGCTCAGGCACGAAGGTGCCCGAGGAGAACAAAATGTGTTGTATCTAAAACCGTATCAGCTCTTCAACAGAAAACGAAAAACCCCATTTGTAAAACTTTTAATGGTATTTTTACCATTGAATTTTGTATACCAGCATACAAATCGTGTGTGTGAAGCTCCCGAAAATTCGAACCTTGTTTTAACATCCAAATTAGCCAAACAATAATACAGTAAATAAAAAAGCTAGCAACTGAAATGGATCATTTATTGCCGCAGGTCGAACTGGACTGTTAAGAACGCGCTTATTCGAACTGGATGGTTAATGCTTGTAGGTATTGAATCAAGCTTAGGAAACATAGGGCCTCGATATTCCAGAGCGTTTGAAAGTGGTAATCTGTAACTTTCATGACAGAAATCAGCCGAAAGCGCGTTTTTAGGAGGCTCGAGCTCAATAAGGTTTAAACGGAGAGGTCTCAAACATTACCCAGGTAATATTGTAGATCTACTCGCATACATGCAAGCAATTCCTGCGATTTTCAGCCAAACCCGAGTAGAGATAAAAAAAAATCGGCCAAAACATGAGCCGTCCTTTTTTTGGTAATGAATCATACTTCGTCATTTGGAAAGAATTGACTCATTCCCTGAATAAAATGGACCACTCATCCCTACATCCCCGTTAGACTTGTTTAACCAGAGCACACACAAACACACACATCAGGTATTCACCGGTATACGTCGAAGTCATGTTGGTGGCCTACCCACCAGCAAAGCAACTTTTCTTCGCAGTCGAAAAGCGAGCGGCGAAACCAGTCGCTAGCGATGGGACGACGAAGGGGTGGGGTCCCGCTTGCTACTTCAGCAAAGGCATGCGATTACTGGGGTGGCAAGTGTTGCAGGGAAGGGAAACGCAACAAAAGTCAGTTAAAAATTATTCGGCTATACTCTTTTTAAGCCCAGAGAAATATTCGACTTATATATAAAGATATGTACCACATTTAATATGTCCTGAAAAAAACATATATGTATAACTGGTACCAATACGAGAAGGAGACAGTGAGAACACAATGCCTTTGTTAATGTTTTCGCAAAATATTTTTATGATCATGGCCGATCTGTAAACCCTTACGACCTAGAAGATAAAGAAGTGATAGGCCTACTGTATGATCAAATCCACTTTGAATTGGTCGTACTGACAATGGGAGTGCCTTAACTTGCCGCCTTTAATTTTCTTGAAACTTTCATAAGAGTAAGATAGTTGTATAAAAACATACACAAGCTGAAAACTGCTTTTTTTTCTACCTTAAAAACAGCGTTATTGGACAAAAAATGTAAAAAAAAAATAAAAATTGCCAATATTTTTAAAACGGCTGGAAATATCGCAAAATCCTAAAAATTTAAGCCTTAGACGCTACTTATAGGTGTTCTACCAGGAATGGTTATTATTGGTTTTAAACTGCACCAAAGAAATATGTTTTGTTCAAAACTGAACATTTTTTAATGTAGCCAATATGAATTTCGGCAGCATGTTTGGGACCTGGGCACCGGTATTTTTCTATACCACTATCTTCCATTCCTGAAAATTTCGAGATAATCTGGTGCGGACAGTTGTAGCACTCCCCTTGTGATCTTGAAAATAACGAGTAATGGAAATTTCTGTTACAGCGATTCCGGAAAGTGACCGCGATATTTCAAATAAAGCTGTAAATTACGTGGCTATCCACCCGCCTTGCCCCTTTAAATTACATCCAAACCTTTTTACATGCGTTGAAGTCTCCCCCACATGTATGCGTGCTTGTCATTTGCTCGAGCGTTGAAGTCTCCAATCTAAATGCATAGCTGGGACAATCAAAAATGTAACCATAGTTTTAGTCCATATTTCAATATTATGGACTAGGTAAATGTCACAACGGCTGAAGTGTATCCTAGTCAGCTAGACGGAGATCCCAAATCTGCACCAAATTCGAAGCCATGTGGTCAAAAAGAATGGCAGTGGCGCGGCGTGTTAAGCAAACTTGCGGCAGGAAGTCTACCTTCTTTCATGACAAGGTGGAGACGTGAGTCCGCGCTCTACTTCCCTGCAGACGTCACTGGTCACAATGGTGTTCGTTTTAAGTGGAAAAAGAAGACAAGAAACACAAAGCCTCTCTGAATGTTGTCAGAGAGCCGTCGCTGCGCCAACATGCTCCAAACATACAGTACAAAAATCTAACATTGCACCTTTCTTGGCATTAGAAGTTCAGAAGTTCGACGTCATCCAGAGGGTTTAATATGGAAGCTTAACTTCTTTAGGGCCGACTAGACTATGGTCCAGGAATAGTGTTCCCATACGGGGAAGTTCCGGGTCATGATTCTGATCCCCCCTCCCCCGACCCAGCTCAGTCTGCCTTTGTTAGGTTAAAAGTCTTTCCTCGCGATATGTGGTTGTTTACTTGAAACATGAAGTTACAAAGTTAACAAACTGAACGACCAACTTTAACTTGAAAAAATAAATTTCCGATATTTCCTTATTTTTAATACGCCTTGACTATTCTTTTACAATTATTCCTGACTCTCTTATGATATTTTTAAATAAATGCCCTTGACTTTTCCCCAGTTTCCCTGATCGCTTGACACTCTGATCGACATTTATCGTTCGATGAACGGGCTTTTTCGATCTACGAACCAATGATACCTCCGTTTAACTTATCTCGGTCGCATCTTCGTCGGTTTTCCCATGGGCACCCGCGTTACCAGCCTACCTCTTGTTTCTAGTAGCGGACAAATCACACCGTAAATAGGCTAAGTTGCGGTACCGTAAATTAAGAACCTCTTTCAATACTGCAAGTTAACTATTTTTATTTTCAATATTTACAGCACTATTGTTCGCTTTCACGTTCCATACAAAATTCACCATATCCACCACCACCACGTGAAGAAAGTCCCGGTGTATATTACGGAGTACAAAGCTAAACATCACCATGCCCATGACGAAGAGGAGTTCGATGATCGGGAGGATGACCACGGAGAGCACGAGGACGATGACGATGACGGAAGTTACGAAGAAAATAGCCACTACGACTGAGAAGAGATGTAGATGAAATATCACAGAATGACCAAAGGAAGCGAGTGAATAACTTATAAAGTGTGGTGATCTCAAGAAACATTACTGCCAAGGATATATTTAAGGACTATTTCGATCTCTCCAATGAAGAATCGATCGAGTAAAAATAAGTGTTTCAAGAATCGATCAAATGAACTTGTTCGTTTCAAAAATCGGCCAACTGCAGGGAGTTGCAACAACTGTAGGGGATCGATTTTAAAACATGCACTTTTACTTGATCGAGCGTCGAAACATGCCCTTACACTTGATCGTTTTTCATTGGGAAGGATCGATTGGTAAACTGGATGATTCGTGTTCAATGTAGAAAACCACCAATAGCCAATTGGTTTTGACAACGAGAGAGGAGCAAAACCAAGACTACTGAGTGAAAGGCACATGGGCTCAGAAACGGTCTTTCAAGGGGTGATTTTGGTATTCATCGTTTTGCTCAAGTCCTACCTGATACGACACTAGTGAATTGAAAGATCTGTAATGTACCCTTTAGTTAATATGAGAAACTGAAAATGTATTTTGTACAGCAAGCGCAAAGATGCAACAAACAAAATAAAAACTTCGTCCCTAACGTTTCGACTTTTTTTCCGATTCGTCGTCGTAAACGTTGCGAGTCAAGTGCCAGGGAAAACGGCTGATCAAAAATGTGTACCGTAGCAAATATAACACTTAGTAATTTTCAATGGAGTGTATAGTTAATGCGTGAAAAACCTTCGTTGAAACCTAGCTGCTGGATAAAGATACCGTTTGAAGGCGTCAACGGTACCGGTACACGTCAGTTTTCTGACTCCATGAGCGTTTCAAAGTTTTGCCTTAAATTTTATTCCGAGCTCTTGGTACTGTAGTTTCAAGATTCTATGTTAAGATGAGTTACCGTGTGTTTTCACGCCGACAATGCCCCCATACAAGAGCTGACTGTAAAGGAGATATCAGTAAATTATCATTAATTTGAGGAGTTCATCGCGTTAGTGTCTGGATGACTTGTTCAATAGTACGATAATCTAATTAATCCTGCTCAAGTCGAGGGGCAGAAAATCGTTGGCGATTGAATTTGTCTAAAATTTTGAATATCTTTATGAAGTGCTTCAAAGTAGAAAAGCCTTCATTGATACTAAGGTCACTTTTTTCATCTCTATCGCAGTAAAGCCTACTAGAAAGTCTGTAAATACCATTGTGAATAATCCGCACAATATGAGTAATGGAAAACAACTTTTTCATATTTTCAAATTGGTATCGATTAGAAATATGCCGTTTTAAAAGCAGTTTTGCCAGATGTTAGAATTGTGTCGCGTAATATCGTCATTAAGTTGAGAATAGAAAGTAAATAAATAAAGCGTAATATCGTTTTTCAAAGAGAATAGAATGAATGTAGGCCTATTGTTATTCTTTGCAAGCTCACCGAAGTATCAGTGGGTACAAAGCATTGCTTCAATTACGATGAAGGAAATAACATTCTTCTGCGCCTCTACATCTTCAGGGTTTGTATAAAAAAATAAAGAGACTGAACAATCAAACTTAAGTGTTGAATTTTTTAATGTTTAATTTTTTTTGCGACCCTCTACTCTAACGTCAAGAACAGGCCACCTTCGTGATTCCTGTGTCAAAAGCTAACTGTAAGTTATACATGTATATTCGCGACTATTCCTATCACTGATTTCCCGATTCCCAAATCAGAAAATTTTGAGCCATAAACCACGCGTAGCTGAACGTGTAACGATCGCTCAGCTTTCAAACAGGAAATAAAAATTAAGTTCATGACATGTGGTACAATCCAAAACAATAATTTTGATTGAAATTTGTCGGTATGGGGAAACGAGACCATATGTTGAGAACAAGTCAAGTAAGCAGCCTCTCGCACGTGCGCCTACGCATAGGCAACCAACGTCGCGTCCGTACAGTACATGCGTTTGCCTATGTTTGGCAATCGGTTCCACAGTACAGACATAGAGGAGGACGTTCTCCTCCATGGTAAGTAAATAAGAGAAAATAGCTTTAACCAATGAGTAACGAGTAGCCTCCATTTTCAGCAATAACCGCTTCACACATACCCTGTTTTTCAGATACCTTACATCAATCGCGCCTCCTATAAGGCGCGATAGGCGCTCTCTGGACGCATTATAGACACATGTTTCGCATCTATACGCGTAATTTATGCCTATACAAAGCGGTATTTTGGGTAGCAAAGTTGAGCTCTCGGGATAACCCCGAATTACATTATTTTTTTGCGCGCCATTTGACTGCAGTGTCTCAAAAACGATAGTGGGCAAGTGACTTCAAGAGGACAACTCCAGAGTTATTCGGATATTTTTATTATTTGATTATTGTCGCTTTTTGATTGCACCCAGTGCATAAGCTAAAGGGGCCATCACTGATATTAAATAAGAATGGAAACCGTACGACTTCATCTTTATGTGCATACCCCAATACCGTCCCACTCTACGCCGTCATTATGTAAAAGTCAAATGGACGCTGGAAACGCACACCATAAGAATAATGGCCTCAAAAATGTTAACTGAGTTACGAAAGTTTAAAATCCCTCACGCTTATTTTGGCTGGTGCGGATGCGGATTCCCTTCCCTCCCTAGAGATCAAATTTTCAGCGGCCTCCAACCGTACTTGCGAAGGCATGCCGTAAGTCGTGAGCGACCCTTTCGCGTCGATCCTCTTTCGAAACAAACTTGAAAATTCAGTCACTGATAATAAATATTACTTGCTCGATTAGCTTTTGAATGAATATTTCTCGAAAGGCTGATGATATTTGCACAAATAATGCATTTGTATGGGGAGACTTGAACGCACGTAACCAACCTAATGCAAAATGTCCTGAAGGAAAGTGAACGGCGCAAAGTCCTTCATCGTTGAATATACGGCGCCTTCCCTAAATTTTTGCGGCTGTTTTCACTCACTAGAAGGATGTTTTTAAGTCACGAGTCCCACATTGAACGGCGGTGCGCCAAAACGAGCTGACCAAAAACTGCAAAACTTATGTCGGAAATATACATTTTGTTTTGCGTCCGTGGCTAACAACTTCTGTTAATATCTTTTGGTACTCACCTTTTACCTGTACAGTACAACTCACTCAAAGAAAAAAGAAGTACGCTACGTAACTAAGAAAATGTACTCTTGGAACTTTTCTCTAAATTTCAACGTTTTTTGTTCGTTTTTTTCCCCCTACAAGCGTTCAGCAAACAGTTGTCCCATTTGACGCAGCTCCGTGCGGTTCCTGTGCCTGTGCAGTATCCTTTTTAGCGTCAAAACCGTGAAAGGTACAAGTTCCAAGTGCAAGATTTACCTGATTTATACCGGCATTATATTTTCAAGTCAGTAGTCTTTGAGTAGGACACTGAAAGTGCCATAAGGTAGACAGAAGTCGTTTACATGGGTCGTGACGATGGTAGTCGGGACCAAGACCAGCTCGACTTGGAGCATCACCTTGTTCCGGGTTGTACCGGTACTCGAAACATCGCAAGCAAACCATTCAACAAACAAGGTTTTTGATCGCGCCCGTACACCCAAACGTAAACACACTTCCAAACATCCAAAAAAAGCATATATTCCGAAATAAATGCTTCGTCAAGTTTTTAAGGCTAGCAAAAGACTTGCGCCAAGATCCGATACGAAGTCACATCCGTACCACATCAGTTGACGAAGTTACTGCAAGCGACCTACATAAATCATGTCCGCGAACTTGGCGGTTGAAGGTTATTGTGTACTGCAAACGGTATGTATGGTCTCTCTACACATACCTTTGTTCTAGTGCCACTTCCCCGCTCATTCACCATCACTTCGTCCTTTTCTTCCTCTTCTCGTATCACCACTTCACTTAATTTTACCACCTCACTTAATTTCACCACTTTACTTAATTTCACCACTTCTTGAGCTCGCGCACCGTGCCTCGCCTCACGTGCTATTAAACTCACGAGTACCGATCAGCTACGGATCTGGACCAGGACCTCTCCGATCCGTGTCAGCCAATGATCGCAACTCGTGTTCGACGAGCCACCGATTTGCGCCAACAACGGCGGCCAATAAGGAAGCACGGCTAAGCATGTTCAGCAAACTCCGAAATCCATTCCAGTCGCTGATTGGGTTTCCTAGACGCACAACTCGAAGGTTTGCCCTACACGCGTCCAGACTTTTGACTGGACCGACTGGACCTCTGATCACAAGCGATCATGCATCATGCTCAAACAGCAACAGCGATCGCGCCCGGAAACGCCCGAGTGCTTGCGAAGGGCGCTGCCTCCTAGGCTGACTTTTAGTCACTTCAAATTGTGCAGATAATGTTTGCAAGTTACGAGGAAAAGAGATCTGGTTCGCCTTACAGCAAGCAAAATTGCTACAAAAACAATGAATCAGTCGTATCACCAAGAAAAAATACCCCCCCACAAAAAAAAAAAGAAAGCTTAGTTACGGTAAGTTGTTGGTGAGATGGACAGGTAAGTAAGTACCGTCTGGGACATTGCGGATCGGTGCCTAGTGATTCGTTCTACGAACGCTGACATCAGAGGAAATCTCTCAAAGTTGGGGCGTAAGTACGAATAAAAACCATGGATAACAAAAAATCAACGAAGAGTCATATATTTGTACAAGACATTCAGCAGAAGAACAAGAAAACTACAAATATAATCATAAGTCCCCTAACGAATACACGGCCTTCTTTTAACCATTCAAATACATCCGCTCGTAAAAAATGCAAAGCATTAGAACAGACACGATAAAAACCATTATGTTTCAGGGTATTGCCTTTGCATACTTTCCAGTAGAAAAAAATTGGTGGGCTAATAAAAAGCACATGTGAAATTTCCAAGAGTGTAGCATGAGCTCAATAACATAAAATTCGCTTTTCACAATGCTGACCTCCATTCACAATCTGGACGCGGTGACCAGAGTAGTTCAAATGAGCAATACGTGCGACTTTTGGTCAGCTTTTGGTATTGTATTAGACGAATGCGCCGCGTTTTAAGATGATTTGCCTGAGACCTAAAGTGCGACCAGTTAAGAACCGCTAGTGATAGTCATTAGTTCCGCCAATTACATCGTCAGTCGAGACAGAGAAGTGATCAAATATCCTCAAGTGAAAGATGCGCAAACTCGTTACGAAGTGGCGGCCAATCGGGACTGGAACTCCGCCACGCCACTCCTTCAAAGCAACCAGCTGCGTGCATAGCGGCCATCTTATTTCGGACCCAAGCCCCCCTCCTGGTAGACAGTTTGCGCCTCTCTCACAGGAGGCTCTCTAGGAGGGTCAGGAGGCCGGTAAACAACAGTAGAGGCTTGATTCCTTCATGGTAGAGGGTACTGTGATCGAGTCAGCCATTTCGCATGGTTTTACGGGTACGGGAATCCAAAGGTTAAGTAATTACTTCATGGGTGTAGGGATATACAAAGAGTACGGCCGTGAATTTGAGTGCTGGCATTCATGTGAGGACAAGCGAGTAACGCTAATGCCTTTCTTTTTTCTGTCTCATTTTAAAGGTCAATTGCCTTAAGTCTCTGAGAAATGCCGCAAGCTCGCCGGTGAGAGCCTGAGTAGCTGGCGAGCTCGCAGCATCGCAATTGGGGAAATTATCAACAAAGAATCCTCAACCTTGCCAATTGTAAAATGCCTTTAACTCGCGGCCTTGTTTATAGATGAAATGATTGCCGTAGTAGTGATCATTCTGTTGGCGGTTCATAGTGAGAGGTTTCGTTTACAGGACGTGGCTTTAATAATGCCAATCTGCTGAGTGGGCGTTGCAAATCTACGCATAAACTAGATAAAAAAAGCACAAACAAATATCTCAACAATTAAGATTGCTCCTACTTTACTCTAAACATGAGCTAAGTGTACAAGACACGGTGTTCTCGACATCCATACATCGAACTACAATGATTCCATATATTGAACAGCAAATCACAGTCCTTATATCTATAACAATTGTAATTTCAAGTAAATTATAAGCTTCAAAGCAAAATATGGTCGATCTATAGGTACTTCTTAACTTATCACAAAATC
>Ga0058701_10002542_pt1 | contig 13903 bp, 4 predicted proteins | sample AgamicOrMae_FD_97039 | JGI IMG/M metagenome (GOLD analysis project Ga0058701, IMG submission 97039) | Agave microbial communities from Guanajuato, Mexico - Or.Ma.e | ecosystem: Host-associated > Plants > Phyllosphere > Phylloplane/Leaf | place: Guanajuato, Mexico | collected 2012-06-04 | reverse complement strand
ATTCCATGTTACGTGGGATAGAGTCTCTATTGATTTAAGCAGATAAATATTCGAGTCCGGTGGCCGTGTGGGAATATGTGTAGCTTGGTATGAGTGAACAACGAGAGGAAGTCTTCCGCCACGGACAAACATATCTCACTCAAAGTTAGCTGCCTGGCCTTTCCAAACATATCATTTACCAGGCATCAAAACAACCCCGGGCAGACGAGCAAACCCGCTATAAAATAAGCATGGTTTCCCTGTTGTAGCGGTCAGAGATACACCCATCTCGTGCGGTTTTCATACGGACGGTGTTTCGACCCATCTGAAATTCCGATCTGGGCTTACAACCTTTTGCGTCTTGCTTTTCTTCTCTCTCATCTACGTTATGTACTCTTTCATCTGTGGCGGCTTCATAGCTTTATATCTGCGTGGAGAAATAAATATTAGGATATTGCGCTGCTGACTATTCTTCTGACGGTCCTTCGTCAAAATGAAAGTCTGAACTCGATCCGCAAGAAGTGTGCTTTCAGTATTGTGGATTAGTTTAGCTTACGACCGATTTTCGCTAAGTTTGGGGTTATATGCATCTGGGATGGTTGTAGTTCGAATACAGAGAAAGGAATATTCGTTGTAAAGTTGACATTTGCGGAATTTTTTCCTCACTTTACTTTGACACAATACGTTAGCCCGAATCGAATGTAGGTACCAATAACTGAAAAGAATGGATAAGTAATGTTCACTAAAAATTAGTTGCTAGTAAACGTTACCGTTTTACAGTAATGTTTACAGTAACGTCTGCTGGCAAATTTGGTACCAGCAAAATTGGCTGTCGCTTTTTTTAAATTATATTATATGTTTAGTTAACGCAGTATTTTGCCGTGAAACGTATAATCGGGCTCATTTGGCTATTCGCCAACGTATAGGTCAAGGCTAACCTATATGTTAGGTTATATTACGTACTTTGTACTTCCCTGGTCGAACTGTCCGTAGCTCGGATGAGTCGACACGGACATCCGTATGGATAACCGTATGGCTATCCATGTAAATGTTCAGAGAATGCGGATATCCGTACGGATGTCGGTGCTTTTTAACCATTCTCTTGGATGAGGATATCCGTGCGGATACCCGTGTCGATTATCCGTGCTACGGACAGTTCGTCTAGGGTTAGCTCTGTGGTGGCGTACCGTCAGCGTGCGGACGAACGGTAGAACACATTAAAAGAAATTCACTCGACTTTGCGCCCAAACTAAATCGATGCCTTTTTAAAAAATTGTTTATTATTTAATAAACATTTTCGATTAAATGGGTGGATTGAGATGACGGTCTCTATGGATAACGAACGCTGTCCCAAAGATGCCGTTCGTCTGCTGAAGGCAAGGGTCTGCGACCGAGACGGGCGGGCGGGACGAGGAATGTGGGTCTGGCGGCTCGTGGGAAGTGTTGTTTGGAGAGGGGTTCTGTTTATTCTGTAATCAGATGTAGGCTGATGAAAGGTCAGAGTCGAAGCGGGGTGGTCCGGGCCGATCCGAAACGGCCAAAAGGGGCATTTTCGTCAATATTGGGCGCGAGCAAAGAGGACTACTTGATTCCCGCAAATGGGTTCGGTGAACGCTGGTGCTGGTGTCGAAACTGCCTCACCAGCCAAATCAGATTGTCACTTGGGCGAAACCTTTTTGTTTTGTCTACGAGGAGAACTGAGGAGCCCACCAGCTGCATGGATATGACTACGGCATTTGTCTGGATTAAGTTGCTTTTGCGTCCCAAAATCGGTAAAAACATGGGGAGTGTCTATTGACCCGACTGCACCATTTTTCATGTATCAGGTTGGGTTCCGTGCATTCAAGTCACCTTCCATTTAAAATGCAATAGGATGGTTACGTGCGTTCAAGTCTCCGGATATTGATGCATGTCGGGTCAATAGCAACACCCCAAAAAATAGTAAGAACGGTTAGGCTACATAGAAACAAAATGGGCTCTTTCAGGCTTCAAGTTTTTTTAAAATAAAATACTTTATTTTTTTTCAAATCGTGAGAATTGTTGCTGATGAATGGGAAGCGTGTTATAAAAGTACAATTTGAAAAAAAATCGAATTCTCTTTTTACTTGAGAACTAGGCAGTTTCTTAAAGGCGTATAACATTTGAAAATCCAGAACAAAAAGGCTTGTACTCGTATATCCCAAATATATTTTATTTTTTGTATTCCAAGGGACACAAAAATCAAAACGCTGTTTTGCGGTACCAAGGTATATTTATCTAATAGAGACTGATATTACCGATGTTAAGGCGAGTACATAGTCTATAAAGTTGTTCGTAGCAGTTTTGTAGGGGTAATTCTTGAAAGTTTTTGTTTATCATATAATAGTTCCAATTTTCTCAGTTGTAAACGTAAAAGGTCAATGTCAGCGAAGCATAGGGTTCTATTGTTTTCCAAGGAAATGTTTTAAAAATAAAATAAATGGTTTCCGAAGAAAGCAAAATATATCCGTTCAGAAGAAAAATCCAGCATTTCGTTACGAAAATTCCAACAATCTAGGCTTGAGATCCAAGTAAAAATAAATAAGTCCCTTCGAAAGTATTCTTCATATTACAAAAGAATCTGGACAAAGAGCTTCGGATAGGATTTTAATAACGTTTAATTTTGTGGCGGAGAAATCGGCGTTAAATTGAAATGAAACAAAATTACAGTAAAACCTGCTTAAGATACGCCCGTTTAAGATACGAACCCGTTGAAGATACGCATTGTCTTTATTCCCTTGAGCCTATTCGGTATTTAATGAAACCCGGATAAGATACGAACCCGTAGGAACGAAGGTGTCACAGTCCCTTGATTCGTATCTTAACCGGGTTTCACTGTACGACAAGTAAGAAACTTAGTTGCGAGGGAAGTCGCTAGAGTACGACAGCGTTAACATGGACAAGAACTAGAAGCACTAATATGAATCGGCGCTACTTTTCGGCTACCTTTACCGATACTGGCCAGACCCCAAGAATTCTTTGTTTATAAAGAAATAAGATTCTGTTTATGTCGAGATTGAGTTCCGTGACAGTGGGTTCTCTTGTGAGAATTCGATTCGGCGTGTCCTGAAGAGCATGTCAGAGAAATTTGAAGTGATTCTGATCACTCGACCAAGGTCGAATCTACTACAGTACCTCAAGGCAACGCTTTCACTGTAATTTTCATTAACACTTACAGCACATTGGTGTGTCTGCTCGAACCCGTCTACCGTATTTTCAGGTGTTTATTATATTATGTAATATTTTTATTTTCGGGTGCTACTAAAAAAGTTTCCAGTGAAGTTTCTTGGAATTTCAGGTCAGTAAAGTATAACAGCCTTTATTTTTTTATTTCATCTATTTCATTTTTTTTTAATTTTATTTATTATTTTTATTTATCGTTTTTCCCCTCGATCGGATAATAATTGTAATTTTGTAAGGTACTGAAAACTGAATTCTTTTGAGGAATTATTTTAAAGTTCTAATATTTTTTTCAGTTGAAATCTTCTTGTCACCAACCCGTGGGCAGAAAGGCCTATTCGGCCTGATCAGTGTCTGGTCAGATTCTGATCAGGAACTGATCAGACACCGACCAAATGTCCTTAAAACTGATCAGTCCCTGATCAGTTTATCGAACATCTGATCAGTGCCTGATCAGACATTTTTGCATTGGGATCAGTTTATAAAGTAGAATATTCCACCTGTTGAGTTCCACCTTGCGTCGCTGAGCAAGGAGCCACAGCGGAGCACAAACTGGCAAGTAAACCTCACCTAATATCATAAATATTGTAGAATGTAAACCATGAATAATAGCAAGTGACAAGGTCGAATAAGGGTCGGTAAGATCGTCCTCGAACGGTAGAGAAGGCCGTGCCAAGAGCGCCGGGCGTTCGCCAAGACGACATTGTTATAATAGTCTAAATGGGGATCAGAAGCATAGAGAAGGGCGTCCGTATAGCACTCCTATATACACTGTATATCAATGCTGTAGCTCATGAACCGTCTGCCCCGTACTTCCAAAACCCAAGAAATCTTACAATTTTCAACTTAAAGTCAGTGCGCTCACATTTCTTTTTCGTTAGCTACATAAATATTAGTTTTGCTACACTTTTTAAAAAGTGCCACACTTATTTTTTAAGGTAGCAATTTTAATCTTTTGGTTCAACCTTCCGTCGTCAAATCTAGCGGAGCGACCGTTTTCATAGTTGTCAAAATGAATCTCGGCAGCAAGTTTCTGGCATTGGTATCTTTCCGTACCGCTGCGGTGAATAAAGTTTTAAAAAATATTGGGGCGGGCAGTTATTTATGCTACTCTCCTTGTACAGTCACAAGGGCAAATTGCTGACAATTTTAGTTTTCTCCAATTTGTGTAATGCTTTTAAATAGGGAAATGCTTCCGCGTTTCTATCGATTTCCATGGTGTTGCCAACCTAAATTCAAAAGAGCAAAAAATCACTTGCCAGCCCTCGACTGTACGTCTGTCGTAGCTAACATGCACTCGTGTGTCGTTTATCTTCATAATAAAGTGGAAGATTTAACCAGCGGGAAACATGAGAGGTAAAAAAATCTCTCCGAAATATAGAGTAGGTTTTTAGAGAGTCGTAATATTTTGAGAGAAGTAGGTATTCTTTAGCGAGTCACGGCCAGTGAAGAACCGACTCGCAGCTGTTTGTTTATAGCACTGACTGGGGGACGAGTTGTTCCGTGCTTATTACTAGGAAACATGGTAGCTATCTTTTAGAGGGCGACGGGAGAACCAGAAAACCTGATGGTGCGGAAGGTTGGGTTTCAGCCTGGCTTGCGACCACCCGACGAAGCCTTTTTAGAAGACCCCCTTACCCCTCAGGCAGCCCCCCTCACCCCTCACGCAGCCCCTCTCACGAAGGGGTAACTTGAGGAGCTCTGATACTAATCAAGGAGAGGGGTGGATTTAAAGGGTTATTTCGGGCGAAATCCAGAATAACCGTTCCTACGGGCTGTGAGCCACAATCAAGCGAGCTTTATATAATACTGGGGCGTCATGTTGCAGTTGCCTCTAGCTGACAGCGTGGAAAGCCTGCTGAGAGATGTTGCCTCAAAGCACAGCAAGTTGCCTGCAAAACCGAAACTTCGCCTCACCCGAGGTATTTCGTATTGTTGAGCCACAAAAGACCGCAGAAAGGACAAATTGTGCCACTCACAAGGCAAAATTAGGGGCCTGTCTCCTAAACTTCTAACTAACCAGCGATCAAAAGTCGTAACACGATGATACACATCGCTTTGAAAGGTAGAACTTCCCAACTCTTGTGTCCCACAGACACAGTCCGTCACTAAACAGAGGGGAAGGGTCTTCCGTTAGTAAAAAGTAACCGATGTTTTCGGTATGAAGGTAAACAGGGGAAGAGCGAAAATTGGTTATTTTTGCAGAACCTATACGCATATGCATCGCCATATGGATGGAGAGCTCTCGATGAGACCTTTTCATTGATATGGTCGTTGATATGTTTATCTTTAAAAATAACGAAATTACGCTCTCCCCCTGTAAGAAGTCTACACAACCCAACCCTTTTATTTAAATGAGATGATAGATTTACATATTAAATAAATTTTGTAAACCACGCTCATAGAAATAGGTTTTTTACACGTTGGAGTGACTGAGAATGTTTTCTGTGTGCTTCAGAAGTACATCCTTAAAACAACCCGCTAATTAATAATGCTGGTCGGGTTGAGGCAAGAGCGCTGGTTCAGAAACAGGAGATTCTCACAGACTAGAGTCGCCTCGCTTTGAGCCGTCCTTAAAGTAATTACTCAAACGCGGCGTACTTTTTGATGTAAAAGTAGGGTGTTGCTATTGACCCGACATACATTAATATAGGGAGACTTGAACTCACGGAACCCAACTTAATGCATTTTAAATGGGAGTCGACTTGAGCGCTCGGAACCCAACCTATTACATTTTAAATGGGACAGTCGGGTCAATAGACACCCCCATAAGAGTATTGCAGGGTAAACAGAACCACGTATTTTTATTAATTTTCGAGAAGGAGCTGTCGGTAGCCTTGTTTTAGCACATCGAAGTAGCTTGAGTGCTCTCAATATTGATATCCAGCTATTTCGTAAACTTGCTAGCTCGTTGTCCCTAACGCGAGATTTTGTTTTTAAATCCAACATGCACTACGGACTCTCGTTAAGGTACGCTTGAGACTCAAAGTATGAGCCAAGCGCGTTATAAAAGTAATTGTTCAGTAATAAAGATTTTTTTTTCCATAAGGTTCTTTTCTTTAAAAAAGTGGGGGGTAAGAAAAAACGGAAAGTTTGTGGTGCAATATTCCCCCCAGTAATTTTACAAATTAAGGATCACGAAAAGAAAACTGCACAGAGTAAATTAGTTTTGAAAATCCATCATTTCTTTTTTATTTAAAAATATAATTAAAAGGGAAACCTGAAATTAAAATAAAAAAAGATTTCACAATGAATTCAGTATTTTAAAAATGATTTTCGCGACAAATAAAGCTATTTAATTGAAATAAATCATAGCAGCAAATTCATTCACGGCGCGCGTTACGTTGATAACGGGATGCCCTTATAAACTTCAGATTTTAATCTTCGTTTTAACCTCAAACCAGTACATTAAAGTATACTTTTGTGTATGTATATAAAAGTATAGTATATAATGTATACTTTTTATGTATGTATAAAAAAGATATAATATAAAAAAGACTGCTAACTCTAATATTTTTACACGCTTGTAGTGTGATCAAGTTTAGGACTAATCGTGTGTCAGAGGGCCGACAGACATCAGCAGTCCACTCTTGACCGCACGAGGCGAGGGTCCTCACCTCGTGTTACGGCGATTAATCTCCAAGAATTGTTTGGATATCTGTAACGTTTATTTAGCGGGAGCCACGACTCCAGATTGATCGGCATCGGAGCAGACTAGGGGCCCTATGATCGGCCCTAAGGGTATGCCCCTTGCTCCTGCCCTCCTTCTCCCTCCCCGGGCCAACCGCTCGTTCTGTCCAATCGGGGATCAGTTGACTAGGTTAGTCGCATTGAGGAAGCTCGAGATAAGACAAGGTTTGCGTTTTGCGAACGGGTACCCACGCATGACAGTAGTGTATTTTACGATTTGAATCAACTAATTTCGTATGTTGTTAATATTTTTTCATTCTTTTCTAGATCCTCAGGTGGAGGCCTAATTTTTACCAGTAGGAAATCAATATATTGTCCTTCCACAGCAGACACCTCATTTGATCGTTACGTGAGACTGTCCCCTGATCTGGTCACCCAAGTTTGGGATAAAAGTGCTTCAGTAATGAACCCCAACCATCACCAAAAGAGAACGCGATCACGAATCTTTGAACCGACCTCTTACCAAAACGTCCTTTACAATATTTCCTGTCTAATTAGAATTTTTGGGAGAACTTTGCTTAGCCTTTGTTGTAAAATTACTCTGCAAACTTTTGGACATCCTTTGTAAGGCAAATCCTCTCTAATATTCTATTTCCTGATAAAACATTTTAATCTTCAAGGAAAGAATACCTGTAAAGGGCAGTCCCTGTTTCCTCTACCTTAGTTGAGTAACACGTAAGCGAGCTCCAGCCAAGCCCTTTCATACTATTAATTTCAAAGAGGACTTTTTCAACTGGTTGAGTTGTACACCATTGTTTTCCTTACGGAGGTAAACCTCTACAACGTCACGTGTCTTGCACTTCGCTTCGCTATCGTTGGGTAGCTGTCATAAGCGCCAAAAACCACGAAAGCCAACGCTGCAAGCGCCAATCCGTGACCGCCAAACGAGAAAAGTCGCAAACGCCAAAGTTCGTAACCGCAATACTAACCTAACCTAACCTAAACTACCCTTACCTATCCTATACAATGGGCTTTTCTCGTTTGGCGGTTACGGATTGGCGCTTGCGGTTTGGCGCTATCGTATGCATCCCCTATCGTTCCGCTAGGCTGTCACCAAGCTATGATACGTTTTAGTTCTCGGCGGCAAAAACTGCCTCCGATAAGTAAGCAGTATCACGCTTGGCGACAGCCGAGCGGATCAAATACGAAACGAGGAACAACGTACCTAACCTAATCTATTACCAAACCGTTGGGAACGACGGAGAAGCGGCGGGCCCAGGTTATCTAAGAACCAAAAGTAACTTAACCTATTCGTTTTTAGGTCGTGAATAATAACTTACAAGAATGTTGATAACCAGAGTAAAATAGAAGCAGAAAATACCATGGAAATGGCAGGTTATGCAAACAACGATTGTCTCTTAAACAGAAACACATCATTAAAAAAAACTGACCTATTATGCGCGAGGAATTCTTCGTAAACGTCAGCAACTGCTGCTGCACAAAGTTTTATTTGGTAGCGGAGTTCGGCCGAGTTTTTAATTTAGTTAGATGTCAAGATCGCTCCGCAAGTAGCTCGCATTTAAATGCGCCTCTGACTCCCTTCCCCACTAAATAAAAGTCATTCTTGTGGGCTAATTGCCCGTGGTGGCATTATCATACCTGCAGTTAATTTATATTTTTAATGGTTTTCGTATTAAACCGAGAAGCGCCCATCCATAACGTGCTGTGTACGTTATTAAATTCTGGCCCATAGAACAATTGGAATAAAAAGAGGGGGGAAACGAAAAATCCATAGTAAATTTTAAATATTCTCACAATCGACGTAATTTTCTATAGTACATTATCATCACTTTTTTTAATTACTTACAACACTGCTATGTTTAGTATTGCTCTTCAATATAGTAGACAATAGTAATTCTCAGAGGAAAAATCTACGCTTACGTATGTTGTATGATTTTCCCCCAATCTGCAAAGTGGCGTGAATGATTTTTTTTACTACAACCTGTCTTGATGGCCTGGCCATGACAAGGGCGAGGGTTACCTTGTGGAAAGTGAGTGTTAGTTGCAAAGCGGACGTGACTTTGTAGATTTTATAAGGGATGAGAGGAGTTAAAAACTCTTACCTCGAGAAACAAAATGTTGACATTTTCTTCCGCATTCATACAAATAATTCCCTTTTTACGAGCGTATCGAAACTCTGCCATGGCCAGAAATCATACGCCAGACGAACAGTGGTAAATCCGACCTTTTCAAAAGTTGGCGTTGAAATCCTCTGAAAACAAATAATAGGAATCTGAAAAGATGTTCAAAAATGTCTCAAAAAATTACTAGAACAACCAAAGAATGCTAACAATATTTCAGTCACAACGAACGCCAGCGTCCTAGTATATATATGTAGACACTTTCAACTGAGAAGAGTGTCGATATAATGTCTGCCGAAGCCATTCTGTGGAACCTTGAGGCACTTGCCTTTTCCTGGATGTTTAAAGTTGGTGTATGTGGACAAGGTTCACCGACCTTTGTGTTCCCACTTTCGCTGGATGTCACGGAGGAAGGTGTTATCTGAGTGGGTGTGTTGTTTCCCAAAGTGATATGATGGAAGTGTGGGTGAAGACTTCCGCGAGTTTGTTACTTAATACGAGCTAACACGCTTTGCGGTGCCAGAATTAGCCCTCGCTGGAGTATCGTGTTTTTCTTCCAAGAGTCTTCGTCAGCACCTCCAAATGAAGTTACGGAACTCTCTGTATTCTTATAGGGAATAGTTTTTATTATCAAAGTGTGTTTCTTTCTTTCCCTGCCATAGCCAAGTCCGCTTTATCTGGTAAGCAGCACTTCAGGTATGTTTTCAGGTGGCATATTTGCATTGGTTGTAGTTGCTTCAAACTTTCATTTAAGTTGGGTCAGGCTATAGTGAGATTACATTGTTAAGAAGGATGAGTGAGGTAAGGTTAGATAAAGCTTGACTAAGTTAAGCTTTAAAACGTTGGGTGTTAGTTCAGTTGAATTTTGCAAATGCAACACTGTAAAAACAAAACCCCGTTCTGGGGAATGCTATCCTGTTTTGGGTATGAAACCGAAACGGTGGTGGCACGTATTTTGGTTATTTTTCAAGATAGGCCTATGTTCAGCCATATCATTGAAAAGGTCTCGGCGAGAGCTTTCCATTGATTTGGCTGAACATAGGTCTAAGTTAAAAAAATACTTAAATACGCACCCCCGTTTTAGTTTCTCACCCAAAACAGGTGTAGCATTCCCCAAAACGGGGGATTTGTTTGTACTGTGAACGTTTAGGTTGGGTAACTTAGTTTGAATCATTATGAATAACCAGTGATACTGACAGTCACTGCAAATTTACTAAATTATAGTCAAAACGCCACATTGAGGTCAAATACGAGCTACTGAAGTGAATCAGTGTCTCAATTTATACTTGAATCAGTAGATTTTTGTCTTATTTGAATTTCAAATTTTTGTTTATGCTAAGTTTATGATGTCAACGTAAACGGGGATAAATTTGCTTCTGGTTGAATTGCGTTTATGATGAGGAAGTTTAAGGTAAGTTCATTTCTGATGAGCTCATTCGGCCATTTAAGAAAGTGCAGTCACGTATCCGGCGGCTGAACAGTAAGGGCACAAATGGCTAACAGCGGGCGTTTTTGTTTTACAGTTAATATCGATAGCATTGGTTCAAAACTAAAACAGTTGACATGATTTTATGTATCCTACTTTACTTCCGGTCGTCAGCATACCATCAATGTAGGTACCGTACATTGCCATTGTTCATTATCAGAAACTAGAAACTTTCCGTTGTCAGCCCCTTACGCCTTCGACTGTACATCGATTGCAAAACCGAATAAGTAATTGCAGAGTATTGAAAAAGATTATTGCTCGCGATCTCAAATGTAGTTTGCACATCGCCATCACGTACTTTGTACCGGTACACCGATTGCCTAGCTGTTGGCCCCTCGGGTAGGTTAGATTAAGCTGGGTCTGTGTGATGTGTTAGGTTAGGCTGGGCCAAGTCACGGTAGACAGCCTTATAGTATGATTGATTATTATCGACAGACAGAGGGTCATTCTCTGCTGGCGCACATTCGTGATTCACAGTTCTCGCAGAGGAAGCTCCCCTATTCCATGCAAGCTTGTTCCGTAGGCTAGCGTGTTTAGGCTACGTATCATTGATTACACGCGTAAAGCAGGAAAGTCCTAACGAACTCGCAAAGCCTGCAGCGGGCTGCGAGCGGGCCTTCGGACCTCTTCAAAGGCAAGACACAACTCCAACCGAACTTTTGGTGACCCATCCAAGTGGAAGGGTTAAATCGGCAACAACACCGTTTCCAGCCCTTCCCTTCCCGTGGCCTCCTCTTTCGGTCTAGACCTGACACATTCATAACCGGAAAGACTAACCAGGACGTATAGTGCGATCTTTATTAGGTTCGAATACATTGGAATCTCGGTAATACGTCCAAGTCGGGACTCAAAAATTTGGACGTAGAACTGAGAAGAACGTACAAGTCAAAATAATATTCAGTATAACGCCATATTAAGTATTTTGGATAAGACTATTCCAATTGGACGTTCAGACGAGTAGGACTTACAACTGAGAGACGTATAACTGAGACTAAACTGTGCACTCATAATGGGTGATGATATATGTTATGTAAGCAGGGACATAGCTCTTTGGGCACGTACGCAAAACAAGAAAAACGCTTTTCTTTTAGGGAGGCAGAAAATCGGTTGGCAGCTCTGAAATGGATTTCGAAGAGAGGAAGGCTGAAAAGCCGTGATTGATCAGGTCTAGGTCAGAAACGGCGTTATGGAGTCTTCCCTCCTCGGAAATATTCAGAGCTGCCAACTAAAATCAAGTTTTCTTAAAAGGCCGTTACTTTTGCATGCGGTACGTCTGCGAACGTCTGAAAGGCCCGATGAACATGTAATTGTGTCCTCCAAGAAACAGATACAGAATCTAGACACAGACACTGCCCGCTGAGAGGGGAAGATACCCAGCGCCTGTTAAATGCAGTGTGCTAGATGTGACTCCCCGATTTTTAACGCGGGTTTCTTTCGAACCAGTGCAGAAAAAGTTGTTTTGTGTGTGATTGGTCCCATATTTAACTCGACTGAAGAGCCGCCCAAAATATAATCGATATTTTTAGTTATCTCATTTTTCGGTTAAATTACGGATTAAACTAACAAAGAAGGCGAAATCTGACAACGCTGGACGAGAGGTGAGGACTGTGGATCTCTCCCTCCTTTCCGTGCCTCTTATAGCCCCTTTTCATCGAAGTATCCGAGATAGAATTAAATTGAATGATATCCTAGACGGAATCTCTAAAGATGGAATCCTAGACGTAATCGACGTTGATAAATCCGAAACATTTTCTTGCACATCAATGCTGACTAAAAGTTGATGGAATCTGAGCAAGAATCCACGTTTATGAGATCCAGAAATCAATGGCAGAAATCCGAGAAATAATCAAGGAATCTTTGGTCTAAAACCGAATCTACGATATATTCCAAAACAGAAGTCTTGTAACTCTAGAAACGTTCAACATTATTCCGAAGTTTACAGGCAGTTCTTTTTCATCAACCTGTTGATGCGTTTCTTGACTTGTTACCTGCATGTGATCTGCCACGTAAACATTCGAGGTATTCGATCGCCAAGTATCGCCGTCGTAGATGGTGTCTTCCCTGGTCGAACAGTCCGTACGGACATCCGAACAGATATCCGTGTGGATATCCATTAAACGACCACAGTGCGAGGATATTCGTATGGATACCCAAACCCTCTGACCATTTATATGGATATCCATACGGATATCCGTGCGATTGTCCGTGTCGAATCATCCGTGCTATCGACAGTTCGACTAGGGTTGGGCATTGGAATTGTATCCTGGCGGACCTATCGCAGGCAAAGTTCGAAATGAAGTCTATCCGAAAGGCTGTGGATATCTAGATGTATATCATGGATTTTGAATATTAACTCGGGCTTTCATATCCACGGTCATTAGTTATCCATGCACGACAGATTGGGCAACGCATCCGTTGCCTGCGTGAATCACCATATAAATATCAATAGGAAGGAATTGGATTCGTCGATGGCGAAGGAAATATGATGCTGTAAAAACTCCGCTTACGGGCCAAGGCTTTAATCCGAAGATCGGATACCGGTCACAAAGGCGTTGTGGATGAAGTGAAATTTATCCAGGATTGCTGTTTTGGACCTGTCACAAGACGCCTTACTTTTGCACTTTGCTATTCGGAAGTTTGTCGCAAGTTTAGGAGTTTATTCAGCCCGGGATCCACTAAAAACCTTGTTGTTGTTGTTTCCTTTGAAATCATGAAATTTAATGTTCGAGGAAAGATGAAATCCGAGACAGAATCCAGGAGTATAAAAGCCATTGTATCTAGTTGCGGAGAAGTTTCCTGGCAGGCTGCGATTTCTATTAAACCTGTCGCCAAAAATATCGCCGCGTAAAAGCGTCGAAGCAGACAAACTCATTTCCGAAACAAGACCAATATCGTCACGGAAAAAGTATAAAGTTTGTACGGAGGCGTTTCTTATCAAAGGTTGCCGAATTCATTGTATCGAAGAATTCGAGGGTGAAAGGACTCTCACCAGAAATCGGAAGGGGTTTGCAGCACGGCTCACAGCCAGACAACATAAAAAAGCGTCTCTAATTTCGAATTCCATCAGAGCCACCACGCCTATCGTGGATGTCGTTTTGTTACCTTAAAGTGTAGGAATAACTTAATCGCATTTATTTTACCAAGAATATATCCAGTAGCTATTTAAAAAAAATGAAAACATGGGGGAAAAATTAATAATGATTTTGGCAGAGAAAAATTGCTTTTAAAAAAATGTTTAACACACAATGTTGTGTCAGACTTTTGAGTAATTTAAATACGTGTTCACTATCGATCAAGGAGAAAAAAAAATGTCCACCAATCTCATTCAGCCATTGAATTTCTTTTTACTGTTTAGTAATTGAAAATTACTGATTGCATTGTAAGCATGAATAGCCCATCTTCATATACCATTCAATTGCTTACTTTTATCTACAAAGTTGGGTATAGATGTTCTTTTTTCTTTTTTTTT
>Ga0058701_10002541_pt1 | contig 13903 bp, 10 predicted proteins | sample AgamicOrMae_FD_97039 | JGI IMG/M metagenome (GOLD analysis project Ga0058701, IMG submission 97039) | Agave microbial communities from Guanajuato, Mexico - Or.Ma.e | ecosystem: Host-associated > Plants > Phyllosphere > Phylloplane/Leaf | place: Guanajuato, Mexico | collected 2012-06-04 | reverse complement strand
TTCGCCGACGTACTAAACGAAGAAGAAGAGTTCGTACTAAACGAAGAAGAGTTTTGACTTTTTCACAAAAGTTTCACGAAATTGCAGTGACGGTCGCCAACGACTTCAACCTAACCTAACCTATCGGGGACCGTCACAGAAATTTCGAGAAACTTTTGTAAAAAAAGTACGAACTCTTCTTCGTTTAGTACGTCGGCGAATCGGCGGGCCCCGTGCTGAGACCACAGACGCCAAAATGTTGGTTACAAAGCCACATTTGACGTCTGGCATTCATTGGGGAGGTGCCACCGGTGTGTTCTCGTGTCCCTCAATTTTCTGGGTTCACTTATAATAGTGGGACGTTTCGTAAGAAAACCGGACCGGGGTTATCGTCACCTTTCCCGAGTGAGCAAGCAAGCGTATGTCGAAACAAGAGATCGCAAGATCGCTAGTATTGACACAAGATTTCACCTGCGCTGCTCTGCGTCTCGACTCTCCAAGCGGCCTCGATAGAGCATGTTCTTGCACCTCACGAATTTTACTTTGGAGTGAGACTTCCAATCCCTTCAGATCAGTTTCCCACATTTGCAGCAATCCTGCATTTGTTCTCTTCAAAGGAAGAAAAATTAGGGGCCGACTCAAATTTTTTTTTGGAATGGTGGATCGAAAGCGAGGCTGTTTTGAGAAACCGCGAAAAAATTTGCGCAACGAGTTGGGGCTAAATTGGGGTTCGTGGGTCAATCAGAATAGGCTCCTTTGTGAGCAACCGCTCATGCCTGTAGACGTCCCCAAGATTTCTTTTCCCTCTGACAGCGGGATGAGTGGACGAGTTTGTGGGAATTTGGTGTCAAGCCAGGTGTTTCATTCAGCCGCCACGTGGCCAAGTAGTGGATTCGCGCCAATGTCTTCAGACCAATCTTTACAGAATTATCTTCCACGACATTTTTGAGGAAGATGATGGCATCAAATTGGTGACCGTTCCGCGGATTTTGGAATATGACGGACTTCCACGTGGGGAAAAAAATGTCTGGCGAGATAGGTTGTAGCTGCAGTAGTAGCTGTGTCGTATATTCTTTCGAGTTTCGAGATGGTGCCCGCTTCTCGAGCAATTCTGGGGATTATGCCCTTGACCAGCCTCTTTTAGTAGGCTCAAGTGTGGAAGTTTTTCCACAGGGCGGGGTAGAAGTATACCTGCTTTTACACAGATTTTTGACGAGAAATAGGAAGATCCCTCTTTTGAAAGTGATTGTAAGTACGAGATCTTGTGGCTAAGCACAGCCATTATCAAAAGACGACGTATATCAGCTGTTGTTCATTTGTGTACGCTGGCGTAGACATCTGGAGGAGCCGTTACAAAGGGCCTCGCTAAGGGGAGGCCCGGCCCGGGCGCGGCTAAGGGGCCCATGTGTTGTCGCTCAAGCAACTAGCCCGTGTCAAAAGGCAGGCAAGTCTTTGTTTCTAACTGGACATGAATAGCTAAAGCAACAGGGGAGGGGGAATCTAGTCGTAGCGAAAGAAGCCTTGGCCGAGTTCACACAAGGACGAAATCTGTCCTCTTGAAAAGGTTAGGCCTTTCCTCTAGAAACGCCATTTCGAAATGATAGCGGCAGTTTCCAAAGTTGGCGCGCTAAATTATGTTCTGTGACTCGAGTTTCTTTAACCCACACGACGGAAGTTGATCGTTTGGAGGAAAAAAAGTGAGAGAGGGCATTTGACAGCAATTTTTGTGGTGTTCTTTGAGATATGGAGGCGCCACTGATGACGAAACTCGATGAGTGGTGATGGACGTTTTTTGCTTCCGCATTCGCTTGCAGGGCACGGACCGGATAGAGAAAAGAGCAAGTACAAGGGATGCAGAGGACAAAGAGAAAAGTAGGTCCTTGAGGTAGGAACCACCTTGAATTTATTCGCAATTTCGCCCAGACAAGATGCTACGCATGAGGCATGAGGGATTGCTGATTGCGCACCAATGCTCCGTTACCTCCGCCCGGCCAAGCCCGTCCCGTCCTATCGCGCGCGTTAGCTTTTTATTTTTTTTTCATCGTCTTGAGCAGCCAACGGCGGGAGTATGTCAACCATCATCCTAATTTCGAGTATTTAGCACATTGTGAAGTCTAGTGGCCTGGCCAGCGATCGAGCGTCAAGCTGCTCAGGCAATCTAGCGCTACAAACTAGTCAAGTGAACATAGTTGTTGCTTCATGACTGGAATTGCCTACACATGGCCAATGCATGACGTCATTGTGAAATGCAGTTTTTGCGTACAGGGCGTGCTGAAGGAGAAATGACGGGAAGGGAAGGTCGGTGGGAGCGGGCCGGGAGCGGAACGGGAGCGGGACGGGAGAGGGAGAGTGGGGTTGCTAGCGTGTTTCCCGCGCACTGGCCAAGCGTCGCTTCTGAGTACTGTGCGTTACAAGAGCGAATCCGATATCCATGTGGAGTAGGCTCCGCAGCACTCCGCAGCCTGTTCCCTGAGTCAGCGGGCCAGTTCGTCACGGCTCGGCTGCGCGCCACTGTAGCTTCGGCAATATTCGGAGTCGTCCAACCCAGTTCGCTGTCGCTCGGCTCCGCTCGGGCTCCTATCCGTCTGCTGGAGCGTCACTCTCGGTCGTTCGGCTCGTCAGCCGATACGAATCGGGACACCGAGGAGAGAGGGTCTTTGCAGCGCTTTGGAGAGAGAGACCGTTCCGAGCTTCGTCCATTTCAGTGTGACTTGGAAGCGCGCTCTAGTCGGACGCAGGCGCTCGCTCCCGTCGCGTGGTCGGCTTTCGCGCCTCAGTGCTTTGTGTTCTTACATCTCATGTCGATTCTCTCCATGCCGATCGTTTCTCCGCGTCCGGTTGTTATTAGTGCGTTCCTGCCAGATACGACGGCAGGCCTCTGCGGTGAGTCAAATGGAAAGTTGCCTTCTCAATCAGCCCCAGTTTTCAGTCTGCACCTGCGCTTCTTTTCAGTGCGTTAGTAGTTAATCGGTACGAGTTTTTTGCTTCCGCTGTTCTCCCACGATGGTTACTTTTATTGTTTAGGTAAACGGAGCACCAGCCGTGTCGTGCTAAATCGTTCTTATGCACCACGGGTGTTCTTGGTCAAGGTATTGTGCGAGGGTTTCTCGTCCGCGATTTCGAAGGATAAATACCGGAAAGTATTTATTGCCATGCGCCTCTTATCTTGAGGCTCTTGGCATTGACGCTCGTCGCATGCTCCTCTTGACACGAGGCGTATCGGGCACGTGAGTACCGTTATGGGCGGGAGAATTCGTTCCAGGGGCAGGATGGCGGAAGCGGGCCGGGTCGTGCCGCGTGGTCGCTTTTCCCGCCATCCGTGCGCTTGCTCATTTTCCAAAGCGGGAAGTGCGCGCGCGCTCGGTAGAATTCGATGGGGCAATGGTGCACATTCCACGTGTTCAATTCTAGGTTAGACTAATTCTAGATTGACTGGAATCCAGAACGCGTTACTCTGACTTACAGGAACGTTTTGAGAAATTACTCCGTCTCGCGTAGACTTTTTCTATGACCTCTTCGAATAACCGGTTTTTGCTCGAAGTACACTTGCACGGCATGAACATCACTAGCTCAATAGTTTGGTGGGGCGAACCACCCCCTCCCATGTTAGCCTGATTTTGTATCCTTGACACGCGCTTGCCTTTCTAATCAGAGAAGCGGATCAACCTGACTTTCCCCGCTGCGTCCCCATCGGAACTCGCTTCCTGTTGAGATACTGAGTTCGTTTTCTAGCTGCAGCCGCGTCCAGTTCGGTTTGACGCACGTGGTCTGGTAAGCAGCGGACACGGGCAGTTGCGTAGCGGGGTGGGTTAGGCAACCCTAATGGCGCAAGTGCAGTGTATTCGCGAATTTCTCAATGCTAGTTGCTTAAACACGTTAGGCATTGCTCAAGGCGGGGGAGGGGAGGTCACAAGGATGTAGATAGGGAAGTGGGTAGGCAGGTGTTCCCGAAGTTCCCGTAGTTCCCGTTCGTAGTGGCGATGGAGTAAGGGGTAGTGAAGGGTGGGAATTGTTGCAACGACGCGGTGACGTAACCCTTAAGTCCCTCGGCCAACCATAGAGCGTTGACCTGCTATAGCCAATGAGGAAGCGGCAAATGGGGTCGACCAATGGCAGCGTAGCGCGCCATGTTCCCCTCTCCCCTAGCTTCGTGGTGGGAGTCTTAGATTTCCGCGGAGGCGAGGGTCTCCCTGGCGCTGGCTCCCGCCAGTCGTCAGTCGGTTTGTACACTCTAGTTTGTGCGGTTGTTCGTTCTCTCCTGGATTTCGGAACCATAGTGGACTTAGACACAGTTGCCAAGTGTTGGATCTGTGCTTTGTGGGACTCGAACCTTCACTGTGGATACCTCTGTGCGAGGAATATCTTTCTACTGTGGAACACGTGTTCAGAATACTACGGATAGTGCAATCCAACTTGTTTCGAGAGTTTTTGGGCTTACGTCATGCTTCTAGAGATGGGCTGACATCATGGCGTATTGAGCGTCCACCCCTCCCACTATGGCGGCTTTTGCGCAAGACTAGGCAAAGGTAGTGGGGGACGGGGCTGGGGTGGAGGGGCGACGGAAACTGGCACAGCGTTGGTGTGGCCATGCGAGAATGCGCTAGTCCTTTGGTGAACCGCGACGAGTCGAGACTTGGATACTCTTGTGGTGCTCGATGTGTTTAGCAGTGCTGGCCTGCTGGAACTTCGCCTCCTTGGATACTTGGATAGCCTATTCTACTGACGTTTCTGTCGGTGTATGGAGCTTCGGAGAGAGATAAGGGCTTTGGCTCGATATCAAAGAAGTCAGTCTTTTTCTCTCTCCTATACTCCGCACCAAAATCTCCATCATCGAGTCTTCAACTTCTTAAGGATCCAGTGTTCGTGTCAACCTGAGTGATGCGAGTGACTGTGATTGCACCATTGGCAACTGACGTCATGGAGAGCGGGCTTTCACGTTGGTCAACTTCATCGGAGCACGCTACAAATATATAGCGTGGCTGCTCCATTTTGTGTAAATAAATCGCTTTGAAAGTTTGTAGATATCTTACTCAACCTGTCCCTAGACCTTGAGGTATGTGATCGCTGATACGTTTGTGAGTATGCCGGTGTGTCAACGTTAGTTGCGCGACTTATCTGTACCCTCTTGCTTGGCACAGATTTAATGTAGCGCCTTGCATTATTTGCTGGAATTTTCCAAGGTTGCTTGCTATGGAGACGAGGCGTGCCGGACGCACTCCGCGTGCCGTACCCGGCATTGTTAACTGACCCACTTGGCTGAGTAACCAGCCAGAAGCCTTTGATTCATTGTAGGTGCCGTCAATTACAGCCGCACGAACAATAACAATACAGGGTCGTTTGCGGCCTTAAGGTAGACTTATCACGTTGAAGTTGAAGGCTTCAGTTCATCAGTTCCTCTGCTTAAATATCGAGTCATTGGAGTTCTTTGTCTGTGGCCTGCTTTCCCAAAACTTGGGGCTGTGGTTCTCGTTCACTTATTGGCCCAGGACTTAAATAGGCCGCTCAAACTTATAAGGATTCTAATTTAATTTTTACCGCTGCCTCTTAAATATTGTACTTCACTCGAGGAACTTAAGAACGATTTATCTAGCTTGGCGACTGTAGTTCAAGACTCTGTAATCCGACAGGTTTCGGTAATTCGTAGTTGTCCGACGATGTCCGAAGTAACTCGTCCGGATTTTGGGTGTACCAGGTTACCGAAATTAGGGCGGGATTATTTTCAGTGTCGCAAAGGAATTCAGACGGCACTCGGCGCGGCAACATTTCAAGTGTCAAATTCATTATCTGAGTGATACCAAGAAGGCCGAAGTGTAAAATCTAACTGCGATAGTAGTGACCGGTATCTCTCGGGAGATTAGTATTATCAGAGGGTCATGTTGTGAAGCAGTTCCGTGTTCATTTAATTACCTGCGAACAAACAAGAGCGTGATAATTATTGAAGACGCGACCGGACTGTTTCAAAGTTTTGTCAGACTAAATTTAAATTCTGAACAGCGCCAACCATCACCAAAGAACTTCAAATTGGGTTAGTCCCAGTGCAAATAGCGTACGCCGGTGAAACGGGGCTGGAACCAACAATTCTTTACATATAGGGTGTCGTCGCAAACGGAATCCATAAGAAAATGAGGGCTATTAAAGCAATGTATAGAAATTTTACCTTTTCCTGGGTAATGAGCGTTAGGTCGTGGTAATTATATGACATTCTTCATAGCTGTAACATCGTTCCTAACGAATCGAAAGAAGTGGAATGCGGGGATGACGCATGTTACGAGTGGGCAAATAAGGCCTGCAGGGTAAGTAATAAGTAAAAGGACCCTTGCGGTGTAACTGGAATGGTTTGTGACCAGATACGGAAAGCTGAACAACGTGACCTTGATGGCTCCTAGCTTTACGCTCACCCGCACCCGTCCGCAATTTATACAAGATTTCAAGTCGAATTCGAGATCAGAGATTTATCAGGACTCATTCATGGCGATTTCAGTGAAAGTTGGGCCAGTTCCGCGAACTAAAGGTTTCGTCCTTAAAGAACAATAAATATTAGATGAGATAGGAACCTTAGAACTTCAGTCTACTCAACATGCTCAGAATTAAGAATGCAAAATTTCCGACGCTAGTTGCGCAAGCCCTTCGAGACTTTTCCGAAGGACTTGCGAAATGCAGTTTGACGCTCCATTTATGAATCTGCATCAATCAAATCTGTCTTGTTTAATAAAAAGCCGAGTTCCACTTAAAATATTAGGTCTCCCACAAATACAAAAGATGATTGGTTTTTATTATATTTGGATTAGACGGCAAAAAAAAGTGCAGCAGGTCGCCCATTTTCTTATTTGAGTAAACCCATTTCATCCTTGAGGACTCATCTCAACTTCGCGCACGACAGAAATCTTCACATGCCACGAAAGAAATCTACATTATTTTCAAGAGCAATTGTAAAAAATCTACCTCAACTAGCTCGAAATCAAGAATTTTGTAGTATCAATATGCTTAAGTCGCGAATTTTTAAGCCAAATAAATTTATTTTCGTGACTCTATTGCATCGAAGAAAGTCGGTTCAAACTACTACTAATGCTGAAAAGAACGCAAGTATTTTTTTTCATGCAAGGTGAGCCCGTATTTTTGAAATATTTTTAAAGAGGAAACTGGCATCAAATCTGCATTTCCAAGCGAATACATAACGTAAATGTCTTACAAGATACTCAAGTATCAACATGAGTTCAGGAGAAACTGATGGATTAAATACAAAGCTCCATGTGTGGGTGATTTACCTGGCCTTAACTTTGTTTAACGCTTTTGAAAATTCGTACAATCTTGTAAACGTTCGGTACGTACATTTTTTTTCTTAAAAAAAATCGAAGTACTACACAAAAGAAGCTTCCTATTCCCAAAATCAATGACTGTAACAAGAGTAATTACCATCATTACATCAAAGTCTGCGAAGTCTAATCGGGATTTGTTATTCGCCAACCGAGATTTCGTGTTCCTCCATGGCTTTCTTTCTTACTCAATAGCGGATTTATAACATCCCCTTGGACATCTTTGACACCCTTTGGGCAAGGATATGGACAATCTAGTCATTATATTCTGTTTGCTCGATCAGGGATCTTGTATTGCCAGCGCGGTTCGTTCTAATGGACCATTTCACAGTTCATGAGCGAAGTGGGGAGAAAGTGATATCAGGAAACGGAAATCCCTCCGGACTCAAGTTTCAAAGACAAAGCATTTCAAGGGCTAAATTTTCGAACGGTGTATATTACTACGATGTTTACATTTATTAAGATCGAGTCGATCTGCGTCGCTCATACAGAGCACACACTCGGAGTGAGGCGAGAGAGAGAGAGAGAAGGGCACGAGAAAAGATAGGTAGGGCCTAAATAAAGTCGAAAGGCAAATCCCTATTTTGAAAGTTACTTTTCATGCTACATTGTACTCAAGATCGGAGTTCTGCTTGACTTTTAGACTGAGAATAGTCGCTACCTGAGTTATACCGTTTTCTGAGAAATGAAATGTTCTCAGGTTAAAACGTGATAAGTCAAATGCGTCAACAGCTAAAATATGTAAACTTGCCCCAACTTTTGGTGACAAAATTGGTTCTGACTATTGCTAACTTTTCTCCAAGGAATGCACAACCCTGGTACAGAATCCACGGACATTCATGGTGATAGTGATTTCATGGACACTCATGTTTTATTGATAAAATCATAAAACCATGGATGATTTGACAGCGAAATCCCAAAAGATTGTGAATACCCACAAAGGCATTTACGTGGATCAGAGTACGAAGGCGAGGTATGTCAAGGAATGAATGCTATGTAGTCATGTAAAGGAAGAGTAGACAATCGATATAATCCAGGTTGCATCTGTTTATCAGTGTGAGATACTTTAAGACTTACGGGGTAAGTAAACTGACAGGCTACATTTTGAGATTTTCAACCAAGTCGGATGTTTCCCTTCCGAATTTCCATGTCTAAAACTGGCACACATCTAAAACAGCAGCCAAGGTCACCAGTCAAGTCGTAAGTTACTTTCGCGGTGCTTGATGCTCATAAAGGAAATAGTCCAAGGTAAAACTATTGGGCAGCTTCGACTTTCATCGAGCCTATGAAGAAATAGTGGGAGCTTTCCGTAGACGAATGATGTGCGTTATCCATTGCAGAAAAATGAATAAATAAATAAATTTAAATAAAAAAAATGATAGTTACCTGTATGTTGTTCTTCTCCAACCTCTTCTCAATTTTTCCTTGGGTTTCTTTAGGAGGCCAAAAAGAGCGGGAGAATGAATCAAATGTCTTCTATGCACCAGAATTGTCATCCTCGACTCCCACACATTACATGCTTTTGATGAAAAGCGACGTGATATCCGTATTCGACGTCTTGTTCCAGCGTTAGTCCTCTCTGTATCCTCAGAAACAGGAGGAGCTACCCGGATACATCAGAATTTTTCATACGGATGAAAACGCCTGTTTTGGGTTGTCCTACCTTGATGTGGGTATGAATTCAAAACGGGTACGACATCAGGTATTTGGATAAATTTCCAGGATGCCTCATCAGTATCTAACGGGATAACTCGATGAGCGATTTCAACTGTAACCACTGTATCTTGAAAACCAGCACTTGTAATTAAGACCCAGTTTCCTAGCAATATTGTCTGCCGAAAGAAAACGCAAACTTGTGCCTCTGTAGTGGGTCAAAAATAACGCAAACCCCCACACTATTGTAGGCCAAATGTAGCAAAGCAAAAACACTTGCCTTGTAACCTATTATTAGAGCTAACGAGAACACAAACATAACCTAACATTGTATGCCAAAGATAACTCAAACCCCTGCCGTTTAATCTAACTTTCACGTCAAGTCATAGATAACGTGAACTCTTACCGTTTAGAGCAAACATTCCCATGTTTAGAATAGTTGTTGCGTCAGAGACAGTGGAGTGAAATAGGTTGCAGGGTGACAAGTGGTTTTCGTAGGCAAAGCTATTGAATGAATGACGGGGCATAGCTCCGCACAGGAAGCGAGTGTTGTATGTAACCTTGGATGAAATCGCCGCGCCGCCTGCCTCTAGGCTGGCCTACATCGGACATCGCTGGCCTCTTGCCTGGCCTATGGCTACCGTAGGAGATGAGCCACGACCAACTACCACGTTGATATACCAAAACGCGAGCATTGACCGAATTCTAATTATAATTGATGCAGTCTCACTGCTTTAGGGGTTCAAAGGTAAAACACTTACTGAGTTCACGCGAGCAAGCATTGCTCAGGTTTGGACTAAACTGCTTAAAAATATGCTGTAAAAAAGTAGGTATTTGGCTAGGATTGCCCCAAAATAGACTTTCTACACATTGAATTTTATAGATTTTGGAAGATAATTGAAAAACGTTTCCTATACTTTAAAATTAACGAGTTCGCTCTCTAAATATGGTCATAAACAAATGCTCGTTTTCAATGAACACATTTTTAAATTAATATTTTTTTTACTAAAATAAAGATGGAACTAATTAGTTAGGCGAGGAGAAATACGTGTATAATATCCGATGGATTGCAGCGGAAAACATATTTTTAGTACGTGGGGGCTAACGAAGTATTTCGGTTAGTTTTCAAGACAGACCTATTAATCACCGTGTCAGGGAAAAGGTCCTGGCGTGACCTTTGGTGTGATGAGGCTATTGACAGGTCTACCTCACAAAATAAATTCTGAAATACGGCATATGCGTCCAACCCTTTCTGAAAACAAGTGCGTTTTCTCAAAATAGCTTTTTTCCGTCGGTATTCATTTTCCATGGTATCGAAGCAAAATTAACCAGGTCTCGTTATGTTGAATTAGACTGATTTACTGGTAGAGGAATTTATCGTCAAGGACTTGGTAAGTAAAGAAAATATCCCGGATAATCCTTCTGCACACCGATAAGCCAAAGAAAGGCTATCGGCTATCTTATTCGGAGGAGCCGGACGCACAGTGTGTATGGAAAAGTAGGTACCCCAGAAGTTTTTTGATGAAAGTTCAAAGGACATTCCTTGACGCGATTGGGAAGTTAAATGCGGACTAACACAGCGCGCGAGAAAGAGCACTAGAATATCAACGATGGCATTTCCGATCCGGGACACCAAACGTCAAATGTCTGTCACGTTCGGTAAACTACCACTACGAAAATACATTATCGATTGACCAAAAGGACGCTAAACATGCCGCGTGCTTTCTTATTAAACTTTATCTTTTGAACATTTACAAGGTTTCTATATAGTACTCATTCGATATTTTTAAAATGACTGAAAATTGAATAGGACTAGTGCACTCTAAATTTCAATCAGTAAAAGTCTCTGATTCAGTGAAGTTTCTCTGGATCTCAGAGACTCTCACACTGATTCAAATTTAGAGAGTGGTGATTTTTCAAATGAACGATTTGCGTGCGTTTGAGCGTTATATGGTGGACCCTCACAAGCCCTATGCATCCCTGACTTCGCGCCGAGGGGAGGAATGGGGTTCGCCATGTTCCGCCAAAAATCACACAACTCGTCCCATACTAAAATTCTGCATGCAATTGGGAAGTCTCTATGCCGTAGAAAGTACCCTGGCGGTTAACTTTAACAGTTTCCGAAAGGTATCCTTGGGCGGTTATGGGAGAATGTGCAGGCTGGTTGTAAAGAGCTTGCATATAGCTATACAAACCTACATGATAAAATTTTCAAAATGACATTTGCGAAGCATGGCGTATTTTCCCTTTAGAACTGCTCTAAAAGTGTGAATAATTCATGGAAATATGACATTCCTGCGTCTCAAACCACATGGCGTAATGAGTGCATATGAAAAGGTTTGCTGGGTCCCGCATCGCGTTTCAGTCGGTAATGAAATTTATCCGCCATTTTAGTTTTCGTTGGTCCCATCGGGGTGTGCCCGCCCCATAATGTGTTTACTCTCTTTTTTGCGTCAAAATGCGGTTTCGGGGGGCGTGGCCGTTTATGTTTATGACTGATATGTGTTTGCCTACACGCATGGCCCACTGCTCCAATCGAAAACGTCCCAATACGTGTGCGAATTACATGTCAAATATAAGAGCTCATGTACACTCCACGTCACTTTGTCTGAAGTACAAAGAACTGCCCTCTGTGCTTTGTACTCTGAGTTGAGACCTTTTTCAAATCACGGAAAAAATGGTTTTGTTACGGCAACAAAATTAGGGACAACCAATAATTTTTTAGTTGCTGCAACCAAAAATTTTGCTACAGCAACCAAACGTTTGTTGATAGGACAAAACATTTTGTCCTTGTAACAAAATATTTTTGTTATCCCTATTTTAACAAATGATTTTGTTGGTATAACAAAACCTTTTATACCGTGATGCATTTGCCGGAAAACCTTGCGACGTTTTTCATGCGCGAGCGTTTCAAGCGCGTTGTCTGAGCACCAATCGTCTCCATTTGAAACATAGGCGCTTAGTCTATACAGTAAACCTGGCAACGTAGCGCAATATAACGTACTAGTCCCCACGATGTCGGTGGTCGGCGGTCAAAGGCTAATGTGGCTTTTAAAACGCACTGATGGAGGCCGCGCTTGTACTAATTAGGCACGTAATGAAATCACGTTTGAGAGGACAGTGCATTCTCTGGAATTCACGCAAAAGTCACATTACACTAACTACCGTTCACGTTCACATTTGCCCGATTCAGACCGGCAGAGATATTGAGTAACTATACAAATTAATCGAGGCCACCAAAATAGACTGTTCGAAAACAGAATGGTGCGGTAGTCTACATTTTTTTATTAGATTTTCTAAATGTTTTAATTTTGACAAAAAAGGTGCGGGACTTGCAATTTAGATGGGGAGCCTTGGAAGAAATCGGATGTTTTATGGAAGAAAGGCTCACGGAGAAAATAATTTTATTGCCTCATCAAAACGTTTGTTAACATAGCGTCAGAAAACAAGCATTGTAGTGGTCACTATTCCAATTGTTGCCACAACAATATGAATTGTTCCTGCGATTAAAATTGTCGCCGTAACAAGTGGGACTGTCACCACAACACTCCTCGTTTGCCTGCTGACGCTATATTAATAAAAATTTTGTTGCGAGGTAACAAAATTTTCTCCGTGAGAACTGAAAAATATTGGTCTTTTTTCAAATATATTTTGCGTTAAGCAGGGCATTCCTCTCCAATTACTTTAGTAACATTTTCATACATCTCAAGACCAGAAATATCTCCTTCCTAATTTTTTCTCGCTCCAAGGAAAATCAGCGACGCAAAATAAACATTCCGAAGTAAATGGCAATTTTCGTATCGGCAAAAGCCGCGATTTCAATTGTAAAGATATGTTTTAAACAATACCCGATAAAATTGAGGTCATGTGATTAAAATCGTCTTTTTCAGGATTAATAATCCCGCAGGACATTTTTTCCCGGACCGGGTTAATATGGATAAGTGCGTTGCTCTCGGGGAGAGAGCAGAATGGGTGGTGGGTGGGACATGTCGTGCGGGGCACCCGGGCCTGCTGGGGCGCCTGGGCCGCCCAAGCCTGCATTTCCCGATGAGGAGCAAGGCAGGGGAGGAGGGGGTGCAATGGAACGCAGTCCCCAATAGGTTCCCATGTGCGTGCCTGTTTCCTTGGCTTCTCATTCCATTCCGTTTTAAACGCCAAACGGTGCTGTCCTCTACCCGCATTGCTGTTTTCAAAGATCGCATTTTTTTCCTTTTTTTTCGACGGAGTGACACGGCACCTACCTTAACATAAGCTATTGTCATTTGGTCGTTATTTTTATGCGGTACCAATCTTCTGCTTACAACGCGCACGAAATCGCGTTACTTTTACGTGCAATGTTGTGCGCGTTTTTGAAACTTCCCACAGTAAAATGTATTCTCTGTCATGAACTAAATCTAGTCGCTCTCCAGTGGTCCGAAAGTGACGTAAAACGTAAAGGACACTGTGCCGAAAATAGCGGGTAAGTTCGTCCGGCAGGCACGTGTCGACACTATTCCAGTTCCAGGTGCTGGTAAAAAAAAGATAAGTACTTCAAAAGATTTTTTTTCACACTGTGTGAAAATCGACTTATGCGACACCCCCCTCCCCTTTCCTTACGAGCTTACTTAACTTATACCATAACCTATCCCCCACATTGAAGTCTCCCTGTCAGGCCTTATGTACAGCTCATATCATCAAGTGGCATTCGAATCTGGTGACTTCGGTCAGGTCAGTTCAATGGCATTGCAAACACAAATTTCTCGGAACAAAGAGTCTCTAGATCTGTATGCGACACGACTATGGATCTCCGTTGTACGCCTAGCTTCCCCGAGAAAGATAAAGGATTCAAAGAAAGATGCCGAATGAGATATTTGCTCGAAAAGAAGAACAAAAAGAAATTGGCCAGTTGGAACACAACAAACTGCGTCGTCTGTATCAACTCTATGTATCTCATTTATGAGGAGGATTTAAAATATATC
>Ga0058701_10002540_pt1 | contig 13906 bp, 14 predicted proteins | sample AgamicOrMae_FD_97039 | JGI IMG/M metagenome (GOLD analysis project Ga0058701, IMG submission 97039) | Agave microbial communities from Guanajuato, Mexico - Or.Ma.e | ecosystem: Host-associated > Plants > Phyllosphere > Phylloplane/Leaf | place: Guanajuato, Mexico | collected 2012-06-04 | reverse complement strand
TCGAATTGAAAGTTGCCTGTGACGTCACAAGGCCCGACAAATTATCGGGCCTTGTGACGTCACAGGCAACTTTCAATTCGATTTCCGGGCGATCGGCTGATCGTAGAAGGGTGCTCCTTTGGATTTTTTTTCCATTATTTTTTGAGCTCTTTCAAATGGCTATCTCAGAAAAAAATGGTCAAGTACCCCATTAAGGTCATATCTTTTTCATCGTTAAAATGAAGCTATCCCCTTGGAATTTCAAAAAGGTACTGGTACTATGCACAAAAATGACGTTGGTATTGCCAATACAAAACGTTATAATTAGGCCTACTACGTCGTATATAAAATGACATTCAGGATAAACTAGGTGAAGCATATTTTTTGAGTTCGAAGTATCTCAAAAACTTGTCGCGATTACGAAGAATAACGAGCACATTATTTACGATGACGGTCATTGCCATTTACAACATGCTGATAGCATTTCTTTAAGTGTGTTCTTGACATGACAGATGGGCGACATTTGAAGTAAGAACTAAAGATTCCGTCTCAAATGAAGTTCAAGCCGAGTCGGCTGGCATGGTCGAAGGACATCTTACGGCCGATCTCATTACTCTGCATTACTCCAACGTGATAGCGCCATTTTGTGATGGACGGGCTAGAACGTGCGAGCGTATTTCCAATTACCTTAAGAAAAATTACAAATGGTTAGAAAGTATGTGGAATCATCACGCCCAAACCGATCCGTACTGGCATCAAGTAAGTACTGTTAATTTAGACGAAATTCTCCGTCCTCGAGTATCTCACAGCACAAGGGTAATTCTATTTCATAGGTGTACCTGTATTACATCCAACAAGCAGGTATCATGAAAGGTATAAAGATGAAATACCCAACAACGCGTCTTCCCGAAAACGCTATCATGTAAGTAATGGAGATTCCTCGCCGTGCTCCCCATACAGGAACTGAAGTTCATTATTTTCAGCTGGCTGAATGGACAAGGAGACATCGACGAACTCGCTGAAATCTTGAAAGCGCCCGAAGATGCGTTACAAACTCCGAAAGTCAGTCGACGCCGATCCCATGTCGTCGGCTCAGGTTCTTGCTCAGCCTTAATTAAAGTCACGGAGGGAGCAAGCGATCTTCTCTTTGCTCATACCACATGGTCCAGGTGAGCTGGGTAGGCAACCACCAATACACTCAAGCATTGCGAGTTGCCTAACCTTGTCGCTCCTCTTGCAGTTACGAAACGATGCTCCGCATTCAGAAAAGGTATTCGCTGTCTTATCGACTTTCCCCTAAACACACTGATTATATTCCCGGGCGGGATATGAGTTTCTCCTCTTATCCAGGCACGCTCACTTCAGGTGATGATTTCTACGTCATCTCGAGCGGACTTGCAACCATGGAAACCACGATTGGGAACGAGAATGCCTCCTTATGGCAGTACGTCAAACCTACACAAGTAAGAACCGCTGCCTCCTCCAGGCATAAATTTAACAACAGTTCTTTATTATAAGGCACATAAATATGCCGAACTGAACCATATTGGTACTGTACAGCAACGTACCTCGACAAATTTCTTTCGAACTGATGGTTACTGGTGTAGTAAGGAATGAATACCTCCCGGTACAAATTCCAGGGGGTAATAATACCTCTACTATACCGGTACCGGTTCATGATTAACTGTATTTTGGTAGGTTGGTGAAGGAACTCGAACCATGGTGGCAAATCGGCTGGCAAAAACCGGTGAAGTGTGGGTCACCATTTTCGGGAAGCACAACAGTGGCACATACAACAACCAATGGATGGTTCTCGACTACAAATTGTTCAAGAAAGGCAGCGGGTTGGCCAACCTGAAGACGGGTCTCCTCTGGATAGCAGAGCAACTACCAGGCCACGTGTTCACGCGAGATGTCACCTCCGTCTTAAGAGAGACCTCTTACTGGGCCAGTTACAACGTCCCTTACATTAAGGAAGTCTTCAAACTAGGCGGAACAGCCGAGTTGGCGCACAAGTTCGGCGACTGGTTTACGTGGGCACGCAGTCCAAGAGCTCTTATCTTCAAACGAGATCACGTAAGTTAACTCGTGGGAGCCAATAGTTCCGAGATGAATTTCACTGGAATGCTCACCGTACATTTTTTGGCAGGGGGACCACCAACTAGGTTAAGACGAACAGAATTTGGTACCGTTTCCCGATTCGCGCATAAAAGCAGCATTTCTTTAATGCGTACTTGTAGCATTGAACATCTTCTTTCAAGAACATTTTATTCGCCCGCTAGTAGATGACACTGCAAGCCACTCTCGTGTTCCTCGCGGTTTCTACACCAATCCCTGGATCGCGAATCCATATAGCAAGTCAATGCATGGATATCCATAGAAATCCAAGGATATATAAATGGATATCCATAAAAGTATGGATAATTAAAGACTGATATCCATAAAAACAAGGATATCCATTCATGAATATTTATTGTTTACGGATGTCCATTGCAGAATGTCCTTGCATGGATATTCCTGCTTGGATATCAATATTCATATCCATACTTGTATTGATAATTGAAGTCTGACATCCAAAAATCATGGATATCCATGTTGATATCCGAGGATTTTTGGAAATCCATGTATGGATATGGTATGGATTCTCGGACCAGGAATACATGTATGCATCACAGTGAAATTATCACGCTTTAAAAATAAAAATCTACTTTAACCAGAACGAATAAACTCATGTTGCAGGTTAAAGTGAAAGATGTTAACAGCATGCTGAAACTGATGCGGTATAACGATTTCCTGAATGACCCACTATCTGCTTGCCCCGGCAAGTGCGACCCGCCACGGAATGGCGAGAACGCCATCGCGGCCCGCAGCGATCTCAACCCAGCCAACGGGACTTATCCTTGGGGAGCTCTTGGCCACCGCAACCACGGAGCAACCGACGCCAAGATAACTTCTTCCGACATGGCGCAAAAGCTCCAGTTTTTAGCGGAATCCGGGCCCACCCGGTACTCTCCTTCTTGCCCTCCTTTTAGCTGGGACACCGCTGACTTCGCGAAGACGACCCCGCACGAAGGGCTTCCTATCACTTGGGAGTTTGGCCCTGTCACCCACAAATGGAAATGGCCCGTGACTTACCCGACGCAATGAGCTATTTCTATGTCACACAGCGATTGTTAAAACAGAGAAATAAATCTAATTTTTCCGAAATTTTGTACGGGTATGACCTGTAAATGTCATGAACATACGTACATCTTTGTAAGCTGTGTCTGAGAGGCGCTGGCTTCCAGTTACAAATCAGGGCACTGATTCATTCCGATATTAAGCAGAAATATCGTCGTTAAAAAAGCTTCAAACGTTTTTCTTCGTGGGAGAGCTTGCGACTCGGGAAATATCTTCCCTTCGCCTGCTGCTCTCACAACAAACTGGCAGGTAGCCTACTATAAATCTTTTTATTTTTGGTATTCCTGCGCTTTACAAATTTAAAATATTAGAACCAAATGTTTGATTATAGCTCGTTTGGATGATTGAGGATCACAACTTCAGGAACGGTCCACGGTAATTCCGAGAATTTGCTCGATGAAGTAAGAGTAAGTCACTTCCTGTAACAATATTTTTTTTTAGAAATAAAATCGTATTCTCACAGCCTCAATATGAACGACTGGAACTTGCCTCCGGCAAAAAACTGAAAAGTCTCTCTCGCTCCAGTTGCTCATCCATGAACGATTCTTCCTCAGAATCATTGCCAATAACTCGTTTGCCGAGCAATGCAACAAGACACAACCTCAACTCCTCAGGCGACATCGCCTCCCCTGCAAATCCGCCACATATTGCAACTTTTCCTCGCCAATTTGATCACCAGAGGCCGCGCGGACTTTAATACAACGTTACGCAGACTCAATAGCGGTAACCTATCAGGCATAACTCACCCTTTTCTGTAAGAACGCTGATCATCCGATCTCGAGATATTGTTGACTCGTTCTCATCCACAGCATGGCCAATCTCATCGAAAGCAGATTTTATGTCCGACAAGGAGATTCCTCTCCCAGGATAATGGTTCACCACTAACTTCACGTACTCTTCAAACGTGACGGAGTTACTCTGGGCTTCCGAGCACAGACGGCCTCTCCAAGCTATTTCTTCTAAAATTGAGTTCAACTGTGCAGATATTAATCTTGGGTAGGCATATTTCAAGAAATAAGCAGGAGCAAAAAGAACTACGCTACAGTCATGAAATGTGTTATGGTCGTTAGGACCGCATTAAAGAAAAAAATTCTTATCTGCGGACTTCTTTCATGTTTCTTTTGAAAGCTCAATAAATTAAGAATGTTCAAGGTAGGCAACCCGGCACGCAGAGATGTACCACCGGTTGCCGCACCCTACCAGTAGTAGTTACTGACCACGAACTGCGAGTTGAACACTCCAGCTGCTCGCATCAGGTCCGGAATTTCGCACAGAGAGACGCTGTTCCCGATTTCTCGAACTTTTTTCGTCTTCACTCCCTGGTGCAATATTTGCGCGTAGCAAAACGCGTGGATCATTTCTTTGAAAAGCCAACCGTCATGTCCTCCTTCGATCCGACTCAGGTACGGTTTCAAACCCGGCGTACTCATATTTAGACGCATCTCCAACGCCCTGCCAAGATTCAAAAATTGCCCTGAATCTAGGATACGTATACCAAAGGTAGCCTCGGCTCGTAAGGTAGAGGAAAAAAGCAAAACCTTAGATGTCCACAGTATGCCATGCGCTCAAATACTCTTACTACCAATACCCACACGGATATCCACTGGGATATTCGTTCCGGTCAAATATATTGTTATCCGGAAGGATACCTGCTCGGATATCAAGGCTAACGTAATAAATTTGAGCGCGAAGTTTAGTGTACCGCGTGCATTAATTCCACAAGGATATCTGTAATTTTTAACGGATTTTCGAGCGGATATCCGCATGGACAGTACGCCGGTATTCGTTTAAACAGGTGTTGACGTTGGGGTCTAACTGACGAACCTAGACTACCTTTCCTTTGCACCACCTCACTTGCTTGATAAAGTTAGCTCGTCAGTAAAAGTTAGTCATTCGTATTCGGGTGAATATTCGTCATATCAATGTGTTGGAATTTGACCCGGAACGATTGAATTCCACAAGTATTACTATTTAGGGAACGAACTTCAGTGCCATTTTCACTAACTTGATATTAATTTTGTACATAACAACCGTCGTATCAGCTCTGCCTATAGTGAAAGCATAGTTTTGGTCTCCGGAGATGATAAGTGTATCGATCTGAAAAAAAATTATCGATAAATAAACAAAAGTCGATAAAGAACTAGAAATGGTAACTAGAAAAACGAAGGTACCTTATCAGGATGGGCGAACGTTGCGACTGTAGAGAAAGGGTTGCCTTCAGGAGGACATCTCATAAGACCGATGTAGCATCTACTTGCGAATACGGCAACTTTTTCTCCTTCCGAAGTGTGAGGTCGACTCGAAAATGAACGTAAATTCTAATTGAAAAAAGAGAAAAACAAATGGTTATCCAGTTTATTACAGTTTCCCATTCTCACCTCACAAAGTCAATGCCCGATGTATCTTCTCAGATTTCCTGTTTTATTTAAGCGACCCACATAACTTTATAAATTAAAGAGTTCTTTGGTTTTTAATAAGCAGATTTTGCTGCTCGTGGAACCGACCTACTCGTACGTAAAATGTTTTCCTGTGTCTTATAATTGAAGAAGTCGGTGGAAAGAGTTGATCTAGATGCAGCAAAAATTGATATTTGAATGCGATTCAATAGAAGAGCTCGAAAACTGTACTTTTTATTCCAAAAATAAAAACGTTTTTGCATTTCTTGATGGCCTTGGAACAGCTTATAGAGTCAAACCTAGAGTACAGTAGTTTATGCGCAGTAACGGTATTATTGACACTAAAACTGTGTACCGATATCGGTATTCAGCTCACCAACAAAGCCGCGATTGGGTACGGGAAGAAAGGTCCGTTCGCCGTGATCATGCTTGATCGATCACTCAAGTTGATGACATTTGTTTTGCACTGGAAAGCGTATTAATTAGCGCACAGGAAACAGTTAAGATTTAATTCTAAAAATTCTTACCTCGTTATAGGAAACGAGCAGAGCAGGTCCCAATTGAGGCGGAGTAGGACTCCACATCATACAGTGACTTACACAGGCAATCGAAATTCGGTCAGACCGTTTGACCACTAAACTGTCGCCGATACTGTTAGCATGAAATTCGATTAATACGATGAATTGCACGGTAATTTTCCAAGGATAAAGTGTCTTTGTTCAGTGTTCGCGCCAGACCCGATGAGTTGGGGGGTGAGTGTGTTGCCTACCATGGTAAATTAACAAATAACGTCGTGGGCTTGATCTAACAGAAACTACGCTGTTGCATGTCATATCAATCCAAACGTGATGAAAGGTTTGCGCGAATCCAGTTTCTATTAAACTTATTGAAAGAGTGTAAAGGGGATCATATCTCTTGTCATGAGCACCACAAAAAGATAGCGATTTACATTTGAGGTTGATTGTTACCTGTGCACTACGTCGTATTCAACCAATAGTTTATCCTCGCCCATAGAGAATAAAGGGGCGTCTTTATCTTCTTGGCCAAAGAGCAACTGCCGGACTTTCTGGTGGATCATTTTTTTCCCTAAATGAAGCCACAGCCTTTTAGCTCTGTCCAAACAACGATAAGCCGACACATACCCGTCGCCATCCTGAAAATAGATTATTTCTTCCGTTGTGCATCAAGAAATACGCCACCTGAGCACATGTTTCGGGGGAAATAGTTCCCCCCTTCTTTTCCTATTTCCTTAGCTTATTGTGTCGCAATGGCCTAACAAAATACCCCAAGGAAACAAAGGAAAGGAAAGAAAAAGTCTCCTACGGGGAATTTCCAACCGGGGAGGAAATACGCACAAAATGAGCCATGTACTGGCTGTCGTTGGAGAAAACAGGTCCCAGAATTGCTTTTCGTGTGTTGCGGTGAACAGCTTTATGAAGATTGATCAGGAGTGGATGGAGGAAAAGTAATGTGCCATCAGAAGTGCCAACCAGAAGCGTATGACCTACAAATTAGCAAACTCATTAACCACCCTTGGCTGTTAAATCAAGAAAAACTCTTACGTGATGAGGTGGTGCTGACATGGCTTACCGTCTGGGGAAATACGCATGCTTGATAGAGTCCCATGCCAGAGCTTTGTGAGAAGCACCGGTTCCTGCTCTTCGTAATTATAAACCTTCAACTCACCAACCGCGTTTCCTATAAGAAGATACGGTCTGCGACAGAAGAACGACGCGTTTTAGTTGGCGCATATTTTCGTTGTTTTTATTGTTGGCTTAAGGTACCGTATGACTGTCCCATTCAAGTAAGCCTGTCTCACATAAGACGCTCACGTACTTAGAAGGGTGAGTTGTAGCGCAGGTGCTGTGTACCAGGGGGTTATAAAGAGTGACACCCCGCATGTATTGAAATGAAATCAATAACGTTCTTCCGCTAAAAGTATCTAAAAAGTTAAGTGAAGATGAGTAAATATTTTTGAGGAAGAAACAAGGTAGTGGACGGTGTAGTTCACTTACGCACGATAACATCTCTTGGCACGATCGGTAGATTCATATCGTCCGAATTTTCGGCGTTTAAATCCATCGGACCCATTTTACATTTTCGCAAGTTTATTGTATCTCGGATGCTACTCGGATGAATCATCAAGGGGCCCTTTTCAATGGACACTGTAATTTAATAAGGGAAGTTTAAAAAAATGACCCACCGGTCAAGCAGCGGGTGCTATGTAACTGTACCGGTAACATTTTAGGCTTTATTTACTGGTAGGTGGCAAAGTACACACTTTCCTGCTGCAAGGAGCACCATCTAGCGGTAAGGCTCAACATTTCAAGACCATAACTTGACTTTGCTTGTGGACAGCGCCCCCTGCAGCATCAGAGCGAATACCTGAAGGAAAAGAAGCGGCGCTTGGGTTGTAGAGAAGAGGAACTTGTGGCTGAACTCCCTGTTCTTGGGACTTTTCCGAGGCAAAACTCAGGGTTTTTATGCCTTCCCCTTCTTCCTTGAACGAGAGATCAACTTTAAGCACACACGTAGACTTGCTCTCGACAAATAAAAAATGATCTCTTTGGAATACCAACCAGATTTAGCCACAAGAGTAACGTCTTGAAAGCTCGATCGTAAAATCGGATTTGGCCTCTGATGTCTCCCACCACCATCACCCTAAAAGAATCCGCTTGATCAAGAGAAAGGAGAGCCGGGACTTGATAAGTACTGATTCGCAGTTTTTTAATTACCCATCCACTTCCGAAATGCTAGTCAATCCGCGACGTTCCAAATGTATCACGTTTACATTAGTTTTCTGGTTTGTTGAACCTTGCTTGTCTGCCCAGAGAAGGACGTACCCTGCAAACATTATTCCATTCATTTTATCCGAACGAAAGCTCTCGAAATATTTTTTAAAAAATGGCCATAACCCTTTTTTTCAATTGAAAGTATTTTTTCCAAGAGATCCCTTGCGGAATCTGCGCATAAAATTGAGGCCCATTTTCTTTTTCATTGAAAAAAATAAATATTCTCAACCAAAAGAGGTATTTTAAGAACCATAAGAGATCCCTTGCGGAATCTGCGCATAAAATTGAGGTCCATTTTCTTTTTCATTGAAAAAAATAAATATTCTCAACCAAAAGAGGTATTTTAAGAATCATAAGTATTATTTCCTCAAGAGGGGGAAGTATAGTATCTCCGTTTATTCTTATCAGCCTCTTGAAGAAAATGCAAACTCGACTTCTCAACAGATAAAAAGTGTTCCGAGCTGATTTCGGAATTAGTCCAGTTGTAATTTCGGACTTGTCAGGTCACGCCATCGCGTAACTTTGCAAAGTATAAAAGGGTATTAAAAAAATTCACTATCGTCCTATGTATCATTTATCCACCGCGTATTAACATAAAATGACTACTGACAAAAACAGCAAAAATAAATAGATAACTTCATTGAACGGAGCTTCCTCAAGAGAGCCCCTGACCATCAGCCTATAGGCAACATGCCCGACACGTGGGTATTGCTGTTGCCTACTCTCTGATACGCAGGCGCTCGCTGCGAAGACGCCCTTGTTAGATTGATGGGTTGCTTACCGTAACCACGTTAGAAAAGGCACACAAATCGATATTGCATTTCTACAACATTGCTGGAATAAACATTATTGACAGAAAAAGTGGGGTGGCGCCTTGAATCAAGGACGAATCAATGCTACATGATAATTTACTGCCACGAATGTCATTGATAAATCGCTATAGAGCAATGGCACTGACGTAAGTATCGTATTGCCGAAAGAATGATTATTCACACTTACCAAGATGTAAGACTATTTTTTTTTTCTACTGAAAAAGACTATTAGAAGTAAAAAGTTGGTTTCGCTGTACCGGTACAGTCCAGTCGACATCGATACAAGCTACGACTTCCAAATGGCGGCTCTTGTACTATGAGTGACTACTTCTTATGCATGAAAAAGAAGCAGTTATTCTAACCTTGCTCGGGGTTGTTTTGGTTGCAGAAATTAATTTAATTCCGATTTCAAACAAGAGCTTTTAGGGGCGAGTGACAGTTATTTGTCGCTGTGACAACCGTCGATTTCGCTACGTTGTAATTCTTCGCAAGATAGTTAAGTTCCGAGAGTTCATTAACCAAGGCTTATAGTCTAGAGACGATTTTCTCGGCGTTTAAGAGGAGGTCAACTGAACGGTGTCGTGTTTAATCGGAGCAAGTCTCAAACCATAGCCAAACCCACACTTTAACTTCTACGCGGTCTTCAAGTTTTATAACGTGATAATAGAGGGTAGGATACCCATTAAGCGTGGGAAATTCAAAATTTACAACAAATACGAGCAGCGGGTAGTACTTGCCTCTAGAAGTTACAGAAGCGAGTCGATCTGTACCCGATATATAAATCGAGCTTACCAAGCGACCAATATTACGACTCATCTGTTCGGGGTGATATTCCGTCCAGCGGCCGCCGGTCTGCGCAACATAACAATTACGATGTTTCTTCTCCCCTCCTCCTCCACTAAAATGTATTATTTTCGGTTCAAAACAAACGTACCCAATTTAGGAATACTAGATTCCTCGAACACGTGACAACGGAGTATCGTGTACAGTTCGGACAAAAAGCCACATTTCGCGGCTCGCCGTGTATCTCTGTTAACTCCACAACACCTGAAATGAAAGTGGATCTCATGTCACCATCTCTTTCGAAAACGAATTTGAAATATCCTCGATCGGGTATCTTTTTGCACCTGAGGGTTCGTCTGTTTTCATGTGCTTGAAAAGTGCCCATAAATTTAAAACGGCCTTGCGCAAACCGTCCGATATTGTTATCAAATATTTCCCGTCTTGACTCAACTGTGCTAATCGCGTTCCTTGCGAATATCGCGGCTTCAGAATTTTCACGGGTTTGTTCCTGGAACGAAATGTAATGTTATTATCAAGTTATCTTTAAAAAAAAAAAAAAAACTTCGGCACGGTCGCAGTTTTCCTCGTCCAGAACGGAAGGTAGGCAACCGCAACACACCCGTGTGTGGGTGGTTGCAGGGATTATTGGATTTGTCTAGGGGAGTAGGACTGACGCTCCCCTTTGTAAGAGATAGAAACGGAATATGAGAGTCACTCGCCATCTGCCTTTCCTCCACAGCAGGAGAACGGGTTCCCTGGATCCTGAATCCGCGGTGACTAAAAGTTTTCGCTCGGCGTCCGTGGTGATCGAAGTAACAGCATTTTCCTAGAAAAGAGCGTTGGGAATGCAATGCACACAGAATCGGCATAAGTGCACCGAAGGTGTTCATGAAATTCTTACGTGACCAATCAGGAGTCTCTGTGTGTGGTTTTCATAGTTGTAAATGACGGCATAGTGCGCTGCAACGTAACAAACTTCCCCGCCTCCCAAGTTCAAAACCCCAACGCCGCCGGCCAAGCCAATTATCCATTCGGGAATCTAACATGGAAAACCGGGCCGGTACCAGTAACAGTGAATGCAATCATTTTTTATTGTTATTATTATTATTATTCACCGATAAATCGCCAAATTTCCGAGTAATCCTCATGTGAAAAAAATGTAAAAAAAAATCAAAAAAATCGCGTGACTTACGAACGGAAGTCTTTCACTTGAGTGCGGGATATTTGAGTGAAGTTCGCTGTTTTCCTTTTGACTTCCCCTCTCACTCGTATCACTGTCCGAGTCCCCTAAGGAACAATTAAAATATTGAGGAACATTTGATAAAGATTCAAAGGGGAACTCATTTTGACATACGTACAATTTAATGTGATGGTAGAGTTATCTTCGCAATCTACGGACATCGTGTTTAAGTTTTTCGCCAACTCTGCAGTCCGGCTGTACTAAAAAAACGGCATTATTTTTTTAAAATGACGTAATTCACCATGCAGTTTTTTTATTTTTATTCTTAACTCTTGCAAACAGGCTTTGCGCGCAACCGTTTGATCATCGCTTTTTCCGGAAAACAGTCGATTTCTCCCATCAGACACTGGAAGGAAAGAGAGCAAACGACTTAAGACAGTTAAGCACATCAAACCTCTTCAAACCTACATTCAAAAGTGCGGATAAATGATCGCAATAAAAATAAATAAGTTTCCCGCTGATTCGCATGCAACGTCGATGATTTAAAAAGTACGGGCCTATTTGCTCGAACGTGATTGGCCTGATCGTTAGCCAATGAGCATCACACAGCGAGGCATTTCACATTTCGGGTGTCAGTTGATAGCAAAAGAGAAGTACTTCTCCCATTTTTGTGTCGTGTCGTCGTGTTCTTAAACCCGAATTTGTCGTTGTTTCGACGTAGTTTGCACAGTTTACCTGAACTTAAGTCGGTAATTTTAACCGACTTCTAAGGACTATCTGTGAATCGCAATTCATGTAAGTTTATCACCAAGGAGGTCCACCTTTCTGCTGTCCTGACTGTTGCCTTTATTTGTAAACAATGGTGTTTGTAAATAAACAATCGACTTGAGTTTCTTTACGGAAAAGTTTATTGTGCTCTTGATCGTAACGTGCAAACCACGGCTCGGGGCTGGACTGTCTCGCTTAAACCAGCGAAACAGTTATTCACGGTAATTACGTGTTTAGCCTATTTTCCGTAGTTTTTTTATCTCCGTTCTTTTTACGCCGTTATTTGGAGTAACACTTTACAAAGTCCTCTTATTTTCTGCAAATATCAATTTTTAACAATCACGAAAGTATCTGGTCTTGTGTCAGGTATCTTAATTAACATGTTACATATGTCAGCTGTTCATGTCCACTTCAATGACAGCAGCTGAAACATACATCAACGTTGGGCAACCGCACTGAATGAAATGAAAAAAGTATTTTTTTAATAATACTGTTATAAAATTTGAAGGATATCGCGTTTATACTGCATCTGAAAACTTGGCGGAGAGGTTATATTCGCGATTTATGGTTGAATTCGAAGTTTGTTATCATTGAGTTTATCCAGCACAGCTGACAACTTAGGATTTTCTCGAGAAATTCTTCCAGTGTTGCTGTTAAGTCTATACCCCAGTGACATTTTTTATTTACTGTTTGTAGAAAATTTTCACCATGGAAGAAGGGGATTTTACTGTGTGCGGCTTCAGCTACTTCGAGTCCCAAGAGCTGTTGATGCGGAGGCTTCTATCTTTGGTATGTTAATTTTTTGTAGCATTGTATGTTTCTCTTAGGTATTGTGTCCTCACCAGTATTGTAAAAAAAAAAATTGTTTCCACAGTTTCGCAGTTCAGATACACAAGCTACTTGTACAGACTTTGACTGCGTAGACCAATGTAAGTATTTTGAAAATCAAGATACATTACAATCATGCCATTTCTCATAAAACCTTTTATTTTACAGTGCGTAACCTGCCACAGCCGCCACAATCTGACACAAACACCATGATGATGATGTTAATGGGCTGGTTTGCTGTTGCTCTTGCTATGTATTATTTACGGCCAGCATCTCTTCGTAACAGAAGCAACTCTAAGCCATCTGACAGTGGTTCTGTAAGTATGCAGACTTTCTTTGTTGTTTTGAGGTATGTTAATTGTTTTGTTCCATACTAATGCTGAAATGTTTTTCAGGGCCCTGGTGGACCTCCTGGAGCACCTCCCGCAATCAATTAGGCAAAGACATTAGACCAGGATTTGACACCTCTTTATCAACAGAACAGTTATTGACAGGTCTGACAAATATTTACTGTTCTAATTTGCACAGAAGACTCAATGTTTAGGTCACTTATTACACAACTTATTGATTGTTGGGGTGTGTTGTTAAAATTCAATGATATTTAAGTGAAACTGCTCATTTTGAAAATGTGCAGCATGTTGTTTTTACATTGATGACAGTATTAGAAGTATGACTTAAAATTAATTTTTAATGTTCTGACAATTTATTATCAGGAAGCTTTGGTAACTGTTTTTGTTTTGATTGTTTTATTTTGAGCTTTTGAGTTTGTTTGCAGAAATCTATTAGATTTACCATATCTAACTTTACCAATTAGATTGCAGTGAGCTGCAGCATGAATCAAGAGTTTTTTTTGAAAGGCTCTGTGTATAAATTGTATCTAAAAGTTTGTTGGATTAGTATTATCAGAATAGATTCTGTATGAAGTATTTTTGGGACTTGTGTTCAGATCATTCCCTTTCATGCCCTGCAATTTATTTACTACTGATACTTGAATATTTAACTGTCTCTATATTAAGATTAACTTCCTCACACAAGAAGAACATATTTGTTGTTCATGTCTGACATTTCCCATCCAGAGAGAGCTTGTCTAATATAACTCCATGGCGCTTCACATTCGAATCACGGATTTAATATTGAAAAGGAATGTACTTTACTGTTTTGTTCAATCAATGTTTATTACACTCTGAT
>Ga0058701_10002539_pt1 | contig 13908 bp, 8 predicted proteins | sample AgamicOrMae_FD_97039 | JGI IMG/M metagenome (GOLD analysis project Ga0058701, IMG submission 97039) | Agave microbial communities from Guanajuato, Mexico - Or.Ma.e | ecosystem: Host-associated > Plants > Phyllosphere > Phylloplane/Leaf | place: Guanajuato, Mexico | collected 2012-06-04 | reverse complement strand
CTCAAAAAAGGCTTGGGCCTGACTCACTCAGTCCGACTGTTCTAATGACAGTGCACCCCTACTTTAAGTGACAAAAAGCGAGATTTGGCGAACTGCCACGCCCTAATCACTTTTCAATTTCGAGGTAAAGTCGACCATGCAAGTCGGCAAGAGGAAAGTTGCGATGCAAATTTCATAATATGTTTGCTTAAGTTAAATGAAAGGGGTTGGGATCTTTCGAATGCTTTCCTTACCGCTCCACCCATTAGCCTAGAACGCGAATAATAATCACTTTGGCCTAGGGTCCTACTTAAAAACACTTTACAAGGTTAAAATAACACTGCCTTTTTTCGCTGCCTCCATTGACTTTTTAACAGCTCTATAGTCTTACCTTCCATCACTTTTCTCGACTGAAACATTCACGTCTGTTCACTTTTGAAACGAACCAGCGCGATTCAAGGGTATTCACGAAAAGCATATTCAGAATATAAACCAAATCGGAAATCAAGCTCATGAGATCAATATTCTCTTGGCGAATTCCAGCAATGAAAAGTAAAAAAAATAAATAAAAAATCAATAAAAAAATAAAAAATAAAACAGGAACATAGATTCTGCAGAAAAAAATTGCACAGAGGCTTTTTATTGAAGATACCTTTTTTTTTACAAGGAGACTATCATTGGAAGTACTTAAGTAACTAAATAGTACGCGGTCTTACACCGTTCAAAAGCAATTTACCTGCACAAAACTTCCTTTTTTTTGTCGACCAGATATTATCCGACAGAGATTTGTTGAAATGCCCATAGATATTTTAACTAAAATCAAAGTCATAGCGACCGTTTTATAAAAGAACACTAAAAAAGGGATAAAGAAAAAGAAACAGCAAAAGACAGTCCAAAAACTCCTTCTTTCTTCTACACACCCTAACCAGCTATTCACTCTTGATTTTAAGGTTTCCAGGAATTTCCAGCATTATCAACCCTGGCGCATCCTTTCATTACATTATGAGGATGACGACATAAAACTGCATACAGTGAGTAAGGTTTGGTTAAATGCCTTGTGCTTCTCCCCACTCGGCTATCCGAGAAAGCCCGAAGCTTTTCGCGAAAGCCTGATGTAAAGCGCAATACGTGGAAAAACGCAATCGTTCAATTTTACAGCGTCTAATTTCCTCATTTTTTTTAAATAAATAAATAAAAAAAAACGAAAGTCTTCGCTGGAAAATGAATGCAGCTCGGCCAGTTGGTCAGTGTTTGCAAGAGTAATCAAGTATTTCGGATTAATTAAAGATTTGTTGAAAGAAGGAAAGCTTTCTTTGTCGTGAAAAGTTGGGAAGAGAAGAGGGTTCGGTTAAACGCGGCGCGCCGCTTCCACGTATCCTCTCTCCGCTTGAGATTCTTTCAACAAGTTTCATAAAACAACGTCTTTAGCATTCCTTCTTGTGTGTGGGTTGTTGTACGCCACAGACGAGTCGGCGGGGAGGGGTGGGGGGAGAAGGGGGGGGGATCTTAAACTAGTGTAAGAAAAGCATCCGAAAACAATACGCGCTCCGCTCGCGTTCACCTTCTCATTCGGGCGAAGTAGCAAAGCAGCCGTGTTTTAACTGAATAAGCCATTCGGGGCGGAATAATGCCCCGCTGTGTTAATGCATCTATAAGGGTTGTTGCTCTGGTTTGCAGCCCTTTCTTATCGTCTGCTCATTTCGCTTTGCCAACTGAGAAAAAGGGGTGAGGGCGCCGACGCGTATTTCCCCAATCATCGGGTTATTACAAAGGCTTCACGTGTCTTCTTTGCACTCCAACAATTATGCGAGAAAATCATTTTCTTATTAACAACAGGCTGAGCCAGCCTTCTCTCACTCACAACAATGATTTCACGAAAACTTCTTTGAATGCTTGTGCGACTGACAGGGTTATTTAAACACGGCCAAGGTGCATTCATTCCGCTTGCGAAGTTTACGCCTCTTAGCGGACCCATTGAGCTTGTTTAAAAGTACACGGGAAGATGCTGTTGATAAAATACTTTGGGTGTTGCTATCGACCCGACATGCACATCATAGAGGGAGATTTGAACGCACGTAACTAACCTAATACATTTTAAATGGGAGGTAACTTAAACGCACGGAACCCAACCTATTACATTTTATGGGGCAGTCGGGTCAATAGATAATCCCAAATACTTGAACGTTCGCTTGGCGGTGAGAGCTAAACTGTCATTTATTGGCCGCTGTGGCAGTTGTTGATGAAACGAACTAATTCTTGTAGAAAAAAAAGAAAAAAAACTCATGTTTTTTTCTTTTTTTCCCAAAGAAAGACTCTCTGAAAATAAGAGAAAAAGTTTTGTGAAAATAAATTATTCCTTTTTTTATACACTTCTTGAAAAGGCTGCAAGTTGAACTTTGGAGCATCCTCATTTTGAAATGTTGGTTTCCAGTGGGTGAAATGGAATACAATGCCCCTTCGATTCTCGAAGAAATGGTTGCCGCATTGCTTTCAATTCCATAGCTAAACATGCGGATTTGTTCAACGAATTGCTGCCCAGCGACTACGTCTGAAAAGAGGGAAGGGCAAAGGGCCAATAAGGTTGATTTCCTCGTCTCGCCGATTCGAACCAGAAATGCAGGAATTACTACGCTAGTAAAGAAACCAGATTCCCAGATCTCCATCTGGGAATCTGGTTGAATGTTATAAGTACGTTCAATTAATTTTTCGATTTTCAGCCACGTGACTTGGTTTAAAGTCCTGATCTCAAATTTTCATTTAGACTGTTTTTCCAAACTTGAACAGCACTTTCTTTCTTTTTTCTTTTTTTTCGTAAGACGCGCTAGGCTCAAAACCTTTTAAAGCATTTTGGTTTATTGTTAGTAAGACATGTTGCTCGGATGGGGAGTTACAGCAACGCGTTACTCTGTCAGTAAAAAAAGAATTAAAAAATAATAATAAAAAAGTTCAGACTAATTTATACCTTTTAAAATGCAAACAAAAAAACCCTCTCATGAAGTCCAATAGACAAATTCCCTTACCATCTTTCGCTGACAAGTAATAACCGGTTAACGGACGGGGGCTATGATTTTAAATGTATAGCCCCAAAACATGGGTCGGACTTTGGGATTTGCGAATAATCAATTTATCCAGTATTCATCTTACGTCTGATTATCACAAAAAACAGCGTACTTTAACTGAATGGGGGTCAAAAGACCTTAATTAATTAATTTCCTTGAAAGGCATGGAAGGTTTAAAAACATTGTTTAAAAGACTGAGTGAGCAGGCGATGCAATAACTTGAATAACTTCTTGATCGCCTGATTCTTTCCCTAGATTGAGTCGAAATGCCAAAATAGCTTTATGGACCTAGCGAAACGAAGGTTGTTAAAGGTAAAAAAAAGCCTACAAACAGGTGGAAACGATCTTGTAGGTGGTCTTAACTTTAGGCCACTTTTTCAGGAGAATACGGGAAATTCGATGCTGTTAACTGATAGAAAGGGACCGTTACTGACTCGTGCCCTTAAAGTCCAAATCAGGAAAAAAAATGGCTTCCTTAGCCCACTACCTGCTTTACCCATTATTATTAATGAATTTAACAGCATTTCTTTTTAAAAAACCTTCCCCCTTAATGCTTCTAAATTCCATATTGAAGACCTGCTTTGCAGGCAAATTTACACAATTTAATGAAAAAGCTGCTCATTAATGCTTAAAGGGCAAATTTTCCTTTTAATACTTTAAGCCTTTCAGGGTTAAGCAAGAACTTGGGATAGGTTTTTAGTAGCGAGGTTGAAAAGCGAGGCCATGCCGAAAAGCTCGCCTAGCGGCAGCTGCGCATTTGGGGGGGGGGGAGAGTGCGACGTCAATTATCCCGTTTAAATCCAATTGCAGAGTAAACATCACGACTCATCTTGGCGGAATTATTTAGGGATCTTAAGAGGGGAAACCACTTTTCAGGGCGCGAAACGGCGGCGCCCACCGGAGGCGCCAAGCGCCGCCCGAATAACAAGCTCAGACGAAGATAACTTCACTTTTTGCGAAAGCCGAAAGCCCTTTCATATTTGGATCGAACAAAGCTCCGAAAAGCCGACGGAGTTCAGCTGACTATTTAATCCAACTCTTTGTCTTAAATCAGATCTTCGTGTCAAGCTATTTTAAGGGAGGTTGAGTTTTTGACGTGATTATTTTTCCTAGATTACAGAAACAATTTAATTTAAAGGCATGAACAAAAAAAGGGGTTAGCATTCGGACGCATAATCGGTGCTTTTGGGAAGTGGACACACATCATTACGTGAATTCCATACCAGAATAAGAAGCAGGTATTCAATTTTAACAGTCATTGCGCGGTTGTTACGCAGTTGATATGATACGTAAAAGACATACCACATATTGCACTTGTTTACGTTTCTGGTAACGTAAATACGTTTCTTATACGTTACTGGGGAGGTTGCTTGTCAGAGGCTGAGATGCCGTAGGTGTACGGTACATATAATTTCTTGGGTCCATCTACATAATTCCGATATACGTGTTTTTTTTTTGGTATTACCGTACTGCATGAGTTAAAGCCTTTGTGAAAAGGATCGACACTACCGATCATCAAAACTGCATAACGCAGATAACGAGAGGATAACGCAGATAACAAGAAGTTAATGCCCTCTATCATCGGAGAACATGTAGAAACTCGTGAAGGTGTGATCCCAGCCGTTCGAGCAAACTACCTCCAAGTTTTTAGTCTTATGCACGGTAGTAATCGTGCTCTTTTAGACCCCTATGGACAAAAGAGAAAAATCTGACATAGAAAGTGTCCGACACTAAAAATGTCCGACAGATCGTCGTCGGATAATTTCGAGAGAGAAAAAATGTATCCGACATTATGACGGTAACTCTTCGAGTATCTTTCGATCGTTGACACGCATATCGATCCCGATAGTGTTGTTTCCCTGTCGGATATATTCTTGTGTCGCACATTCCTACTTTTTTAGATATCAAATTGTAAAGAGCCTTCGAAAGATCCCGTTAGTTAAATAGAGGGGGAGAAGAAGCACTCGCTCCCTGAAGACATCGGCAAGTAAAAATTTTCATTAGCAAGCAAACCATAACAAAGTTTGAAAAGGCGCGCGTCGAGTCATTCAATATTTACCTGCTTAATGAGCGGAAAGATATTTGGAAAGAGTGACAAGGAGAGCTGCGTGGTGCGGCGCGGCGAGAGCTGAATTCATTTCCGTTAAGCAACCCTTCGACTCTTCACTTCCGGTGTAAATGGGCCCGCTGCGGCTAAACATATTTCAAACAACAAATTTTAACTTACTCCACAGCGTCTTGATAATTATGACGAAATATTGACCACCAACTAAAACTTTTCAAAAGTCATATCAAGAAGGGGCGGTGGATTACCTTAAGGCCCTTTTACTACATCTCCCTTGTGGAACAACCTAAATTCGTTCGCTTTCAATAATCAAACTAGCGAAGATTAGGGGAAGAGCGCAGTTAAGGAAGTGCGACTTCATTAAAAATCTTTTACATTGATATGATTCATTTCTCTGTGTTCAAGCTTTGAAAAAAGAACAATACACAGTGAAAAATCATTCCTGTTTTGGGTAGTTCTATACCTGATTTGGTGTGAAGGTAAAACGGGCCAAGAGCCTAGCTCATTTTTATACTTAAACTTTTAAACAATATAAATTAAAATTTCTCGCCGAGAGTTCTCAATTAATATGGTTATATTGATAGGTTTGTTTTTAAAAATAACCAAATTACGTTCCTTCCCTGTTTTACCTTCATACCCAAAACAAGGTATAGAACTACCCAAAACAGTGATTATGTTTTACTGTGTTTTCCCATTGGACGTGGAAGTGATATTTTCTGTAGTGTTCCAAATGGCCTCAACGTTCACGGTAAATTTCAACATGAATGATTTCATCCGAATGGAAGTATTTCAAAACCGAAAAAAAATGGATTTGACAATACCGGAATCTGTTCATGCTCATCCCTGAACCGATGAGGAAATATGCTTTCAGGAAAACACGTGTGAGTCTATCTGTCCTCCGTGTGTCCGGCATTCATTCATCGTACTACAAGGAAAGATGTCCAACTTTTCTTTGGTCTATGACAACTACCGTGAAAGTAAACCGATTGGGACATAAAATTTGGTAATGACGTTTAACTTTCCAACAGGACGCAGATTCTATTGTTTATTGCGTATATCGGCCTACCGATTTCCGTTGGATTGGGGTTGTCCGTAAATATGTGACGTGCCTTTCATCTCGTGAACAATTAGAAAGAGAAAGGAATCAATTTGATCCAGAAATGTAAGTTTAAATTTGTTTCAGAATCCAACATTTTTTTGAAGAAAAAAAACGTCTTTGACTTCCATATACCCGCAAAACAAGTGTGAACTCGTTTTATGTAAGGACCAATAGAAATATCATTGAAATTTTAGCTCAACAAATAAACCTGATTTTCAATGGAACCAGTCTCAATGGAAGTATGCGTTATCCTCCAAACTTAAAAAAAAAGACAATAACTTGTGCAACAATTCCAAAAGCAAGAACGGAAGCGATGAAAAGGAAGAGAGTTGACTTGAAATATTGACCTCTGAATTCGGATAATTAGTGGTTACCACACGCCGACAGTATCATATAATCGTATGCAAAGGTAAAACATCAGCACATATTTTTTTAAGTTCAGCCTTTGGGTAGGGCGATACCTGGTTGAACTCAAATAAGCGACAGTGAATTTCCACCTGTTGCGAACTAAAAAAAGGACAGGAAAAAAGGTTGAGTCGAGCAGCCCGGACGGCTTTTGTTTCAGGCAAGTCAAATCGATTCAGCGGGGAACGTAATACCGATAAGAGGTCTATATTTCTGTCAATGGAAATCAAAGATTAATGATTCGTTGTGAAAACAATCGTTGAAAATATCCACATGCGTCAAAAGCAGTGTTTGGCTACGGTCGGTCGGCCTATTCACACTTAACAAGTGTGACGATACGAAGGGAAATGTGTCTGCTCCCCCCCTCCTCTCTCTTCCTGCGAGCTTCTATTCCAATATTTCATTTGCTACAATATATTTTGGTTGGTGCTGCGTCGACCGGTTGGGAATGCAATTACGGGCCAGGTTTCAGTCCGATTTATTTGCATATAAGCGACGTTATCACGGAGTATTTTCCTACCTCTTTCGTGTTGCGCGAATCATTGGAAAAAATGTTATCATAGTTATTAGAGATAGAATCTACTTGAGCTGCATCGTGTCAATTATTGATGAAGTCCCAATCACAGCAAAATAACATTGCTCACACTTTCTTTAGCGGTATCTTTCCACACACCTTCGGTGTCACAGGGAAGGAATTCTCCTCTGCATCCACGGATGAAGAAAAACTTGGCTGAGAAATACATCACGGTTGCACTCTAGACTTGAATCAATGAAAGTCTCTGAGATTCAGTGAAAATTCACTGAATGCCAGTCAATATAGCACCACTAAAACGATTCGGTGGTTCTATGAAGACTGAAATTCAGTGAATTGGAATTTCCACTGGATCTCAGAGGCTCTCACTATTTCAGGCTGAGTTTGCGTGCTAAAAAACTATTCACGAAATGTAATACCGAAAAATCCTCAGTTGTTGCTTCGTTCGAAAAGAAAAAAGTCAGCACGGATAATTCACAGCACATACATTATTTGTTCCTTCTGAAATGATATGAACTACCGCGCGATGCAAAACATCGTCGAGGGCGTCTTGTTCTTCTCTTTTTTTTATTTGTTTAATACGCGTTACATATATTTTTTTTGGAAAACAAAACTGATGCAAATCTTCAATCGAAAAAATAAAATTAAAAAAATTAAGGCAACCGCAAAACGGAAAATTTGGCCATTCAGATATAGGTACCGAAAACTTTCTTCTCCATGCATGGTTAGTGGCAGCTGATGGTGCTGCAAGATTTGGCATCACTTGACCATCGCCTCACCATCGCCTCATATCATCGCCTCTCCATCATCTAATCGCCAAACCATCGCCTCATCATTATACCACAAGCGCCTCGCTATCGCCAAACCATTGCCTCACTATCGCCTCACCGTCGCTTCGCCATCGGCTCACCATTGCCTCACTATAATATCACCAACGCCTAGCCATCGCCTCATCATATCGCCTGACCATCGCCTAACACGGTTGCGAGACCGTGAAACAAATCCGAATGAAAGACCAGAAGCCATTCCACAATTGTGCCGCGCCGAGCCAAGGTAAGGAAGGCAAACAAAGCCTGATTCTCCTCGGAGAAAAGCTCCATTCGTAGCACCAAACAAAAAGCCCAATTTCTGTATGACATTCAAGCTGCGTGTCGACAAATCATTAACAGTTTTGTTTGTCTGTTCTTTTGTTAAAAAATGAACATGTTTGTTAGGGCAGGCCACGTAGACGTAGAGCCAAGGTGCGGTGGACTGGAGGGGGGACGCGCACTTATGCAGCTGTTCGATTAATCATCACAGGTGTGAGTGTTAGACACTCAAAATCAAAGTCAATACTTTCCGAGGGTCGGAAACCCGAAGCTACATGTAAGGGGGAAAATCCAATCGACCACTTCAGATTAATAGAGGTTTACAAAAAGACTCACTATCCCATAGCATTCGAAAATGTTAAGTTAGTTTTGGGGCCGTGAAATAGTTATTTGTAGTTTCAAACGCGAAATCTTTGTTTGCCGTTTTGTTATGTCAAAATGACATTTAAAGTTTAGGTAATCAGTCGAAGTTTCTACTACGGCAACAGTTAGCATGGTAAATGGCACCTACCTGAAATCAAAGGACAAGGAGTTACAGGATTACTAGTAATTGTGCCAAAGGATTTTGTAGATATTACAGAAGAATCAAAAAGAGATTACCGACATAACAGAAAGATGTTTACGCAAATATAACAGGGTATTACTTGACTGTTGATTGGGATGATGCTCAGAGATTACACGGGATTACTATGGAGCTAAAAGAACCAGACTGAGTGCCTGCCTCAACACATTTGTAACGTTGGGCAGGTTTGGGTGAGGTAACACTCTAAATTTGAATCAGTGAGGGCCTCCGGGATTCAGTAAATATTCATTGAATCTCAGAGACTATTTACTGATTCAAAAGAGTGAACGATTCCGTTCTGTTAACTGACAGAGTTAGATTGAATGATCGCTGTTTCACGAACAGCAGATAAACTTTCTTCTAAGATTAGCAGCTACTGAATGTATTTAATATCATGATTTTCGGGATGAGGCAGAATGTAAATATCGTAGTAAAACAAGAGCATGTCTACAATGAGGTACGCTTTGAGCAGGCACCGTTGTTAAACAGTGTACATAGTCAAAGTCCCATTTGGGAAGAAAAACAAAGGAAGGATATCATTGTTATAGCTCCGAAAATCTGCAATGATCGACGTTAACAGTTTCCGTGTAACGAGCATGAAGACAGGAAGAAGTTTAATTATACACCGAATAAAGTACGCAAAACTGCGTGGAATATCATTCATATCGGGACGCTCTGGAGCGCGGCAATTTTGGTGTAACAGCTGACTGCTTCCGAAATAAGCCACATCCGTCTTCAATCATAAGAAAAAGTGACAAAGAAATCTCCAGGAATGAAAAGTATCCATAGTGCTCCGAGTCAAACGCTGGCATACCCAAAATAGATAACATTTTTTTTTAGAGCTTTGAGAGTTTTTCTTGCGCTGCCGCTCGAACAATCCATGCGCAAATCCTGCAATGGGACAAAAAAAGCCACCAATTCGAGAAATAATCAATTGACAACTGAGTCATTGACCTCTTTCGGTACGTCGAATCTTTAAAAGTCAAAAGTTTAAAAGTCTTTTTAATCTCACTGGTAACAAGGGGAAAAATAACATCGCTTGTACACAGTATTGTTTTCACCAATAATCATATTCATCATTGCCTGGAACATTGCTGAAAAGAACACTGATTCCGGCATAGGATCCTTGCGATAAAACACAGGATCTTAATGATAAAATACAGAATTGTAGCAATAAATTACAGGATCGTAGCGATAAAATGATTCATTGATAGGCCTATTTACTGTAAGTGCAGTAAGGAACAGTGCTAATGCAGTATTGGTAAAATAATAAGCATCACTTTCTTTGACAGTTTTCCAGTTTTCGTTGGTCTCACTTCCCCTAAAACTATGTTTGCTTGCCACTTTTTCATTGCCATAGTTACAGGAAAATTGATACTCAAATTCAAGAAGATTGGATTTCCGTATGTACGAAGAAATCTTTTCGTAAATTCCACTAATATTTTAGCGGCAGACAACATTGCGAGAGAAATCAGTTCATCAGAAGAGATCGAACTGATATTTATCCACCATCGATGCAATAACAACTGCGTTGGGCTCTTGCTCATTGCAATCAACACATGTGAAATAAACAACGAAGTGCAGGAAACGAAAATGTAAATGCAACGGGGAATGCATTTTTTGATTAATGCAGCACGCAGGTGCACAACAACAATAGAGCATTGAATGTGTGCAGATGGATTTGCAGAAAATGCTTTGAATCACCTCAAACCCATCCTTCAACAGTTCAAGCTATTTGATACACAAGATAGCTGTCACTTCGATCAGCTCGCTCACAGTATGGTTCATTCCATTCCTTTGGGTTTACTACAATCAGAAAACCGCAGGTTCGATTCCCATGAGAGGTGAGTAAGGTTTCTTTAGTACCTCATCCAACGTTATTCCAAGACGATGCGGACGCAAAAAACCGATACTTTGTATTCGTGTCTGCTCTCGGGTACGTTGGAACAGGCGGCTCGTTCAACTTGGCGAGGAGTTCCTGACTTCAGCACGAACGGTTAAAATTAGTTTGAAATGCAGAGCATTTGCCACCCCTGAAAGGCGCAATCAATAACATCAGCAATACTGACTTGGAATCGTCCGTGCAGCATGTGGTCAGTTCCCGCAGCCAGGTCGGCCGGCTGGCCTCCACTGGCCTCCCGGTAAAAAAAAAAGCAGTAGCCTTTATTTCTCATCAAGAAGGAAATTCATGCATATTATAATGGTCCAGTGATTATTGGAAGGAGAATTAATAGAGTCGATGGAAATAAGCGAGTGAGTGAGGCTGGCGGTTAGCGGTGGCCGGACGGTGGCCGCATCGACCAATCCAAGTGAACCATTTTCCAGCTTAAAGGTTTGTACGCGGATCAGGACTAATTTGGCTTCGACATTTTCAACGTACCTTCCTTCGATAATCAACTCAGATTAGCATGAAGAACATCAATAAACGGTCCTCCTCTTTCCCTTCTCTCTCCTCTTCTGCCCCCTCTCTCTCTCTTTCAAATGGGATGCAGACGATGATTCCGAGTTATTTAAATTGACGGCGGAGATCCATTCCAATAAATTACATGCGCACAATTTTTGTTCGACTTCTGTTCGTCATAAGAATTTAAATTGGCGACAAACAGGTCGAGGTTTCCACTGAGTCGGTATATCAATGGGAAACTTGTCTGTAAACGGAACTGTTATTAGACGAGCGATGGCTATAACTCACGGTCATGAGGACCTCAGCTATTTGACACAAACGATAAGCCGTTCGTTCTCACATCAAATTCAATTATTTTAATCAGAACATCAAGAACAGGTGTTCGTTTTGTTCTATCCCAGGCTTTCTGTGGTAGACGTTGGGAAAGCAACTCCAAAGGTTTCTCCTCTATTTCAAACTTCCTCTCACTTTGTTTTGTTCGTTTTTAAAAGTAACAATTTCAAGAGATGGTCTTGTAATGAAAGTCGGCTTTGCACAAAAGGAGTAGCATCAAAGGAAATCGTGGAGCAGACCCCGCCAGGCCACCAGCGAAGATAACCAAAGGAAGGGGTCTAACTTGCTATACTTAAACAGGTATTAATTAATACTTGCGGCAAGTACAACGATTACAGCAGCATCTCTCAACAGCTCCTGAAGCTCTTCAATCCTTTTGCCACAAAACTGCGAATTTATTTTAACCCTTAACAAGAAAAGATGAAGGAAATACGCGATGAGTTAGAAGAACCATAGACATCAATCCTCGAAGAGCACATTCTGACAATTCATAAAACAGACATAGAAAATGTCAAGATGGACAAAGAAATCAAAAGTGAAACTGTGAAAGTGTAGAATAGATGAATGAAAATGAATAAAACGGATCAGTTTATCACTAATCTATGCTATTATATGTAAGTAATGGGCTTTACACAAATGTTATTCTTTTGCCACGGTTGGACTTTCAAAAAATCCAGGCACACTGCGATGGCTAATAGTGCAATAGATTAAGAAGTAACTATGGTCGCCAATAGGTCCGTCTATCGAGAAAATGCGTAAGATGAAGAGTGATATTCTTTTGTCCTGAGGGTATGATTAGGAAAGGTGCACGTGGAAAATGAAGGGTGTTTTCAGGCGCTACCTCCTGACGCGCACTCCGTCAGAGTGAGGTTAGGTTGGTCAATTCAGCTGCTCCGTGGAAGGTGAAGTGTTACCAATCCTGCCATATTCCAAGGATCTCCGCGATTTTGCGAGGCTCTACAGCATTTAATCGCGGATTTGAACCGCGGATCTCTAACATCTCATGCCGATTTCTGCGACAGCATTAATGGACTTGAAAATGAAAAAGAAAAAAGAAAAAACTAAAACTACCCGTGGTTAAGTCCCCCCTTAACTTCCCAGATCTCCAGGGATAGGGTGTTTGAAGGGCTACCTCCTGACGCGCAATTCGTCAGATTTGAGGCTAGAGCTGCGTAGAGGAGAATCCGAAGTCTTGAGCGTACACTCCATAGGCAACCTAAACAGCACCCCACCGTTTAGCTATTTCCAAGGCAACGACTTTTTAGGTCCGACAACCTGGCTTATTCCATGACTTATGGGGACATTTAATGTTGTCTTCCCATGGAAAGGACCCTAGTGAGTATCGATATAAGATCAAAATATCTGGAGAAACATTAGATTATTTTAGTAAAGGACAGGGATTTTTTTGCGAGGGCTTTACCCTTGCTTCTGTGCGTCTTTTTTAGGTGAGTTATGCGAGACGTTTGCACTTGCAGGATTTTTTCGGAAACTCTTACGTTGATCTTTGCTTCGAGTTGACTGGCGGCAGGAATTCAAAGTGTTCACAGCACATACAGTTCGTTGATTGATAAAACAGTTACATCTGATGGGGCATTGGCTTGAGCTGCGGGTAGCGCAGAGGTAGCAGGTGATGTTCTACACCACTTTGAAAAGTGCCTCAGCGGATGGGCGTAGCGGGGCGAAGTGGAACGTCTGATCCGCCTCTCTCTTTCTTATTGGATTGGCTGATACCAGTTTCTTGTTTTGACCGATTCGATTGGAGCACCTGGACGGCCATTTTTTCTCTTTCACAAAGACGCCTTCTTAATTATTATTTTAAGCGTCATTCTTTTCGAATGAAGTCGAATGGGCAAGGCGCGCCTCCGCCATTCCGGCCACGCTGGTCAACGACTACTAATTGGACGACATCTGATGAATTGACAAGTCAAAGGAGACAATTTTTGGATGTTGTTGGACGCCTTTTGGCTTCAAACTTTGCTCTATCTTCGTCTTCGGCGTCCGCATGAATATATATGATCTGCGAAAGCTAACTTTGTTCTGTCAACTTTTATAATTAGGGTTCGTTCGCCTCCCACTTATCAACTTGGGATGCTTTTTAGCAAAGGCCACAAACTCTTTTCAGAAAAAGTCAAATTATCACTTGACGTAATTAGTAGTCATTTCGAGAGCGAGTTCTAATCAAACAAGATGAATTTGCATGGCAGAGGCTAGCTCGATATTACCTACTACGAGGCGGCGAATATTAAGGATTTTACAAAGTTGAACCTACTTCAAGTGTCTGCAGTTTGTGATCATGATCACAAACCAAATCCTGAAGTCGGAACCTCAACTTAAACGCCTCTTATTTCAGTAAGGTTTTCAATCGTCTTCATACTGACCTTT
>Ga0058701_10002538_pt1 | contig 13910 bp, 12 predicted proteins | sample AgamicOrMae_FD_97039 | JGI IMG/M metagenome (GOLD analysis project Ga0058701, IMG submission 97039) | Agave microbial communities from Guanajuato, Mexico - Or.Ma.e | ecosystem: Host-associated > Plants > Phyllosphere > Phylloplane/Leaf | place: Guanajuato, Mexico | collected 2012-06-04 | reverse complement strand
GGCCTACATTACCGACTTTCCGTTTTTCGCGAGGCTGCTTTAACCTGCTGCAAGGAAATGCCTAGTTTTGAAACTTCACTTGGAAATATTTTTGGCTAGAATTTTTTTTTCGAGGAAAAATTATGGCATTTTAAAAGACGATCAGGAATGAAATGGTTATTGAATATTTATTTGCCTTTTCAAATAAGATAAACGTTATATTAGAGCAGAAAAGCAGCGATAATGAAATTAATCGAGTCCATACATGACTCAAAAAATATTTAAATGTATTTCGTACGACAGGAAAATTAAGGTTTGAAATCAGCCCATTTTTTAAAAAAATTATTTGCATTCATTTTTTTCATTTGTCTAGAAACGTTTCCAAATATTGCTTCGCGCAATCTGGAACCTCGCTGAACGCGATGCTTTTTATTCCGTGCGTTTATTGCACTGTACGAGTTGAGCCCTCTCGCCCCTCAAAACATGACGTATTTCGTAGGCCTATTAAAAATCACTTTTTTTTCGTTCGGTGGTCACGCCTTCATAGATCAACAGTCAGTCTCATTCTACCTTTTTTGTATCGATTGAGTTTCAAGGTTAAATTAATATCTCAGTGAACCGGACGTAGCCACATTAGTCTACATCCTGAACGGTCCCACACTCATTCCGTCTTTCTCCAGTATTCGCCGTTTTGTCTTGCTTCACGCCAGAAGCAGCTGATTCCGTAATCAGGAATTCCTAATGAATCAGGCTGTGTCAATGTAATCGTGATTGGCCTATTCATTTCTGAGCTTTAGAAAATATATGTCTAAATAACGAAAGTACATCACCGAGACTCAAAGAATTACCGCTGTTGACCATTTCTACCTCTTAGATTGCTGGAAATAATTACTTAATAACAAATTCCTCCTTCAGATACCGTATCCTTAAGAGAAAAAAAAAAGTCTTAGACCCCTTTTTTGGGGCATCTGAAGGAGAAGAGACTTTTTTTTTCTTGTTCGCTTAAAACCTGGTAATAGTGATTACGACAAGTTTTTTTTCCTTACCTCATTTAATTCTTTTGAAAACTGTACTTTTTGACAAGAATTACGAATATAGCGCTTATGAATTCCTTCCTTGTTTTCCTAAGTCTGAGAAAAAGCCCTCAAATGTTTTTCTGTAGAACTCCGGGAATGGAGAAAATCGTCTGTATTTGACATACATTTTAAATCAAGAAAATATTATTTTACGTTTACATTTCTGCTCAAGTCAATGTTAAAATAAAATAGTTTGCAATTTGAAAGCAGAACATACACCCCTCAAGCCTAACCCTGCGGCTTGAACTATATGAAGAGATGAGACTCTGTTCGTGCCCTTGGCATACGGTGATAAACCTAGTATTTGGGGTGGTCGTTGCGTAGTATAGGATGGATGTTCCAGCGAAGTTTGACGGGATTAATATTCTCCCAGGTTGACGCCGGAAAAATGAGCGATATTCCACGTTAGTGAAATCTTGCAAAACTCTAGGCCTACAGAAAATCAGCAAAAAACCTTTCGGAGCTGCTGGTCTCCTCAGGAAATCTCTCTGAGAAAAATCACTGGATATTCCAGTAAAATTTCTCTGCTTCTCCGCGGTGACGCTGTTGTGACTGTATAGTTTCATTTCATGGGAATCAGCTTGGTTGGAGCAGTGCCTAGGCTTTTTCGTTTGTTTGGGCTATAAGATGAGGTTTGGTGTGGAATGGTCTGTCGTTGTGCGGGTCACACGCCACTTAATGCTGTGACGCAATCGCTGTGAGTGGGCAGTCATTGCACGAATTCAAGCCAGGAAATTCCCATTTGGATTTATTTCATCGTGACAACATAAAAGAGTAGCATGCACGGCCCTGGAGATTGCTTTGCCCATGCCCATCAAATCGCTCAGAGTACACTGATAAAAATATTACCCGTTTTGGTTAGGTATGAAGTCAACACGAACACGTATATTTTGGTTGACCTTCAAGATCATGAAGGATTAGCCATATGTGAGGAAGGCTCTCGGTAAGCCCTTTGAAAGGGCTCACTGCCATATCAAAGGAAAGGGCTCACTGCCATATCAAAGGAATAAGGGCCCTCTGCCATATCAAAGCGAAGGGCCCCTTTCATTTCATACGGCTATTATTGGGCTATCTCACAAAAGTAATCTTATCACAACATGTAGTGTAAATATTTCAACTTATGCATGAGGCAAGTCTATCAAAATCAGTAATAATTATTATCAAAGCCTGCAGAGGAATAATCCTCAGACAGCAGTTTAAAAACCCCGAAAATATCATATCGCCATTATGAGTTTAATATTTGTTTTGACTGGAAAATATTCCTAATCGTAAATTATCGTAGGCGATGACAAAATTTTAAAGAAAATGTGGATTAAATAACCTGATGATTTGAAGCTGACCGTTAAACTTTCAATAACAGTTTTTATTCACGCTGTTTGAAAACGCGGTCTGCTTTTTGTTATGTAAATTCAAATTATTTTCTGAAATGATCTGTTGGTTCTGGCGAATACAGAGCTTGGACTGAAGCCAGAGGCTGTCGGAGGCCGGCCAACCAGAGGTGGTTGCGAGTCGGAGACTTGAGCGCATGACAAATACGAAACTGTTTTATGGCTTCTTTAGGGCCGAGTTCACCTCGGAAAATAGGCTACTTTTCCCTGGTATAAGCGCCGTTCGTGTTTACTAGGCTTATAATTACTTTTAAGACGATACCTAATTGATCAAACTTCGCCTAAAGGTCACATGCACCACGAGGGAATTCAGCGTCGCTTAGATTTTGAAGTTAGTCTGCGGTGACATGATACTTTTGATGGAAAACAAAATGGTAGCACTTTTTTATTGTATGGGAAAAAATATACAGTATATCAGAAGTATAATCTTTAAGAAAAAAATATTCAATTTCGTAAGTTTCTTTTTTTTGCATTTTTGTAGTTTTTATTTTACGAAATTATTTCTTTTTCTTTTTTACATTTTTTTAAATCGAAATTGGATTTTCCGGAATCGAAATTGATTTGAATCAAAACAACGATATGTTATTTTTGGGCTTTGGAGATAAAGCTGTTTTATTCAAAACGGAATAGCGATGTAAAATGATCAAATTCCGGCCCATGTTTTAACTTAAGCTCTTCTAACGACCTTATCTCCTAAAATCTTATTTAATAGCTAACCTTACGTACTCGAAAGTTTGACGTCAAAACCGTTGCATCTACGGTGACGATAGAATAAGCTAAGTGAGGTAAGGTCGAATGCTCCTTCTTCTACCTGCTTCACCTGGCAATGGTATGTGGAGCTCAAGGGTCGGGAAAGGCCTTTTTTGAAATTACCGGTTGGGTTGTCCATGAAATGAATAGAGCGATAAAGCGGACATTTTTCGAGTACCGGGCAATGCGTGGCACACAGGCTCACGTGCTGGTTGTGAGTGGCGCCGACGAAGTTACGCTGCGCCGAGGTTCGCAATGAACCGCGCGATTTGCAAACTAATAATGATGGTTATCTCTTTGGGAAGCTCGCTGGCAAGTCTATAATAAGTCTGGAGTGTATTACGAAGCAGAGACCTTTGAAAGGTCCGGCTCGTTCCATTATTTAAATATCCGGAAGAAATTTGATGAAAATAGAACATGTCGAAATTAAGTAGATGTTAGTGACGATGCACTTGTTTGGCAATTCATTTGTTGAGTTCCCTTGGCCGCCTTTTGCAAATTAAAGTAACTGAGGTAGGCGATCAAGTCAACCTCTGATGAAGCCGGTGCGCAACGAGTCCTCTGAATGGGATTTCTATCGAAGGGAATCACCAAGGATGGCCCCGAACTGACGGTTTTTGCGATGTTTTTTGGTGATTGATGCCAGGTCGTTTTTTTTTGTATAGTCTTGAGCCGATTAGCTGTCAACCTAACTCTAGCGTCTAAATTACTCGACCTAATCCAACTCATAAAATGTAGGCCTAACCTTATATCTTACCCTTATTTAACCTGATATGAGTAACGGTAAACTTAATCTAACTTTATTCAACCTACCGTTACTTGACTCTTAACCTAATTCAGCCTAGCCTTTCGTAAGTTAGCTTATCTTTTCGACCTAACCGAGTAAGCCTAACTTAAACTAACCTAACTTAGCTTAAGTCAACCCAATCTAAGTTAGACGCGCTTTGTTAGCTTACTTAACCTAGCGTAACCCAACTTTACCTATTATCTTACCCAAACTCAATTTGGCCAAGTAAGCTCTCCTAAATACAAACAAACCTGACCTAGTGACCCCAAAAATGTGTTCGGTACGTTCACTTATGGTGCGAATCCGTCGAAATAAATGGGAAAGTCGTTTCAAGCATTTCGTTTGACCAACCAGAAATTCTCCATGGTCTGACAAAGAAGTATTATCAAGATCTTCGATAAATTTCTGAGAGACATTCCGGCGATTTTCCGAGACAGCTAATTAGTTATGTCATAATGTTTCCTCGCCTGGAACCCGTTAAGGAAACATTTGGAGGGGGCAGCTTGTTGGTTTTGCGAAAAGCGTCGAAGCCGTCGCGACGCGACGTCATATGGGCATCAGCTGGAGCTGGAGCGAAGCAGCTGAGCTGAGGCGGCCGGGCCGAGCCGGGTCGAGCCGGGTCGGGTCGGGCCCGGAGCACAGCAGCTGGAGCTCAGCAGCTGGCCGGGGCATTCTCCTCTGCGAGTCCCGTTCACCTTGACCAACGCGCTGAGGCGCCACGCCTAACAATAAAAAGCGATTTTCAATCTCTACTCGACTCGAGTGCAAATGCGGAAATCGACACTATACCACATTTCTGCGCGCTCCGGCTACAGGTCCGGTACCGGGTGCTGTCTATGGCATGCCGACGACTACAACCCGCGGTCACCATGGCCAAAAAGTTAAGCTGTTCCCGTATTTTTAAATATAGATCTGTTTATACCCAATATATATCATGTCTAATACATCAAGCTTATTGGGTAAATTGAATGAATCTAAGCATATCTAATATACCAGATATCAAAATGTGTAACATGTCTGATACATCACCGGATATATGAAAAATATCTGATGTATCTACCGCCGGCATATTACGTGGGTAAGAACAATTTTTGTGCAAATATAACTATTTATCTTAGGTACCAATATTTATGGCTAGAGATTGTTCTTTTCCCATTCACAAATCTTTTCTGAGACATGGAGTCATATTCAGATGTATTTTTTTATATCGGGAAATCAATAATTACAAGACAAACATTGTAAGATAACGTCGTAAAAAAGTTATGACGTGTGTGTTGGTCTGTATTCTGCTAAGGAACCTTGATGGGATGTGGCGACCAACTCACAAGTTCGCACCTTTGCTGCTTTTGCTTGCCAATTACTGATGCATTTCATGACCGTCAATCGACCGTAAAAATACGTCACTGAACATTATTTCAGGGGAAGGGGAGGGTCTAACGTTGGGTGCGTTAAATCTCAGAAAATGAAATTATGACCTTGGAAATAGCAAAACAAATAGCAAATAGGGCACGAGAGTGAACTCCGGTTTGGACATTAGGTGTAAGTAGCGACAGGTAACGGAAAAATTGCTATTCATGGAATTTTATGGACGTTACTCTAACCCACTACCGCCCAGCGATGCCTTTCGTAAACAGAAAAAAATATTTTGGAGGATCTTTTCAGTTCAGTTGTCACGATTTAAAAAATATAACCCCTCTGGAAACCTGAAATTTAAGAATTTAGGCATTTTCCAAAGCTTGAAATTGCCTATTTTATTGGAAAAAAACTTCCAATTTCTCTTCACTTAAATTTCCTTCCAAATAATACTTCGGGCCGTTATGGGTTAATGTAATGTTTTTTCTCGCTGTTTTCATGAATATTCACGACAAAAAGTCACGTTTAGGTTAGGTAAGGTTAATGTTAGTTTAGGTTAATGTTAGGTTAGGTTAATGGGTCACTGCGCTTGGATATCGCACCTGGTGCCGCCTAGCGAGGGAAGCAAGGTGATGGTGGAACATACAAGTGGAAAAATACAACCTTAAAAATGAAGGGCATCACAAGGACTGAATTAAGCTTGTGAGGGTTGTGTCTATGTTTGAGTGTATATAACGAGTATGTGTTATTCGCAGGCGTACGTGTCGTGCGCGCTGGGCATCCCGTCGGTGGGCTACGTGATGATCTGCTTCGGCGTGGTGAACGCCGTGTGCTCCCTGCTGTTCGGCTCACTGATGAAGTTCGTGGGGCGGTCGCCGCTGATGGCGCTGGGCGCCGTCGTGCACGCCGTCCTCATCGGCGTCCTGCTCAAGTGGCGGCCGAGCCCCGAGGCGCCGCTCGTCTTCTTCGCCATTTCGGGCCTGTGGGGCGTCGGGGACGCCGTTTGGCAAACGCAAGTTAACGGTGAGGAACTGAATTGGCAGGCGCCGTGGTGCCATGCGCTCGCTCGGTCGCCACGCCGCGCCGGCTGGCCTCGATTCATATCGATGATACGATGTAGTGACATTCTCTGCCTTGTTGCCTTGTGAAGGCTGCCGCCTTGCAAAGGCTGCTCCGTTGCCATTTCAAACTGCTCCCAACAATGACCTCTTTTTAATCCGCTACTGCTATCCCGCTCCTCTTGGCGCGTTTACAGCTACTCTGTCAATTTGAAAGGTGGGACTTTCCACCTGTGGTCTACCTTTTATGGTAAAGCCGGGCGGAGCTTTAGCGGATTGGTACAAGACTTTTGCCGAGCAGAGACATTGCGAAGCGAGGCACAAGGAACTAACAGCCCAAATTATTCGGCGTGGAATTCAGTTTAAGAGAAATTGGGAGGGTTTTTCCCACTTAAATAAGCAGTTTTAAGTTTTGGACAATGCCTAAATAATTAAAATTCATGTTTCCAGAGGGGTGATATTTTTTAAATTGTGACAATATTGAACTGAAAAGATCCTCTTAAATAATTTTTTTGGTTTCCGAACGGCATCGCTGGGCGGTAGTTGGTGAACCTAACCGAACTACGTTAGAAGAAAATAAAGGAATGGATTTACAGTAGAAAGAGATATCATTTAGAGCAAAATCGCAAAGATTCGTAAAAAAAAGAGATATTGGAAAACGGACTTTATTTTCAAAAAGTAACGAAAAATTTGACAAATATATAGCATGAAAAAAGTAAAGAGATTAGTGAGAAATCGGTAAGGGAATACTAGTGGATCGGCAGTCTATCCCTACGACCTCGCTTGCTCGCTTTGTCACATATTTAAATTGGCCTGTTTGAAAGTTTTTTTTACAATATTTTTTTAAACCTACGAAATATTCATAATTAATTTAATTGTAGAAATTGTATGTAAGAGTTAGGAGGTCTTTAGTACTCCACCCATTTTTCTACACAGTCGGTATTCGGTCTACAAACATTCCGTGTTACCCAGAGGTTTCAACTTAGCGCTGCCTGCTATAATTCCATTGAACCCCTCGTATCTGCATTAAACCATCAGTCAAAATTCTGAATCTTTCCCTCAACCTAACAAACGACAGGAAAAGTTTAGCTTGTCTCGTCTTGGGAATCAGTACAGCTCGTCTTGATACAGTACCCAAGTTTCCGAGATAGACCTTCCAGTAGCCGTATTAATAAGCTCTTGCTCATTATTTCGTATTGACGTGAGTTTATAATCAAAATTAATCAGAACATGCGTTCTACTCGGATTTTACCTTCTCCACCAAGAAAGGTATACGACCATATAAAACCGGTATGTCAGCGATTCAAAGGTCGCTTTTACAAAATTCTAAGCCATAAAACGTGGAGATGAGCCTGTGAGTGTTTAGCGATGGCTGTTTCGACCTAGGTTAACGTGGCCTTCGGTTGAATATTTGGTGGAAGCCGTCCGACGGGGTCCGTTGGAGCAGGCCGGCCCGGCCAGCGTCCCCTGTGGTGAGCGAGGCCGCAGGCGAGGTCGGGGGCTATCTTGCCATCTGCAGAATTGCTTCTTGTTTTTCTTGCTGGGTGCTCTGATGAGGAAGTGTGTAGATATAGAGAGGGGAGAACTACCTTCAGCACTGCTTTCAGCTTCGTCGCGTTGAGTGCGTTGATCCCGCGCAAATTTCAACGCCGTTGCCGATCAACGCCATCGCCGATCAAACCGTACTAGGATATAGTTTTTTTGGTCCCAATAAAAAGCAGATGGGATGCTCGGATCTTCGACATCCTTTCAATCAAGTTTATCTCTCTCAGAAATCATTTTCGTAACTGTAGACAGTTTTTTAAGTCGACTTTCTAGAGGTCCCAACCTTTTAGTTTGCATCTTTTTGCATATGCTTAGCTATATCTGTTTCGATAATGGCAAGTGTGAAAGAAGAAGTGCTGTTGAAAGGAAGCTTTCAGGAAAACCGCCAATCAGAATCAGGTGAAACAATTTCAAAAAGAAAATAACTTTCCTGCGACCCTCCTTTTTTTATTATTTCTTTTTTTTTATTCAGTCCGACTTTGTGAAAAAAAAAATTAAAACAGCCAAAAACAATTTACGTTACTTAAAAATCGATGAGGACTCTTATTGCAATTTTGGCGGGGATGTTATCGTTTCAAGGTGCTATTCAAAAAAGTACAATCGAGATCAAAAGTCGCGTCACCTTTATATGGAAAAAAACGTATAAAAAGTGACTAGTTTTGCTTCCTACAAAGTTTTTTGTCGGTGCGTATTTCAGGCGGCTTGAATTAACACCGTGAGCTTGGCTCAATATCGACTTAATTGAAAGCAGAGTCTCTCCAGCGTACGCCTTGTCGAGAACTTAGGAAAGCAATCCGTCTTCCGACTAGCAGACAGCAGGTGGGGAGATAGCGGCGAATCTTTTTTAATAAGCCGCTGGTACGTAGTAGGTAAAATTATATGGGTTATGAGGATGAAACCTCCTCAGCGGTGGCCGAACCCGGTATTGAACCGGGGGCCACTGAACCGGTCGACAGTTTCCTGCTTGATATCGATCGAGTATAGTTAGCCTTTTCATTGTGACGAGCTTCGGCATCTCGCGATCGATATTATAATTGCAGCTTTCTAAAAGAAATGACTGATGGCCTTACGCTCTGCCTTTAGAATTCGCAAACTTTGACTTCTGTTGTCCCGTGGAAGGGTCTCGGCGAGATCTCTTTTGAGATCTGTAAGATCTTATAAGAAAGGTCTTTCAGATCTCATAAGAAAGATCTCATGAGAGGAAGTATAAGATTTGATACGGAGAGGTGTTAGTAAGAGATCCTCCCATTAGGATCCGAGATATCATGTAGGGAAAATATGCCATCTGGAGAGGGACCAAAATACCATGTAGGGTGGATCGAAGATACTATTTCGGATGGAGCCAAGATCCCATAGAGAGAAGATCCGATATCCCATAGAGGGAGGATCCGATATCTCAGAGGGATGATGAAAGTTCACATTGAGGGAGGACCCAAGATCCCGAAGAGGGAGTATGTGAGATTTTAATGTGAAGATGGAAGGATCTCCGATACCAAACTTGGAAAGTCGCATGTAACGGCAGATATTCTTTCCTTGCGTTGAAATCACCCCGAGCACTCAGTAGAAATGAACCCATGTTATTATTTTTTGTGATAGCGACTTAGTTTCTAAGAAGCGAGTGCTAATAAGTGGGTTTGAAGGTGGCGTGGCGTGCTTGGATAGGATGCGAGTCCCTGAGTGGAGTGTGCCGGTCAGCGACGCTCCGTTCGCGGCTATTGACACGACATTGAACGCGGCGCGGAGTCGACTTGATCGGAGCCCGGAAGATAACTTGGCGCGTCGGAACTCGAGTGCCGTTTGTCCGGAAGTTTGTTGATAAACCGGCATTTTTTCTCCTTATTTCACATTTGTTTGAATCGGGGTCAGCTGCTTGCTAATTTTAGACTCAGGGATGACGAGGTGCGAGGAAGCAGCGCGGCGGCGCGGCGCCATCCAGGCGCGTTCATTGCGCTTTCAACTATTGGCACGAAAAGCTCATTCCACGCCCGACTGTCAATATCACTTTGCACCGGTATTGATTGCATTCGCTGTCTGGAGGCGTGTTTTCTGACATCCATAGGAGAGATTTCATGAATTCTCTTCTTTGCAAGACGGTGGCTTATTGAACTACAATATTATCATTGAGCCGAGAAAAAAGGTTTTGGATTAGAGGAAGTACAGAAGTTATTTTCATATGTTGGAGAGAAAATTTTGGTATTGAGGTGGGAGATTCTTGCGAATTTCAGCTTTGGCTATCTTGAATAAGTTAGACTAGTTAGCGTTGGGATAGGTGCGGGTTTGTCAGGTAAGATTAGGTTGGATAGAAGTCAGATATCGCCTGTTATCCCTTTCTGTATCATTTCGAGCTTTTGCCCATTATTTTTTAGTCAATCTATGTGCCATTCTTTCAAAGTCCTTTTCCTGACAATTCATCGTCAAGTAAGGATAATTTTCCTTTGAGGATCACATAAAGACAAGCTCAAAAATTTTACCTTGGTTTCAGTTTATATAATGACACATTATTCAACAATAAACGAATTTGACGACCCTGTTTTTGAGATACTATCCAAAAACCTAGATTCGTTGCAGTCGTCCGTAAGAAACAATGTGTATTTGAGGCTGCTGTTTATACTCGACCACGTGGTCAAAGTCCATCATATTGTGGTAATCAGTAGGAAGGTGTACTAAATGCATCTTGTACTTAAGATTATTGCTATTAAAAAGCAGTTAGTTTTTCAGAGCTCTCACCTATGTATTTTTTCATTTCTTCCCATTGTATTTCCCCTTACCTACTGTACAAAAGTGTACGGAAATGCTTTTGGATTGGTTGCAAGCATTAATGTGACTTTGTGTTTGTGTTGGCAGGCTTGTACGGCACACTTTTCCGACGAAACAAGGAGGCGGCGTTCAGTAACTACAGGCTGTGGGAGAGCGCGGGCTTTGTGGTGGCGTACGCGTACAGCACCCACCTGTGCGCGCGCATGAAGCTGTACGTCATGTTGACCGTGCTGATGGTTGGTGTAGCGGGCTACATCATCGTCGAGTTCCTCCACATGCGCAAGAAGCGGCGCCAGAAGATGCTGGCGGACGACCCCAAGGCGGCGGCCGTGGCGGCGCTCGAAGCCAAGCAGCAGCCGCCCGTCGAGGAGACGGACGACGAGAAGGACGACGTGGACGATGATATTATTGTCACTCATCTGTGATCTGTGCCACGTGCGCGTCGTGTCACGTGTGGTGCAATGAACTAACGGACTGCGCTGTGGCTGCGCCCCGCCTGCATGCGCTCGCGCGACCCTATTTATGGCTCTGCCCCGGCGTTTCCTTTTGTTCCCTCCCCGGTGTCCCCCGGTGTCAGAGGTAGACTACCCCCGGCCGGACGCGTCCAGTCCGGCGGACACGCAGAGGTCTGAGTCTGTGTGAGATGTCACCATCTGGAAGGACTTATCTCTTTTGGCCGGCGTGCCCCAATGACGGAAGCTAGCGTGATGTAACGATATTCTTTAAATAGATGTAAAAAAAGACAAGATCTCGTTACTAAAGATTGTTGTTTTACAAAATGTTGACAGACGTGGCCTTAGTTTAAAAGTGTTCATTTTGCAAAACAAGTTTGTGATATGATGACAAGGGCTGCCTGCCTCGCTCGTCTCTCGGTTCGTAGGTTTCAGCTTGCCGCAGCTTGCCAATCTTTGAATGTGCCTTAGTGTGATTCGAATAGTGTGGTGCAAAGATAACCATGCATCGTTCCGCGCTGCGGGTCAAGTCTTCTAGCAAGTCGTTGGTATACCTCCGTTTGAATCAAGTACCGATACTTTTAGCGTAATTTTGAAAAGTAGAAAATGTTTTAATGTTGACGGCTGAAAGATTCCGTTTCCGCGTCAATTTTATTCCGGGGTATGTTTGTTTTATTTGATGACGTTTTGGAAGGGGAGTGAATTGCATTCCACTCATTTTATTTGAATTGGTCGCCATATTGGTGAAGCGTTTTGTTTACCACTCATTTCTTAGGTAACCCTGTACTCAAGCAGATGCTCAATTCTTCGTTCCTCACGGCTCGGGCGTCGACTCCATGCTACGTGTGGTCGGTGACCATCGTACTGGAAGTGGCCAATGGCTGGCCGCTGTCCTCGACTCAAGCCAGGTTATCCTGCGAGGGTTCAATATGGTGCTGCAATTGCCAAATGTATTGTTACATTTTTACCTGCAGGAGGAAGTGATGAAAGTGTTTATGCGGTCGTGATATGTAAATGAATCTACTGCAGCCCACCGTAAGAGATGATGTAAAAAATCTGTCTATTCTAACGGATAGTTATGTATGTATATATATATAAATATATATTTCAATAAATTAAACATACGTATGTATCCCTAGTTGAAAATGACGTGCATTCATTGCTACTATTCCTCTCTAGGTAAACCCTTAACCCCGCACCCCGCATTCCCGATTATTAAGCGACGATTTTTACTCCAATGTTCCTCAAACTATCGGAAAATCGACACGTCAAATCGGTGATAAACGCAAGCGCAGAATGTGGTTCTGCCCTTCAAGGGTTGTGACAGTAAATTTTTTCTACAAAGTCAGACTAAATCATAAGCTTTTGTGTTGCCACCTCAGAGAAGAAACCTCTACGTGTTTGAAAAGTTTGTGCGGAAATTCGAAATTAATTTATTAAGTTTTAAGATTCGGTTTTAAACCGCTGAACTCCAAAACTAACGTGGCGATTTCAAGACAGCATCACAGAGATGATTAAAGTATGTTAATGCTGTAAGTAAAATTGAATTGCGTTCGTGGAGAATTATCAACCCAAAATTAGAGGATACGCCTATGCCCATTTTAGATGGTTTCAAAAGTACATTTCGTCGGACACGACCAACAAATGTCAACAAAAATTGACAAGATCAAGAACGGAGCGGTTTACGTTTACGAGGGAAAAGTTAGGCAACCGTTGTGACTAATGTGAATTGCGAGTTGCCTATACCCTCTTCGTCAGGCGCTCGCGGTAAATCCGGAAACATTCTTTATTGACATTGTCATTCGGATTAACTCTAAATTCATAAGTTCTTAAGCTGAGGGATATTAAGAAGTTTAAGCAATGTTGGTTTCGAAATCTATCAGTCCAATCAATGGCGGTTTAACTCGACGAACCGTATCTACTTTGAAACTAATCATGAAACAATGAACATTGGTGGCCATATTGGTGGATTTTGACATCAATGATGAAATTACGTACAGGATTTCCGATTTTACAGTTTTTAGGATTTTACAATCTTTTTTAAAGGGGTCCACAGCTGATGAAGGCATGTGACACTGCTCACAAGACAACTCGTCGTTTCTCAATCTACGCTGGACAGAAATGAACATAGGAGGGGGCTAAAATAATATTTAACTCAATTGATTTGCGGTTACGGTTTGTCAAACGCATATCATAAAACCCTGATCAAAAAACAAAAGCGTATGAGCTCCGTAAAAAAATCAATAACATATAAGAACCAACCATAACATTACTGGAAAACCTATTCAGTAGAAAAATTCTCTCATGTTTTCCAGACGATTCTCAGCGTACTTAAGCCGGTACTTAACGATTTTTCGACTCCTGGTGGAACTGTGCATTTTCAACCGTTCATTGCAGGCAGCCGAGTTTAAAGAATGTTTTTGAAAGGCTCCAATCTTGTTGCCATAAAGTCGCAGGAAAAAGTTTACGGTAGGCCTACGTTACGCAATTTTGAAAATTTTCAAAACAACGGATTTTGCACAATTTCAAAATACCGCTACCATGCCGATACCAACACTTCGCTTGAACGGTTTTATCAAGCGTAGACTAAATAAACCCAATAAAAAAATACTTTCGTTGAATTCGCTTTTTTTAACCTCTTCATATCACGAAAGGTTCAAATTAATGGCCATTTTGGTTTTTACTCATTATTACAATAATGAAAGGCGTCTGCGTTTGCGTGTGCGCTGCATGCCTCACACAAAAAATACACAAACTCAAATTTT
>Ga0058701_10002537_pt1 | contig 13911 bp, 8 predicted proteins | sample AgamicOrMae_FD_97039 | JGI IMG/M metagenome (GOLD analysis project Ga0058701, IMG submission 97039) | Agave microbial communities from Guanajuato, Mexico - Or.Ma.e | ecosystem: Host-associated > Plants > Phyllosphere > Phylloplane/Leaf | place: Guanajuato, Mexico | collected 2012-06-04 | reverse complement strand
AGCATGTAATGGCAGTTTTTTTCTTTCTTTCTTTCGGTATAAATGCTGTATATTTATTCATATTTTATTCAATTCAAATTATATTTTTAATAGAAACATATTGGGACATTCAACGAAAGCTTGCGAGAAAAGTCCTGTTGTGTTTCTGCTAATGTAACGCAAAAAATGACACTATTCCAGCATATAACCCCATATTTTCTCTGATCGGCCGTCTCTCGCAAAGTCGAAAATTGTGACCAAATAACGGTGATTTATCTGAGGGAGTATTTTCAGGATATTTCTTTTGTGACGCGGGGGTAGTAAATTTAGTAAATTTCTGTAAATCTGCTGAAAAGCAATTTTTTGCGGATCGTTGTGCGCATGAGATTAATTAACACGTATAACAACCAATACCCTTTTTGGAATGCGGCCTCTGCCCAAGTCGCAAACGTTTCCTAGCGCAGCAATCAAAAGCGTTGACAGTAGCTACGAAATAAAATTACCTTACAAATGTTGAAACCGCTTCCGCCGGACTTAATTTGAGCATTTGTAGGCGCGGGGGACAAAACGTCTTGTCTAAAGACTCCCATGCTTTATTGAGCGTGTAGATTTTTCCGACGTCTCGTTTTGACGTTGAAAACGCGTCCCTGGGAAGAAGAAGGCCAGTGGAGGGCGTGGAGACTTGAGCACGCCTCCCAAACCCATAACCGGTTTTTCTTACTCATATTCGACAGTTTACTCTTGGAATATTTACGTAAAAGTGCAATAAAACAAACAGCTCATCGCTCTATTTTCGGTGTAGTCAAAGGAAGGTACCCGATGAGTGTATTTACCCACCGATTTTAGTGCTATCCTCTTTCGCTCACGTTATCTCGTTGCAATACATCAAAGCTAACAGTGTTGACTTCTCTTTTAACCTCCATTTGCCTATAATTAGAAGTATTTGAAACACGAGTAAATACATGATTTCAAATTGAGTGGAGAACATTATTTGGTAAGTTACAAAAACTTTTCGTCCCGGGATCCTCCTTCAAAATCACGTCGATTTAGTCAGCGAGACATCACCATAACAACTGCATTCGCATAAATGAGAAGCGGTTGCGGAGAATATGGTATATGACAAACCTAGGGACTGTCCATAACACACATCACGTTCTTTGGCCATTTTTGACCCCCCCCTCCGCCGTTCCCCAGGTTACACACGCTCACACTTGGCTTACTCCCCACACTACCCCGTAACGTCACTTTTCTTTCTTTTTTTTTCAAGAATAATGCCGAAAACTTGCTTAAGGTTGTAGGACGCGACCTTAGTCGAGTGATCAGAATCTTTACGAATTCCGTGGCGTGCTCTTCAGGACACGTCAAATCCATTTCTCACAAGAAACTCTTCTGTCACCAAACTCAATTTTGAAATAAACAGAACTGATTTAGGGAGTGTCTATTATTGACCCGACTGCCCTATTTAAAATGTATCAGATTGGGCTCCGTGCGTTCAAGTAACCTCCCATTAAAATTGCACTAGGTCAGTAATGAGCTTTCAAGTTTCCCTATATAAATGCATGTCGGGTCAATAGTAACACCCTTGATTTATACATATGGTTTTATGGGGAAACGCTCATACCTTCTTTTGTTTATGTGATTTTTTTAGGTTTACGCTATGTTTGAATTAGACTATGAGGATTTTCTTCAAATAAAAACCTGAGCTCTTTTCAAGGCGCAAAGAAAATAGAAAAACTCAAAAGTGGGTGTCATCGACTAAATAACGATATTAAGATCCCTCCAATGAAAAAAAAAGAAAAAAGAACGTTAAGTATCTAAATGACTTCTTTTTAGAGAAGTTTAAGAGAATGCAGACAGTCACAAAAGTTTTATCCTTAAAAGCATTTATTAAAAAATCTGAACAACTTCATTTACCTAAAATTAAAGATACTCTTTTGATGGTGGTGGAAACACAATGTATTTAATTAGAAAATTTATTTATTAAAAACAAAGACAGGGCTCTGAAAAACTAATCATTTTCTAGTAGCATATGAACTGATTCCCTAAGTAGAATCCACTTTGACGGCCACATAGTTCAGGAGAAACTGGAGTACGATAAATACATAGTACCTTATGGACAACTGCTACAAGTTACGTTTTTGGAAGTTAAGGTTTTGTGTGCGATTCCAGGTTTGTTTCTAATCTTTAGAAAAACCTTACGAGTACTTGTGTACGAATAATTGAAAAGACAGCTCTTCGTATGCTAAATAAATAAATTATATTTTTTAAAGTTACAGGTACAGACGTCTCGTAGCCTCCCCCCCCTCTCTCTCTACGTCACATGACGTTACACTTGGCTGACCCCTTCTCCCCGTGGGGCGTGACATATTTTATGGACGGCCCCTTAGACCAGTAATTGTAAGGAAAACATTTTTTTCTTAGTGATGAGCTATTAATACTAGTTTTTAATTGTCACGGCCCTTTCCAGTGTTCGTCACACCTTTTTCTCTCTCCTTTTTCTTGTGACGCTTACAATTAAATTGTGACCGTAACAATATTGTTTTATTGTCTGAATTACCTCAAGGTCATTTTTTTCGTACCCTCAAATCTAGATTTATAATAATCTCAAATGTTATGAACCTAAAAATTATTTTTTTCGTCAAAATCTAAATTTTATCTGGATTGCTTAAAAGTGTCTAATGGGTAGGGACAGGAAAAATATGCGTGATGTAATTTTTACACGATTGTTACTCGAAAACGGTTAGAGATAACCTAGCACATCGACCTATTTTTGGAACCGCGAGCAGCTGGCGGTTCCAAAAATAGGTCAATGTGCTAGGTTATCCTCAACCGTTTTCGAGTTAAAAATATGTAAAAATTACGTCACGCGTATTGTTCCTGTCCCTGCTAATGGGCCAAAGGTCCCAAGTTATATGCAATGGATGAAAACTCGTGTCAGTAATCGTGATAACGCGAAATTTTGAAGAGGAATCTTTTTTGAATGGTCGTACATGAGCAGGCGCGGCGGCATTGCAGCTGCTTACAGTCTGACTGCGGCGTTTGCGACTTGACCTGAAGCCGTGGCGTCGGCCTTGTTCTTCGGGCGTTGCCAATGCAGCGAGATGCCGACCCACCACCGCCGCCGTCGCCGCCGCAAGCGCTGCCGCCGCCCGCCGTCCGCTAATTTGTTGCTGCATGCCGGTTCTGTGGCATTTCCAAGAGGTTTCTCATTGGCGGAGCGCTAATTTAAGGTTTTATTCGGTTTCGGAGACTCGTGGTACGGTTTCGTGTCTTTCGGCACCGCTTCTTTGTCTCTTGGCAGTAGTTTTGAAGTATATCCAGAGTACTCTTTTATTTTGGTCGCTGGTCTTTTAACAGAGAGCTCATGGTTCCAAGGATCGTTTTGGCTCGTGGTTAAGGTTTAGGCAATGCAGTTTTTGCTCTTGGTGAATTGTGTTCGGATCAAGGAATCTTCCAGGAGTTGTCGTTTATTTTGGTTGATGCAAACCGGTCCTTCAGGAGAGTTCTCCTTTCTGATACTATAAAGAGGTATGTTCCAGGCTGTGAGAGGCATTCTCTTTGCTGATGCGGTGATGTGTGTGGTGGCTCTTGGTTGGTTCCTTATGTGTCCCAGAACGGTCTTTTACCAATGTTTGATGCGTGCTTCCTCTTTGGCGGGACCTCTCAGGAAATATTAAAAATCCTCATAAGCTTTGGTGAGGTTCCTATGGGTCTCCGTAAGGTTCCTGTAACTCTTGGCGACATGCAGTTGGCTGTTGGTAGTTCCTTCGCGTAAAGTTTATCTTTTGAGCTTTCTTGGTTGCTTGAAGAAACTTATACCACCTCTTTGAAATCGCATTTTCGACAATTTAGTCCAATCTCCGTGGGAACGTTTGATTTGGATCTTGGGTGGGTCTCTTTTCGTCTATGGAAAGTTCATGACGACTCCAAGTACGATCCGGTACATACGTCTCCTTGGCGCATGCATGCCAGCAAGCTGAAATTTTCAAGAGGTTACTTTCGCAGAGCATTTTTCCAACGTAGGGAGAGTTTTAAGGATTGTTTTGGCTCTTGATAACAGTGTTGCCATAGCAAGAGGTTTCCTTCTGTTTCTAGAGGTTTTGAATGGCCCCTCAGAGGGATAAATTACCACACAGAGGTATCCCGTAGCCCTAGAGGTTTTGAGCTTATTTTTAGGGGATTTCAGAGGAATCCCTCTGCCTTATAGGCTTTGAGGATTTTGGGGGGGGGGGAATTCACGATAATCCACTTGAATCATGGCGAAGACTGATCCGTCGTTCACTGTTGTCGTCGAGATAGGACGCACCCTAGCGCGTTTTACTAAACATCATGAACGTTCCCGTCTCGACACAACCGTAGTTAGGGGTGGGTACTAGTGATATCATCGATGGTAGAAATCAAAAAGCTTCTTCGATTTATTCGAAAATTATTTTTTGTACAAAATCATAAAATTTAACATTTTATTCAATTTTCAATAAATTTTATACAAAATGTAAGTTTTTTTTTGTTTGTTTCTTTTTTTTTATCGGAGGATTTTTTTGTTTTATTTTCAATACTTTGTTGCCTTCCGTTAGGTGCCTAAAAATTTCAACCTTTTCAACAAGTACAAATCCGTAATTATCAAGACTGTAGATTTTTATCGACTGTATTTTTGGCAAAGCTCATTGTTTTCTTTCCAAAATCCGTCCCCTTGAAGTCGCCTGCAGCTATGGCCGCTTTGCCCTCGGACCAAGACTAAGGCTGTAAATACAACCTAAGCCGTGACCAGATTTGAGCCTCGATCCAGATCCACAAGGGTTCCCCTTTCCTTCTCTACCGTTGCGTGTATTGAAGAAAATATAGGCTAAGGCATACGCTGCCTGTCCAAACAATGCGCGAATCAAAGGCGGTTCAATAATATGTCCATTGACTTTTAAATATTTAATGTTGATGATAAGAATAGGTTTGTTGTCAATATTTCTGGGGTGAAAATTTGCTAATTAGAGGGAGCAGTTGCAATCAGGAGATAAAACCTGAATTCACTGTAAATTTGAAATGTCGAATTTTCCATCTTTTGTGTTCCATATCTTTCGTCGATAATCCGAGCGGGTCGACGGCGGAGTGAGGCATGTGACACTTAACCTAACGTAAGGTAACGTAACCTAAGGGTCTTCAAGCCTGCTGACGCTGCTTACTTCTCAGCGGCAGCAGCTTCTGCCGAGAATTAAAAGGCATCCGGCTTGGCGAGAGCATGCAGAATGGAGCGGTAGCAAAGTGAAGGCGAAAAGCACGGACCTGTATGTTCTAAGGATAATGATGTAATATAAAGTGAAACCAAGGTGGGACACAGAAATGAAAACTTTTAATATTTATAGAGACCTGAAGTAGGGAGTCATTTAGAGAGCGTGGTGTGCATGTGGACAAACCAAACAAAAAACAACTAATTGATTTTTAAACGAAAGAAGCTCCGAAATCAAGCAATGGAGGAGGCCTGAAACTTTGTGCAAGCTTCCTTTAATTAGTTTTGGGTAACATGTCCACAAAAACTTTCAATTTAGAAAGAAATCTCGATTTGAAAATCCGAGGTGAGCAGCAGACAACGATCTCCTTAAATTTGTCGTCCTGATGTTGTCTGCTGCTCACCTCGAATTCTAAAATCGAGATTTCTTTCAAAATCGGAAGCATTTATCATTGAACAAATACCCAAAGGAAATTGAAAGAAGCTTGCACAATTTTTAAGACTTCCTTGTGGCATAATTTAGCCGCTGCTTCCAATCGAAAACTGATTTGTTCTTGGTTTGTTTACATACACACCACGCTCTCCAAATGGCTCTCTTCTTTAGTCTCTATTGTGGGTGTGAATGTCACCGAGAAAAAATTGCAATCAGCCTGCAAGTCACGAATGGAATTTAAAATTAAAACGCGTGAGTAAGCAACCTTTATACGACGTTAAAATAACATTATTTTTTTCATTTTCGAAAAGTAAACTTTCGGAAAGGGGGTTTGTGAACGTTGAATGACTTTTCGCGTGTCATGAAAAAGGGGAGGGGGATTTTCCGATAGCGGCGTGGACTTTCAAGGAAGCTTTTAGCCTACTTTTCAATGAGTTTCGCGCTAATTTTTTCTTGTGACTCTTCTACATGTCATTAAAAAAAATCAAAGTACCGATAAGTCTGTAAGTTAGTCCATCTGCAATTTTAAGATTCTGTGCGTTCACGGATTTTTTTAAAAATTATTTTTGTAATTTTTATTCTTACACTGGACCAACAAAAACAGCATGTTGAGATCACATATGATGTATTTAGCTGGTCGCTCTGTCCCTAATTCGTGAACACTGCTTCATAAACGTAAATAAATAATAAAATTGTCATTGGGCAACATTGTCGGTTGCGTGCGTTTTCGGCCTGCTCGCACACAACGTGGTTGGTGCAATGAGATCACCTGTTTGGTCCCTATGCACTCCAAATGTGCAGTTTATTGAGTCGTTTAAGAGGTCTGGTGACAGGATACAGCCTGAAACTGACAACGGGCAGCAGCGCGGTCCCCTCGCCTGCAGCACGTCCTTTGCACCGGGAATTTCGCTGCACTCTCTGCCGGCAATGTTTATGCGCCCTATTTTTTTTTTTCAACATTTTCGACAGGTTAATTTTTCATGTCTTCTCAGAAACTAGTCGCCGCAACTTTGCGAATTGCATGTTTTGGCTTTTTTATCCTTGTTTCCTTTCTGTCCTTATTTTTTATCGCTCGTATTTATAAAATATATTGATTTATTTTTTAAAATATTTTTTTTCTTGTGTCGTCACATATATAGTGAGTTTTGGGAGGGGCAGTAAACTCTTGCAGCGTTGAAAACCGACTAAATTTGTCATGAAAACAAGGAACCTGATAGAAGATGCTGATGTATATCGTGGCTGGATTCATTTTGCCTTTGCTGCTCTTATGAAAACCTTTCGCAAAATCTTGAAATGAACAGGGTGTTCTACTCTTCGGCTAAAATTTGTTAAATTTTATGGAAACTCGAAGGAAGGTTCCTCTATTCATCTGGCCGCATGACAATGTATCGAGACCGTCCGAATGGCCGTTTCGGACTATTTGAGACTCCAGGCCTAGTTTCGCGGAGGAGACGTAGGCCTGTAGGTAGACAGGGAGGGAGGCCTGAACCTGAAGGAGGTCTTGGATAAGAGACATGGGCCCGGAGGAAGCCTGGGTCTGGAGGAGGGCCGGTGGAGGGCTAAACTTGAAGGAGACCTAAACCTGCTGAAGGAGGCTTGAATCTGATGAAGGAGGCCTAAGGGAGTCCTGGGCCAGGAGGAAGCCTGCGCCTGGAGGAGGCCTGAGCCTGGAGTAGGCCTGGGCCTGAAGGAGACCTGCAGTAGGCCTACGCCTATATGGAGCTTGGTAGCGGTAGCAGAGCAGCTGCGGACGGAGAAGAGGCCACCGACTCGGTGGTTCGCTTGTGGATTAGTCATCGCTGAGCTATTCGCTTCGCTTGCTAAGCGACTTCTTTTCCGTCGGAGGTGGCGCTTTTCGGTGCCGAGTCGATGTCTTTCTCTCCCATCACAAATTAAACGCCTCCTTTTTTTGCTCAACGACACTCTCATGGCTGTTCCCACGGAAAAACAGCAAATTAGATTAACCCATTCCTGCCGGCGACACATCCAAAACCTGCGTGGAAAGTAAAATGTTGGCGATTTTGGCGCTTTACTAGACCTGGCTACTCATTTTAATATTTACTTTCCATTTAAAAGGGGTATCGAAATTCATTTAAGCATAGGTTCTTAACTTCTAGTCGATTATAATGGAGTGGAAAATAGCCATTTAATGTTACGAGGGTATTCTCTTAAATTTGACTATCGACTTAAATTTAAGGTTGTAATACGTTTATTGTTGCGTTTAAGTAGACGAAATAGACGAGGAAATTACCAAAACTTACTGTATATTTTTTTTTAAAGATATAAATCAGGATGAGAGAATCAGCAGTTTAATAGGTTGGATAGGTATCTAATTACCGTATCGACTGTTATTTTTTTTTAGAATCAGCAGATAATAAGCAATTAGCATCAACTTTTGCGTGCCTAACGCCTCGCCCCGCTCGGCTTAGCTAGAATACAAGAGGTAGAAAGTGCAACCTTCCAAATGTACTATGCAAAGTAGTACTGTCCGTATTTTGAATCGATCAAATCTTTCGAGAGGCTTTCGGACTATTAGTGCTTCATCAGTAATTTATGAGGATACAGGTTGTGATTTAAATTATCTCGTCCTCGCAGCGCCTTTTCGAAATTTGCAACAGGATATAGGATGACACACTCGATGACTTGCTCGAAGGCTGTGAGTGATCGTCGTCTGCTTTTACTGCGAGGATCAAATCAGTATCGAAATCACAATAGTAAGTTTAAAGGAAATAGCAATTTTCATCGTTAAGAAAATAGAAAAATTACAAGTCCAAATCAAATTTTAAGTGGCTGCCATCTTTTCAGGATAGCATCAGGGGGTGAAAAAAAAGTGAGTAAGAACATTTTTTTTCAAAAGTCACCCACCTCTCCACCGCCCCCTCGCCAGCAATTAAAGCAAATACAAGTCCTAGTCAACTTCTAAGTACATGTGCCACCTTTTCAAAGTAGCATCAGGTAGTCAAGGAACGCATAAATACCTCAGATCAGAGGACATTTTTTTCAGGAGTTGTCACCTCCCACCGCCCCCCTCTCCAGAATAAATACTAAAAAAATACAAGTCCGAATAAAATGTAAGGTGTGTTCCGTGTGCCATCTTTTCAGGATAGCATCAGAGAGGTCCAGAAACACCAAAACAGCAAAGATGAAAAGACTTTTTTTTTCTTTTTTTTGAAAAAATTGAGACATATTCTTTGTAAGTGCTCGTCATCTTTTCAGGATAGCATCAGGGGGTCGAGAAACGCCTTAATACCAAAAAGAAGAGGATATTTTTTTCAGGGGTTGCCGCCCCCCACCGCCCCCCTCGCCAGCATCAAAAAAATCCCTTGTATTTTTTCTCAATAGACGTCTATTGGTATTAGTCCATAACAGTAAAACCATTGGTTTTAAAGATATCAGGGTTAGATCATAGACGTCTAAAAGACGTACATTAGAGCATCAGAAAAGAAGCTTTAATGCTTACGATCCAAGGCTTAGAGATAATAATATAGGAGTCTATCAGACTGCCCCGGCAAGTAGACGCAACAGGTGGTATTCACAAATCTTGTATCCTTGTCTTGCAAGACGTCCCTCTCGCACCCTTCGCAGCCATGTTGGATGTACTCCTTCCCTTTACTTCCCACTTTGGCCGCTGAACATAAGTCGTACGTCGAAAGTAAGTTCACAAGAGCGTTTTAAATGAAAACAAGGCAAAATTTTACCTTGAAAAAAAAAAATAGCGAGTGATCAGCCGGTTGGAAAGGTCTTCACGAGGACATTTCGAAAAATGGGGCTGAGCATGACACCATTGATGTATATAATCTCGCAGGAGCGTCTTGAAAGGAAACAAACGAAATTTAGCCATTTTTTTAAATTTTTTTTAGAGATAAACCAGTGATCAGCCATATCGTTGGGAAGGTTTTTTTCACGAGACCTTTCCAAGAATGAAGCTGAACAAGAGTCCATCTCGCGTAGAGCGTAAATTATCATTTCATATATAACTATCAATGGAGCCGATCGCAACATGCTGATCCCTCGTTTAATTCTGCCATAAGCAGGGGCCCCTCGGTCCTAAAACATAGGGGATAGTTTTACTGTGTCGCTTTCCACCAGCCCCGTACCAGCGGCTACAGTGGGGATAGTTGAGGAAATGGGTAGGTCGAACATGGCAGCTGTGAAGTGTGCGAGAGAGAATGTCTTGCAAGACAAGGATACAAGATTTGTAAATAACACCTATATTAGATCTTATGAAGTTTGACCTTAGACGTCTATTATACGTCTACTAGATAAAATTAGTAGACACGTGTTTGGCATCTAAAAGTTGTATTGAAGACGTCCATTAGACGTCTATTAGCTTTCTAGAAGGTCTATAGACGTATATATTTGCTGTATGGGTAAACACCTTGTAAAGTTTACCTGCTACATCAATGGGGAAGAATAATTATCTAAGTAGCTTTGTGGTTAAAGTCCATTGGACAATGCTTTTCCAGCGTTTCAGTTTTTATCACGCGTTTATTAGCAAATGATGCGAAAATAAATTCATCAGCTTATCAAGCATATAAAAAAAGTTCCTCTCAGGGATGAGGGGGACGCTACGGGCAGACACTTGTTACCCTGACGGGGCAACCAGCTTTATGTTACAAGATTACAATCCCCGTTGGAGACGCAATTTTCACATAGTCAAAGCATTGTTACAGAACATATTTGCTTAAATAGGAAGAAAAAAAATGGTTTTGGAACCAAGCAGTTTGGAGCTTTTCAGATAACCAGGTAGATGTTCTTATGTTTAACTATGAAGATAACTGAACTCCTTGTTGCAGTAATGCTCCATTGTACCGAATTCTACACGGAATAGCAAGATGTTTGACCCTTACTCGATATTGCACGATATTACATGATGTTACAATGTTACATGCTACTAAACCATGTTAGGCGATATTTCACAATATTTTACTATATTACACTTTTTACACGGCATTATGCACGGTATTATACGGTATTGCATGATAATACACGCATTACGAAATATTTAGGGATATCACAGCATTACTTTAATAACACAAGGCAAGCGTACCAATATTACACGAGGTGAGTGAGTACCCCTTGATACACAAACATGCTAGGTTCCTTCAAGCAAATCTGTTTGTACCAAAGCGAGCTGGGACCAATTTTATTTCTAGGACTGCCTGCAAGAAAACGTTTATTCTCAAAGGTGGACCATTGGTCCACTGAGCAGATCGATTCTATTCTGAAAACAGGGCATAAAGCATCTACATAGTAGGAAAGAAGTCTAGAACCAATAGGCCTACTATTCGTCTTACTTTACATCCAGACAAAAATAGTCTAGCTCTTAGAAGAAATATTCTTGACGCTTTATCTAGACTAAAATAGTTTAATAGTAAGACAAATTGGGTTATACACTACCCTTTTTGGTGTGTAAACAAATGAGTGTTATTTTATTTTTATTTTTTTTCTATTATTTTGTATTGTTTTTAATCTTTTTTTCGCCTAAAACATTTATTTTATGGCTTAGTCCGCTTGCAGCCTTAATCATTTCTTTTTCTTCCTTAAAAAAACGATATAGTTTTTTATTCGTCCGAGGCGGTTGTCAGGGTGGTACCCGACAGTTAAAAGAGGGCACATTAATTATACTCTGTGTTTTATTTGTAGGTGTAATGAAGGGAGAGGGTATAATGATGACATATCCGTTCGTAATTATAAGTCCTAGTACTCTTGAAGCCAACATGTTCCGTAAAGCATAGTGTCTTTGTCTTTTATTCAACGATAGTTTCTTCAGATCGCTGTTCAGAGGCAAATATTTTTGGGTGTGAGAAAATGTTCCACATTTTTCAGAAAATCGTCGAGGGCATTTCTACGAAGCAGTAGACAAGGATCTGTGAGCGATAATTTCGTGTTTCAAAAATCCCAAGTAATCAAAAGGATAACTACATTTGATTGACACACCTTTATAGGAATAACGTCGGAGGTTAATTTTACTGCAGCACGAGCAAAGAGATTAGTTTTAAACTTGCAAGTAAAGTTATCGTAAAGTTTTGGTAATGATTGGGAGTATCCAATGTTTGTCCCGACGGGATTAAATTAATATTTTGTAATCAATATCTGATGAAAGTGACTCGATCTTTAAATCAAGTAATGTGATTGCAGTGGAGATTCCGGGGAGTTCTTTTGAAGGGGAATATAGCGACGCCATCTTAAAAATTCCGTTTTTGGCGCATTACTCACTTCAGGGCCGCGATATCAAGAATAGGCCGCCGTCGATTTGTGAACATAATCATTACCTATCTGAATATCAGAAAAGGACCCACATTACTATCACCTCACGCCCAAAAAATGTAAAACGCTCGTTTTTTGTTGTTGTTTTTTTTTTCATATGTCAATCCGTTTAAAGTTCTCTGGTCGTGAAGTGATAGTTATGTAGGTCATTTTATGATATCCCGATAGCTAATGATTATGTTTACAAATCGACGGCGGCCGATTCTTGATATCGCAGCCTTAAAGTGAGTAATGTGCGAAAAACTGAATTTTCCAAGATGGCGTCGCTAGATCGCCTTAAGATGCCAACGGTTTACTTTATTCATTTATTTTTTCAATTGCCCGTAGTTCCTTCTGTGAGAATACCCACATTTAAGCTGTTGTGGATTTAAGTCGTAAGGGGTCGATTTTCATACCAGACATGGATGTTTTATAATAGGTTTTGTTCCTGAAAAGTGACCGTTTTTCAACTATTTAGGGTCTACGTCTATCATGGAATATTTTTCTTTTATACAGAGGCAACAACCCAGGTACCATCTTCTGCTTCTTACTTCCTGAAAAATATCTCTAAGATTTGCTCCGAAATTTTAAAATATAAATAAGGACTTAAAATAAAGTTTTATTTGAGCCTTAAGAAATTTTTTATATATTTTTTGACGTATTTTAATTTTTATTTTTGGATCATGATTCAGCTTTGGCCCTGTTTTGGGCTGTAAAAGCCAAACCAAAGATGTTTTATATAGGCCTATCGTTTCGCATGAACTGTCAAGATTAAAAGAACGTACCTGTATGAAATGTATTGAAAACATAATCTATGTAGCCTAACATTGGACGGGACAATCAACCGTTTCTTAAGTAAGAAGAACAAAAGGAGGAACTCTCTGAGTTTTCCTTATTTACAGAAGAAAAAAAATGACTCCAGATCTTTCCTACGCTTTGTATAAATTCATGATATTTAATGTTTTCATGAGAAATTCACGAAATAATACTTGATTTGAGAGAAAATTCGCTCCCCGTTTAGGAGGTGAAAAAAGTGAGGTTATGCGGAGGTATAACTGAAAAGGGGGTGAATGTTCGCTTAAATTAAAGCTTATTTCGAGGTGAACTTGTAAAATTATTGTAGAATATGAATCCATACAACGATTCAAAAGGTCTAAAGTCATAGCATTGCATATTTTCTCCGTAAATAAGGGAAAATCAAAGTGGTCTTTTTATTGTTCGTCTAACATGAAAAATTGTTCGTTGCAGATGTAGTCTCACAATGTCTGATTTTATCCACGGGCATATTAATAATTCTGTGGTAGGAAAAGTCCTTTTTACATTTTTTGTACGATCTTTACAATGTATAGATGGCGTGGAAAAGGTCTCCTTAATGATAGATAGTTTTGATAGTGCGAGCCTAATGAATAGACTTCCCGCAGGGGCAAGCAAATCAACGTCGCAGCCAGTCCAATTTCGAACTTCGGGCCGAAAAGCTGGCCTACGGACGGCAGCTCCGCCAAAATTGTGCACCGCAGTCATTGCTGAGCGTGTACTGTACTGAATTGTACCGTGCTGTATGAACTTACAGCACTTAACATACTGCTGTATGAACTTACAGTTCATACAGCAGTTCGAGGTGCAGGTTAGATCGCAGTATTTTTGTTGTTAATATCACACCGTAGTCGTGCCACCGTAACTTGTTCGCTGGCCCGCCTTTGTGTGCTGTGACCAGGTTTTGCACGTCGGATGTATGTTTTTCAAAAACTTTGAAGGTGGTTGGGAGAAATTGAAGAACATTATGTATCGTCGATAAGTATCTGTCTTGCGAATCTACAGGTATGATGGTTGTCAAAATTCGTCAAAAAATGAAGGAGGAGTATGGTTTCTAAAGTGACGACTAACCTTTACTTCCGGACCACCTTATATGAACCTTACATTTGTACCGTACACGTTATATGAGCAACGACTATCACCTTGTTGTCCTGATTAAGAATATCTCTTAAATTATACCCTGATTTTTGGCCGAGTTCAATACATTTCTTTTCGTTTT
>Ga0058701_10002536_pt1 | contig 13914 bp, 2 predicted proteins | sample AgamicOrMae_FD_97039 | JGI IMG/M metagenome (GOLD analysis project Ga0058701, IMG submission 97039) | Agave microbial communities from Guanajuato, Mexico - Or.Ma.e | ecosystem: Host-associated > Plants > Phyllosphere > Phylloplane/Leaf | place: Guanajuato, Mexico | collected 2012-06-04 | reverse complement strand
CGAACTTTGGATTGCCACCAAATTCCCGCATATTTACCATCACTTAATGCATATTTATAGATTTTTCTAAGATCACGCAGGTTTAGCTAAAATTGAGAAAAGCCTGTAACGCTTACTCTACGACCATGGAAGTATTAGGCCGTCTTCGGACCCATTTTTTTTTCTTTTATTTCTACCAATGAAATGCGAACTCCACACCTAAAATTATGGTGTAGGATTGCTTCTTTTAAACAAGATTGGAGTTTAGAAAAGCTGACTTTGTAAGCGAGTGCAGCGAGAAGCTCATTCCAGTATTGCGAATGCTCTGTGGAGTCTCTGGTTGCAGAGGACAAAATCAGCAGGGGCAGGAACAATATGCGTGACGTAATTTTTAGCCATTTGTAACTCGAAAACGGTTAAAGATAACCTAGCACATTGACCTATTTTTGGAACCGCCAGCTGCTCGCGCTTCCAAAAATAGGTCGATGTGCTAGGTTAGCCCTAATCGTTTTCGAGTGACAATCGTGTGAAAATTACATCTTGCATATTGTTCCTGTCCCTAAAACTCAGTATGGCATCGCAAACTCACCCGTTATGTTACTTTTTCCTCCACCTTTCTTTAAAATTTGAATGGTTTCATCTCGGAATTTTTCAATTCCAATAACCTTAGAGTGCATGAAAACGAGTACCGAGGAAACGTTGGTAGGTCGCCCAAGGGCGTTTTGCTCATTGATGTATGCACTTGCGTCAAAGTCTCTCGCTTGTGCTGGTGACTTCAAAAGGAGAGATTGGTCGACCGACCCATGAGCAAAACGTAACCTTCACCTTGTTGCTAGTCTTCTCGGTTTTGTTCATTTTAACCGTGATTAAATCGAGAACTATCAGAGATAACCTATCATGTCGGGTATGTTCTGGTTCGCTCTCGAGCTGAGTAATCCAAAAATGGGATTGATCACCAATGTATCTTTGTGAATTAAAAAATTAACCGAGATTAAAATTGACATACCGATATCTGGCAATACTGAACCTGAATGACATCAAGCGAATAATCCCAGCTTCAGTGTTCAAAGAAGCAAACAGGACCATAACCAGACAAGTTATAAGCTGAGAAGACCTTTCTTCAGTTATAAGCAGCAAAACATATCCGTTCCGCGGAAAATTTCTCCACGGTAGAAAAGGTTTCGTTAAACCAGCAAAATCATTTGTTAAAATAGGGATAACAAAAATATTTTGTTACAACAACAAAATGTTCGGTTCTATCAACAAAACTTTTGGTTGCTGCAGCAAAATTTTTGGTTGCAGCAACAAAAAATTTAATTAATGTCCCTAATTCTGTTGCTGTAACAAAACCTTTTTTTCCGTATTCACTCACACGGTTAGCTTTAATGGTTGGATTTTATAGCTCTGTGGCTGCTTTTCTGATTCAACTTTTCATTACATTATGAGGATAACAGAAAACCGCGTAGTTTGGTCAAGTCATGTGAGGTTTATGTATGTGCCTCGCTCAGTTGCTCCGCAGGGCAATCGCCTAGGCTAATGCTACATATTTCTCGACTGCAATAAATGCCGCCGAGTCGTATGAGCGGCCCAGCGCGGCGCCAGGCGCGCTGGGACGATATTTTAGGTTAGATGCCCTGTGACTCAGTCCGCTGGCTTTACAAAGTGGAGAGTACGGGCTGGAAAATTTCATATTTCAAATTTACAATGCATTTTTTTTCAGGTATGGACTAATATTTTATATGATATCAGAGCTTATAACCCATAACAGCCTAAATTATATGGAGTGTAATTTAGCTGAAGAGAAATTAAAAAGAATTTTCCCATTGAAATCCGCAATGTTAAGCTTTGGAAATTGCCTAAATAACTAAAGTTCAGTTTTCCAGAGGGGTGATATTTTTTTAATTGTGACAATACTGAACTGAAAAGATCCTCTAAAATATTTTTTGCTGTTTCCGAACTGCATCGCTGGGCGGTAGTGGAGTAAACCGATTCGGTTTCGCCGAATTCCGAGATTTGGAAACTTTAACCACGATTACCTCGAGAGTCATTAGAGATACCCTCGCATGTCTCGTGTGTTGTAGAATTTTCGAGCTGCGCTATTTGATAAAGGGAATAATTAATTTGTCAATATAACCGGCCAACAGATAACCGGCGTTTAAAAATAAAGGAATTGCGGAATCTGACGATTTTGCATTAAGATCATAAGTGATCCTCGCTTGACTTGAAATCTGATTCATTCAAAGTAAGCATTCCGTTGGAGCGATCAAGTGCCTGTTTGTTCCATTTAGGTATAGGAAACTTACATCGAAACGTTCTGCTGGCGCAGCAATCCCTGACAGTATCCTCGCGGCGGATGTCTCTTCGACGAATATTCCATAGGGGGCATTCAATAGCGCCGAAAATTGCAAGGGCCAACGCCACAAACGCCAAAGTTCTTCTCTGCCAAATAATAGGTAGGCCCATCATTTTATAAGTTAGGTTAAGGTGTGTTAGGTTAGGTTGTTAGGTTAAGTTAGGTTGGGTTAAGTCAGGGTAGGTTAAGTTAGGTTAGGTTTATATAGCGGTTATGAACTTTGGCGTTTGCGACTTTTCTCGTTTTGAGGTTACAGATTGGCGCTTGCGGCGTTGGCGCTTGTGGTTTTTGGCGCTTATGACAGCTACCCGTATTCCATTTATCCTAAGCGAACTGCGGCATAAAGGAGGGCCGATATTTAAAGGGAACAAACATAATTCAACCTTTCACCCGGTTTCCAAGGTGATGTACTGACCTTCCTTGTTTAAATAAGGGATTCTTACGGTCGCTTTGGACCATAAGGTCATACGCGCCACCAAGTAGCTTAGTGGAGACCATGAGATTACTGATCATTTTACCAATACAGATTTGGTACCTCTAACAGTTAATATTTTCTTCGGCGAGTCAATGTCAATCCTCATTCAGAATCAGCGAGAGAGATTTCGGTTAATACAGTCTCAGTTTTAGTTGCATAATCTCCTTACTCTGACATTTTACTCAACTTTTCATACTGTGAGCATTCACCTCGTCATGGTCGCGGTTGTACGTCTTTAACGACAACCAACCACGTACGTCGGGTTGAGTGTGCCTAGATTTCGTGCCCTATGCCTCGCTCAACTTGATTTGGGATTCCGTAGTGGAGAACAAGAGGAAGAAAATGCAATCTTTGAAATTTGCTGTGGCTTTGCCTTCCATTTTGGCACTCAAGCGTGATCTGTGCATAGTTCTGAACGCCCTTGGATATGATTTCTGATGTGAGGCCTTTTTTTTTTGTAGAGACAAAACATTGTTTAAGATTTTTTCTTGGGAAAAAACTGTTTCCTTGCTGCACACAAAAAAACCTTTTCTTTCGAGAAAAAAAATCTTTGCGGAAAGAAAAAAAATGTCTTGTCACTACAGTATATCAAGAAAACATTTTCTTGGCATTAAAATAAAACATGTCTGAGAGTAGAAAAAATACTTAAGTGAGTAAAGGAATTGATTCTCCCGTAACTGCATCGCAAACATTGCAAGAGCTTGGACCAGGTAACTAACCCAAACTAAACGCAGACTCGCAACCGCTAATCGGTAACAAAAAACAGGTAACAAGTCAGCTGTCGCAGTTCCGCCCATTGATACGCTACCTGCCGGCATTTCCATTCAAGACACTTTCCCGCCAAAATGGTCGGGACCCACATTGTTACACAAGTGTGCGTGAAACCTAGTAGTCTCCCCCCCCTGCACAAGTATGAGCTGCGTCATCTACCAGTACCTGTCGCTAAGGTAGCGCTTCCCACGGGCCCCCCTCTCCCCTCCGCGCGCTTAATTCGCGAGTCCCCCCCCCACTCTTTCGCAGTCAGTGGCCGCTGTTGTGCGCTCAGCCGCTAGGTCGCCGCGCCGCCGCCGCGTTCTCGGCTCCGCAGCAAAGCGAGGGCATCCAGTGCCGCTCCAGCTGCCGCCAACAGAGCAACTCCGTGCCGCGCCGAGCGTCAACCGAACCGAATCTGAACCCGAACCGAATTCAGTGCGGGCCGTCGACCATGGTGTTTGTGTAGTGCATCAAATAGTGTCTGTGTGTGTTGTGAATTGTCTGAGATGGCGTCGAGAACTGGTGGTATGCAAGGGATCAGCGCCATGGGAGGTTATGAGCAACTCGTTTTAGGATTGCTTCTAGCATCAAGTGTTTGTCAGGTGAGACCGTGTGTCAATTGGCTCTGTTTGGCCGACAATCATAAGTGTTGGCTTGACAATCAGAAATGCACACGTCCGTACCGACGTAGTTGACACTCTGTATTTATAGTTGAACCGTCCCAAAAATGTTACATTTTTAGGCTTACACCCTAAAGTCCCCACAATTTATTGATACAGTGTTGTTGACCAACGAAACTATGTCTTAGGGATAATTAGACCACGCAAAAGGCGACTTTTAACTCACAAAAAGAAATTAAATCCAGGTATTTTTTTTTTTGGGGGGGAGAAAGAAAGCTGCCCAACTCTGCCTATTATAAAGTTAAAGTACGACAAAATCTTTGTCTCAATTGTTTGCAGACACTAGGAATAACACAAAGGTACGTTTTAGTGCCGCCGCATTTGAACCAAACTTACCGGTATTGTAATTACATTAATCCGCGCTTTGACGAGCAGTACATGAGTGCCAACATATGAAACTATTAGTTTGAGTTAACCGTGTGATATTCACTTAAACACGTTAAGCACCTCTCCACGCGCGAGTCCTCTTTCGTTATTGCGGAATACTTCCCATCAATTGCATTCAAACCAATGAAAATCAATCTTTGAAACATGATGTTTCAAGAAATCTGCTCTGCAATTTCGCGCCTGTGGCATAAAACGACTCGTTTTTTGCTGTAATCACTTTTTTAAGCTTCCTTTCGAATTCTAAGACTCAAGTCTTGTGCTTTCCACGAAACTGGAGCGACGCTGTTTCCACCTAATCTGACAGCAGCTGGAATGCCTCATGCTCCTCAAACAGCTGCAAGGAAACTCCACGCGCCCTGCATGATTCATTCACACCTAAACTACTGTAGATTTAAAATTGAGGTAGCCAAGCCACGAGACCCACTTGGATTCCACCAAACAGGTGGTCACCTTCAGGTCTCCTCAATAATGACGTTATTTCAAACCCATCAACGAAAAAGGGTAAATTGACGAGCACGCATCTGAATGCGGAAACTTCGACGCATGTGTGACACCAACCAGCGTGACTGTTTTCAATAGAGAACTGTCGGGAAAAACAAGCAGGAATTCTTTAGAAAATAAATAAATAACTGAATACCCTAAATTTTAAAACTCCCATTGAACATTTTGGGACATTTTAACTGCCCTTAAGCGTTGCTCACTTGTAGATACGTGGAAGTATCATAGTTTCAGGTAGTCCTGTCACTGGTCCCGATCCGCGAGACGGGTAAAAAATGGTTGCTTCAAAACGTGCACCATTTTTTTGTGTGCTAAGAAAAGTTTGTATTTTCCTTCGGTGCATTTTAAATTTACGCTACGACGATGAGTGGCGAGTAAAAGCGCTCCAAAACAAAAATAACGCCCATTTGCCCGAATTTTGGCTAAAAACGCGGGCTTGGGCTACAGTTGTTTCGTAGTTTGCTCGTTGGCAGATTTCCTTCAATGCATTAAAATAAAGGATTTTGGTTCTCTACCACATAGTAGTGTTTTGTTGACTAGAAATAACTCGGCCCGAATAAAAATTTCGAAAAATGCATTCCAAACTTCAAGTTTTGAAGTTTTTTCATAAGACCAATGTAGCCGCATTGTGTTCACAATTTTCTGCGTTTCTTGTGATTATTCGATTCAAGTTAACTTAAAGATAACTAGTTGAAACTTTTAGGACTTAAATCAACTTTGACCTTCGTGACGGAAGGTGAGACTGTTATCCCTTTTTCCCCCATTAAACATTAAGGCTTTTACTTTTGAAATAATACCCTTGGGGAGCACTTACAGTAAAAACTAACCCTTATTTTAGGTATGAAGGTAAAACAGAGGAAGAGCGTAATTTGGTTGTTTCTAAAGATACCCCTATGAATAACCATGTCAATGGAGAGCTCTCGACGAGACCTTTTCATTGACATGGTTGTTGACAGGTTTATCTTCAAAAATAACCACATTACGCTTTTCCCCCGTTTCACCTTCATACCCAAAACTAGGCCTGTTTTGGGTCAAAACAGGTGTAAGACTACCTTAAAAACGGGTTAGTTTTTACTGTGCTGTTCAAAATTATTTCAACAGATTGATCAACGTTTTGACCGTTGACTAAACCCTTATAAATAACGTAGAACTTCCGTCTAAAAAGCGTTGTTCAGGTGCAGAAGCAGTCGAACTGAAGTCAGTTGATTCAGAGGTATAATAGTGTAATCGCTGAAGTTTAATTTTAAAATATACTGAGAGAAACGAGGGTAGGCTACAAATAAAGCAACTGTGGAGAACTATTGTTACAAAAACATTGCAAAAAGTATTATTCAAGTCACTCCACAGAATTTTTTCTAGTGGCAAGAAAATGTTTTCTTGATATGGTGACGAAACAATTTTCTAACCGGAAGAATTTTTTTTCTTGGAACAAGATTTTCTGATTTTCTTTCCCTGCAGTAAAAAAAAAATAAATACAAAAAAAAATCTTGTAAGAAAAAAATCTTGTAAGGAAAAGGGAAGGGAAAAAAGATATCAATAACATATTTTTTCGGCGTCAAAAATCGTTTCTGTGGGAGTAAGTTGTTATTATTTAACCGAAAAATAGAGATTTGAATGTTTTGAAGCGCGTGTGGGTAACAGGTGGTGTCTTAAGGCCGGACAACCTTCTGAAATCGGGCTCACTGCATTCATCGAATGTATTCAAGGTTAAAGACGGGTTTAAAAGGCAGGCGGTTTAAGTAGGCGTTGACACCCACGGCAAGCCGCGCCGCGTCAGCCGATACGCGACAAGCGTTTCAGGGCGCCTTACGCGCGATTACGGCCGTTTGATTCACGGGCAAAAATCGAATAGCGGTGGGCGACATATGCGAGGTTACATACACAGTGCGAGTATGTGCGGACGGGCGGGCGGCCCTGACAGAGGACAAAAGAAACGAAAACAAAACATATGGAGGAGGAGGGAGGAGAAGTCAGGAAACACAATTTCACGCTTCTTCGGTCGACACTCGCTTTTTGAATCAAAAATAGGTTCGGATGTCGATTTCAAATATCACTGAAAAGCAAAGGAATTATCAATGCAGTTGAGTGATTTAACGCAGTGAAACCAAAGCGATCTCTCCTACTAAAAATTCACTAACTGCAATCTATTCACACTGTATTAGGTGGGTTGGATCAAGCACTTTGCAGTCGGTGGATTTTTCGAACTGGCACTTCGCAGTTGGCGGATTTTCATTAGCAGGGGTCGGAAACACCCACTATACCTGTTTTGGGTAGGAAACTAGGGATAGTACGTATTTTGGTCATTTTTCAAGATAGACCTGTGTTCAGCCACATCAATGGAAAGCTCTCGCCGAGACTTTTTGAATGCTATGGCTTAACATAGGTCTATCTTGAAAAAGTAATCAAAATACGTGCTACCCACATTTTAGCATCACGCCCAAAACCTGTAACTCCACAAAAGAGGTGTTATCTTTTAACAGTGAGCTTTAGTTTTGAGAATCACTGGAGGGAAAAGGATTACGTGCCTGAGTGAGGGCAAAACCAATATTACGTCCAAATTGGTAAAAATTACTGTAAAGTTGAAAAATGAATTTCGCGCCTCACGTGTGCTCTATCTCCCGCAACCAAGCCGACGGATACAATTACAAAGACAGGCAAAGGACACTCATAACCCAACAAGGTTGACCTGATTAACGCTGAGGTACCGTACGTCCTTAATCCTCATGATGTGAGAAAAAGGTTCAACCAAAGTGGAGCATAGGTGGAAAACACAACCTTGAAAGCTGGCGCAGTATGAACAGTGCTTTCCCCCCCCCCTTCCTTTCGTGAGTTTTGAATTCTCAAGAAATCTTTGAGCAATGCACTGACAAGACTTTTCATCAAGCTTTCAATGGCCGCTGGAAGTTAGTTTTCACTCGAAAAAGAGTTAATTTTCTCATCAACTGTTTTGCCACAAAACTTTTTTTTTAATTCGATTTTGCTCTTACGATATAAGCTTGCAAAGATTGACAATGTAAAGGACTTGAGACACGCGCTAATTCACTAGTTTTAAGAGATGGGCCGCCAAACAGCATAATAATTTCTTTTTGTATTTATAACATATATTTCATTATGAATTATATCTTTATGTTAATAAACAACATGAGTAAATAACACGCACCTTATATTATTTATATATAACAGAAGATATCTTATCAATATAAATGACATAAGACATGTTATAGATATAACGTATCAGTGTAATTTTTCAGTTCATACTTTATCTTGAAAGTTGTTCATGGCGCATCATTTTCGTTTCTGTATTTACAGCAGATATGAAACAAAAAAAACATTTTTTTTTGTTATTTCTATTTTATTAAAAAAAGGAAAAAAATGACGTTTTTGAAGAGGTCATTCACAGACTGTCAACGTAAATGTCACACAAAAGTGTTTTTTTTTTATGTGTCGATGATTTAAAAAATCGTTGCAGCCCAGACGGAAGCAACTATATTTTTGCATGCGAGTGTACTCGTCCTTATTTCAAGGTCAGCGCATGCAAAATTCCTCGCAAATATAATGTATAACAACGCAGAAAATGAATCAAACACAATTAGTGTCGACATCTTCCATCTGAACTTTTTAAAATACGTGCTGAGAGCAGAAAAAGTGGCTCGTGAGCTCGGAGGGCGGGGATCGCAAGTACCCCTGGGAAATTTATTCACACCAACAGGAAGTTGGAATAGGAGGCTGACATTTGGAATAAGCTCCCAGTGTGACTGACTCACATCTTCCAGGACTGATCAGTGAGACAATTTATCGGAAAAAAAATATGACGTCGGCCACAAGACGAACCTCAGCCTACGAAATGAGTTGAAGACTGCCTTCATCAATGACTCACTGTATTTATAAACGGTTAGCGTTGATTTCAGCGCCGTTTAGGTAGAAGGCTTACTTGAAGTGTTCAACTTTGCGTCACAATTTCATCTCATTTGTGAGCAGTTCTTGATTTTGCCGAAATTCGTTCGGAATTTGTACACTCTAAATTTTTAAGGTTAATATTTAGCCAAGATTGGAAAAAGAAGAAAAATAAGAATAAGAAGAGAGAAAAATGGTATGGAATCAAAGAGATCTTTAAGCGACCAACCGTTGTGAGCAATTAGAATGAAAAAATCTATGAAGTTGAATTTTTTCGTTGGTAAAGCTAATGTCCTTAAATGAAGCATCGATACCACAGTTGCAGCTCTTTCCTCTTTCCCTGCATTCAAAAGCTCGTCGTTTGCATTACACTTTACTTTTGCTCTACTCTCGACACAGTCCACCTCTTTTATCTCCAGAGGGTTTCCATTGTCTCAATCTCTGGTACACAACCCCGTAGGGAGAGCCAACTAATGCAGGAATGCAGCACCTAGATCAGGCCTGCTGCTTGTACTTTATAGGTTAGCTACTGAATTCTACCGATTTAGTCCTACCTTTCTCACTTGAGTACTTCTCAGAAATGCGGATAAGATGGTAAATCGGAAGAGCACGAAGGAATATACCTATCTCGACATTTAACTAAATTTTCGATTAAATATTTTCACAAATTTATCTCGTCTTGACAGAACTAAAATCTGACAAAATATCACTAAATCTGAAAAAGTCGTTTTTTGACTATTTGATGTAGTCATTTTTGCTTGACTATTTAATATAGTCATTTTTAAATTCTCGATGTAAATTGTCAAAATTGACTTACAGTTAGATTTAGCGGTTAAAACGTTTCTACTATTTTCATTATTCATATTTTTAGTACCAATATTAGCTTGTTCACTGAGTCTAAAATAATTTTTTCTACACTTTCTATTCAGCGAGTTCTTTTTTCACTATTTAAATAGAGTAGTATATGCAACCGAGCAAAGTCTAATCTACACTATTGTAATTCATCGTTGTACGCCTGCTATAATAAAAGGTTGAACAAATGTATTGTTAGAAATTCCGCCTTCCATTCCAGAGTAGTTTAGGACCAATTTCTTACCTCCAGAAGCCTCGTAGAAAGCTTCTCCCCCTGGGCTATCATTTTTGAACCGCCGACTAAATATTGGAAAAAAATTTGAATAAATTAGTGGTGTGTGGGTAAGCAGGCAGACTTGCCCAGGTCAGTATCTGGACGTACTCATCTTCTCCAGACAGTCCGTAATTGATCGACAACTCAGTCCAACGGAATCGATGCTCCGAAGATACACACTATCCTAACTTGTGCTCCAGAGGGACCATTTTTTATTTTCTAAAAAAAGAAGGTAGAACAACAGTGTCATGGTAACCGTTCACTTGAGTGCACATAAAGCCCCTATGCTTTTATTTTTCTTTCAGAAATAATGAGCATCAGAGGGCCGAGAGGAGGCTGACTTTCTGTTTCGTTTAAAATAAAATTTCATTGTTTTGTACAGTGTTGTCAGATTCCGCGACTCCGTCAAATTTAAACGCGTCTCACTTTTTAACCGTTAAAGATAACATAGTGTTTAATCCTATCTTTGGAATGCTCAGCTCGAGAGCGATCCAAAACATACGCGACATGATGGTTATCTTTAATGGTTAAATAGTTAGACGCGATTAAAATTTACGAAATTGCGGAATCTGGCAACACTGGTTTTGTGTAATGTGAATTGATTGTTCGTTTGTATTGATTAATGTCTCTTTGTTGACGTAATTTTTGGGAATTTTACATGAATTAAGTTAGATATGTATTACGTAATGGGCTCCAAGAAGACAACTTTGCATGCGCAGGTCGTTAAAACACCGTTAGCTTATCGGTAGGTTTTATACAGGGGAATTAGATTATTTGGAATGTGTAATTTTAACGTTAGTTATGTTATTGTTGCAGAAATCTGTTTTTTTACAAAAGGCACGACGACAATCGCATGATTCTTGAATATATGACGAAATATACTTTGTATTTAAACAAAAGATTTAAAATAAACAATGCCAAAACATATACCAACGATGCCAAACTACGATTATTAAGATTAAGCTAATCCAGTAGCTAACAAGAAAAGAAAATGTATCCATTCATTGTTCGGTTGGGCATTCAAATCTCTCATAAAGAGATATATTTCTTATTACCAAAACCCGAATGTCATCCATAACACATGACGGGGCAAAAAGGCGTTGTTGCATTGTGTTCATTAAGTTCCCACGTAGGTACTTACACTAGTTCGCACCTCTTTTTCCTTTTTGCAAAATCTTACAACTATATTTCTTTACACGCACGTTTCTAAAAGTTAAATTTTATATCTCTGTGTTTTATCCCTTTTCAATACTTTGCTTAAGTATAGGGAACGTAAATTGCGAAGATTAGGTTTGAAGTAAATAAATTGGCTTAACATTTCCTCGAGCCTCACTTTGTCTATCTCAACTCGCTAAAATCAATTAATAATCTATCGTTATTTTCTGAAAATATTTACCGGGTTTGACATAGTTTTTGGGGTGGGAACGTTGCCGTTTGAATCGTCTTGATCGGGCACTGAAAGCATAGCTGCCTTCATCTCATCTAAACTCGTTATTTCTAGTACACAAGTCTTTGATCACATGGCTGTCGAGTCATTACGACCTATTGTCAATAACGTTGACCTTAAAACCTGTGACTTCAAAGTTTATTACGCGCTCTCTGCACACGCCGCCGCTAAAAAAATACAATAACGCCTCGTTTATCGTCTACCGCTTACCCACCCGCCTAATCCACCCTTTCAAAGGTTGAGAGTTGAGACTTAAAAAACTTGAATACCGTACTAAACATTTTCTTTATTTCTCTATTTTTTCAGAAATTTTTAAAAATAGACCGGCAATATTATTTGTTATCCAAATTAGGTATTATGGACCTCATAAATTACATTTATCATCACCGAGGAATGAACAGTGATGCCACCAAAGCATTATTAAGATATACATTGAGCAACAGTAACCCTTCTGATTCCATCAAATGCCTAGTCTGGTACATTTTTTTTTCTGTTACATTTTTATAATCGAAACAAGCCAACATCCGTTTGTTGCTACTCTTTACACTGCTTCTCTTCAGCTTAATTTAAATGATTGTTATGTTCCCTACTCAATCGAAATTACCCTCCCTGAGGTAGTTCCGTACCTGTTTCGGGTATGCGGGTAAAATAGGGGAACGTAACTTGTTTATTTTAAAGAGAGACCTACCGAAAACTTAATCAACGTAAAGGTCTCGTCAAGAGCTCTCCATTGATATGGTTATTGAAATGGTAAGAAATAACCATCGTCTTCCTCTGTTTTACCTCCGTACCTAAAACGAGTATGAGCCTACCTAAACCAGGGGTTAGTTTACAGAGAGTACTTTATCTTACAGTGTGGTTATCAACGTTCTGTGCCCTTCTGGTATCAGTATAACTGCCGCCAAGGATCGGTATAACGCTTCATTGTATTGGATTAACCCATTGCAGCACGGAAAAAATCGTTTTGTTACAGCAACAAAATTAGGGACAACAAATAAAATTTTTGTTGCTGCAACCAAAAATTTCGCTGCAGCAACCAAACGTTTTGTTGACATAACTAAACATGTTTTGTTGTAACAAAATGTTTTTGTTATCCCTATTATAACAAATGATTTTGTTAGTATAACAAAACCTTTTTTCCCGTGAGCCCAAAAATTTTCGTGTAAAATTTAGCTTAAGAGGAATTGGAAGGATTTTCCCCATTAAATTATGACATTTTACGCTACGGAAAATGCCTAAATTATTTAATTTCGGGTTTCCAGAGTGGTGATATTTTTTGAAGAGTGGCAAAACTGACCAAAGCGGTCCTATAACATAAATTTGTCTGTTTTCGAACGGCAACGCTGGGCGGTAGAGGGTTAACCTAGGTTATGGCGTTATCTTAGGTGCGTCTTTGAGATTTGCTGGACTTTGGATACGAAAGATAAAAAGATGGAAAAAGGTGACCTTTGAGGTTCGTATATTCCATGCACTTCATCGCTTGGATCGGATACAGGCAGCGTCAATAAAGTGTCGGTCAGCGATTTCTGAAAATAAAAGGTGAAAATGAGCTCGTCGTCGAGTGGTGCCGACACTGCATCGGCGAACATTCTTGCACGGAACTTTGATTAATATAATGAACTTGATCCTATCGTATCAGCAAAATTATTTTACGCGCTTGAAATTATTTTTTTAAAATTCAGGTACTGTCCCACAGACAGCACTTCGATCTGACATAGGAATAAAAAGAGCTTTTAACAGGTGGCAATAAATCTGTCCCAGCTTGAGTTTGTCACAATTTTTATGAACTCGGGGCCGGTTTACAAATTAAATTTCTTTTTCTTCTTTTTTTTAACTAGTTATCCTATCAAGTTGCATCCGAGAGGCCGGGAAATATGCACGATGTTTTCTTATGCTCAAAAGTACTGGACTCTGCCACAGATAGTCGAATATGAGGCGAATTTAATTTGTATTTCTCTTCTGTAACTTTTGCTGGTTAGATATACCACGTTTTATGCGTCGTCTTTTTTTAAAAAATGAAATTTGTCACGACAAGAAGTTGCTTTGCCGATTTTAAACTTCCCGTCGCACTTTAGTTACAACAACAATCTATGAAAAAAAGATAAACAAAAAAGCTTTCCTAAACGCGAGTTTAAAGGACTTGTATGCGAATCAACAATCTAAAATCCTACTTACAAGGGGAGGCCACGACCTTCCCCCTCCGATTTTGTTCAAACTTGCAGGAAAGGTAGTTTAGGGTAAAAAGTTTTGCCGTATTTCGTAACTTCGTCCCATAGGCCCTAGGTGCCGATATTTTTAACGTTTTAACAACGCGCATGTCCT
>Ga0058701_10002535_pt1 | contig 13916 bp, 8 predicted proteins | sample AgamicOrMae_FD_97039 | JGI IMG/M metagenome (GOLD analysis project Ga0058701, IMG submission 97039) | Agave microbial communities from Guanajuato, Mexico - Or.Ma.e | ecosystem: Host-associated > Plants > Phyllosphere > Phylloplane/Leaf | place: Guanajuato, Mexico | collected 2012-06-04 | reverse complement strand
TCTGCTCAGTAAGCTTTGGCATTTCACTTTCTCTGTGATATTCTTCACCATCTAAAAGTTGTAATAAATTTGCTTACAAGCAAATGTTCCCATGAAATGTAAAAATGGACTTTGTCTCGAGTTATCGATTTTGCAACTATGCAGAGAAGACTTCTCCAAGTAAAAGGCTAATTCGTCTCTGAAGCTTCCACCAAATTTTTATCTCACAAAATAAATTACTCAATGTAAAATTAGAAACTATTAAAATAAAAAAAAATCTTATTGTATATTTTGCTGTTGACAGACAGCTTTATAAGCAAATTTTAAAAAATATTTTTTAAAAAAATATATATATTTGTAGAAATTAAAAATGGCAAAAATTTCAATTAGACATAAATATAATAACGCTCCGGCGTCTGACCTCCCTGCTCGGAGCTTGTGAAATGTTCTTTTATGAGTGAATTTTGGACTTAAATGCCTCCTCCTTCGGTTTTTCAGGAACTTGGTATCATCAAAAAACATCTAATTCTAGGTCTCTGGATGAAGGTCGTATTGTACAAGTACATAACATGCTGGCTCGTCGCAGAGGGAGTGTGCATTTTATCTGGTTAGTTTACCTGTTCGCAATGTACAAAAACGGCAATTGGCGAAACGGAATTGACGTCTAACCGTGTGAATGTGTAGGAATCTCGTACAGCGGAACGAATGAAAAAGGCGAAGAGACTTGGGGTAGCTGTGGCAACGTCAAGCTACTTGTGTTCGAAAACGCCAGCAAATTTAACCACTTCATCATGTCATTCAACACCAACACGAACGCATGGATTGCTCAGTGAGTTTTTTACAACGGAGCATATTTTTGCCCTTACACTGCAAATTCGTAAGGTGGCAATATCTACCTCGTATGTTACGCAAGGCTCTGCTCGACTTTTTACGGAAGGTGGAAAATGCAACTTTTCAAATTTACCCGGGCAGGGCACTTTACTAACGCAGTGGTCTGTGTTGCAGGTATGTCTACAAACGTTTGAAGTTTTTGAATAACAAGTTTATATCTCAAGGAGTGTCTCTGCTGTTCTTGGCCGTGTGGCACGGTTTTCACTCCGGTTACTACATTTGTTTCGCGAATGAATTTATTGTCATGCTGGCGGAGAAAGAGGTAAGAACTTTTTCATGGTAGTCCGACAGAGAACAGCTTCTTTTATGTAGACTAGAATCTTTGGAGTCTGGAGGACATTTATATCCGATTTATTGCGGGTCACAGAACGCAATAACAGTTTTTTTTTTTTAAAACCTAGTCGTTGGTCGTAACTTTGTTAATAAGGTGGTCGCGCATCTGGAATACCCCCCAAAAATTGGGGTTATTGTTTTTGCGCGGACCGACGACCCTCATATATGATCATCGCTAATTCGCGGCCTGCCCTCGCGCAGAAGAGCATCGCAGCCTTCTCTTCCAACCTCCCGACCGTAAACTGCAGCCTCTCGCGGTCCGTTTAAAATCGACAAATTGAGCAACAGACATCAGTTTTAACGATTTTTAGTTTCCCTCATTCATATCCAATCTTTAAAAGCCACAGATTTAAAAAAAAAAATTCGGGTCGAAAAATTGAAAAAAAACCCAGGGGTACCCCCTTGCCCTTTTTTTGTAAATTTTCAGCCGAAATTTTTTTGTTGAGTTTTTAACGTTTGATGGTTGGAATTGTTTGAGGGGAACTAATAATTGTTTTTACCATCAGCTGTTCCCCGCTTAGTTCATATGTATTTCCTAAATTGGAATTTCAAATCCCCACCCAAGAAGAACCGTCCGAGCACATGACTGTTAGTTCGTGGTCTCAAAATTTTTCTTAGCGGGGATTTCTATATCGGAGATGTATTTTTTCGAGCAATCTATACTTAAGCGTAAATATAGCCCAAATTACCAATTGGAAGGAATACTTTCAGAATTGCTTTCTCCACGATTATGCGCGTATTCCATCGCAATCCGAAGAGAAATTGCACCCTCACGAGACGTATGCTCCACCATGACCCATTCGACTTATCTCTTTCTTTACTTTGATTTTTTCAGGCGGAGACGCTGATAGCGAGAAACGAAAAAGTGACCAAGTTGTTGGCTCATCCCCTTATCATCCCACTGAAATGGATCGTACTTAAGTTGTACACAGTCGTCTTCATGGGTTACTGCTTGGTTCCGTTCGTGTTGCTCACCTACGACAAGTATTGGCCCGTCTACAAGAGTATCTACTTCTCAGGATATCTTCTCTTCATCGGCTGGCACTTGTACGCTCCTCTCGTCCGGAGGGCGCTCAAGCCAGAGAGAACATCCTCAACAACGAACGTTCATCAGGACTGAACCTTATTGTTCCCAAGTGTACCGTGCCAAAAAAGTATTGACGGAAACCTTTGGCTCATGTTTTATCACCAGGAAAGAAATCGAGTAGGAATCGGATCTATATTTACAGAAAGCAAGCTCACCGCTGTGAGGTTATGTTTCAATTACCGGTCACGTAAATCTATATATTTTGTAAGCTTGGATTTTATGTGATGCAGGATGTACATTCTGTTGATCACGTCTGAAGTACCTGGATACTCCGCACACTCTATCAATTCTTCATGGTCTAAATAGATTTCGATTTTACCGCCATTTGCTCAAACGGCCGGAAGCGCCGTTATAGGTTTTGAAGTTCTGTCTCAGTCATTGCTGATACACTGGGCCCAAAAGGTGACTCATGCACTTACGCACCGTGAATTTTACAGTTTACTTGATCTACTTCTTTAGTTCTACTTTTTGTTGCGACGCCGAGCGGAACGACTAGGCGCAAGTAAACTCACCGGACCTACATTGACGACCAAGCCTGATGTCGCTTACCTTTTGGCGGTAGCTGCTTATCGCCTTGAAGTAAGCGGCTTTCGGCTTGGGGAAAGCCGAGCAGAGAGTGAGCGGAGCGAGGCAGAGGTTCATGTAATCTTGGTTGTTTGCAGTTTATCCTCATAATGAAGTGAAAGGTAGAACCAAGTTGGAACGAAAGAGGTCGGAAACCTGATCTTAAAAAATGAGTTTTGCTGTTGCCAACCTCATTTTATTTGGATGCAGGCAGAGTGTGGGTAGGCTGTTTCCCTCAGTTACTCAGGCGTCTTGCCAGTAAAGCTTGTTTGTAACGATGGTTGTGGTGTTCGCCAAACGTACCGTATTCCCTTTTTTATCTCCAGCAGTTTTTAGGGATGATGTACACAAATCGAGGCTGAACATGATGATGCTTATCCTTATCTCCGCCCGAAGGAGAAAATTAAGTCTGCCATGTTCGCCCCGTATTCGCGCCAGTCACCCATTCACAAGGAGCGAGTTGAATTATGGTGAGTGACTGTCAGGTGTTGGAATGGAAAAAAACAACAACAACAAACAAACAAATCAGGACATAATATGACTGATATTGGTTGCTAATCGATCCGGACTGTACGCAACTGAGCGGATTGTCCAACGCTGTGCCCCTCTAGGCCAGATCTGGGCCAGAACTGGGACGGCCTTTGGTTAGTCTTGTAGTTTGTAGAGTGCCTTATGAATTACGTCCGGAAGAGTATAGAGACATTTTCGGCAGCAACACTCACTAAAACAAATTAAGTATTCTTCTTTTAGAACCTCAACTTAAAAAAATTGCTTTGTGAGCAGAGGAAGAGTTGAAGTAATGTTGAAGGCGCGTAATAATTAGTTGGTTGTTGAAAGCGCGTTCTCTGTCGGGCATTCCTGCTTTTCTTCGTTGAGTGAAAGAAGCTTTGCTTAAGTTTTCGGATCGAAGCATGACACTCTTCTTCACTACACGGGTCAAAATGGTACTGAATCTAAATGTGTTGTCGATTAATATTAGCCAGCTGTTCAGCCTGTACTTTCGGGGTATATCGACTGTCACGGCTGACTCTCAACCAAATACTTACCACTAAAACGTAAATCGATTTCCTTCTTTATTGTGTTCATTTTCCCATTTTTTTTGTGTTGTTTTTTTGTTGTTATTATTGTTTTGTTAGTTTTTTTGAAGTCGATATTCGTGATTCTTGCTTATGAGCATCCCCTTACCCGCACTTTTTTTTAAGCAGTTTTTAGAAGAAAGTGGCGTTATGTGAACGAACCCTTCCATCAAGATTGATATTACGAACGTATATTCAAGTGACTTTCTGTACAAACGCTGCATCTCTTGCCTTCTAAGAATATGTTTTTTGAGGGATTTGTTTCATTTTTTCTGCATCATGTGTCCATGATGTCTTCATAGCATAATCGGGGAAAAGTAGCTGTAGAGTGCTCGTAGAAAAGAGACACCAGTTTGAACAGGAAAACGGTTACAGGTTCAGAGTTGTGATTTATCAGTCTTTTTCGCTCGCAAGGTGCTGTTGTTTGTAGGCTGTATGCTGTTTATGAAGCTACTTCTTTAGAGAATCTTTCCCATTCTTCCGTTGTTCATGAACGATTGCAAGAAAGAAGCTCTCGCAACGAATATTATCGGATAGCTGGGTTTTCCTTTCCTCATAACTAGTCCTTTTATTAGCGATGAGTAGTTAGTCCAGCGTTTGGATTGTTAGGCACGTAAGTTGGGTTGGGTGTTAAAAGGGAACTTTTTAAATGGTGATCCTCTTCTAGAAAAACTATCCCTTTAGTTGTTATTTTCGTAGATAACCAAAAACCTGCTAGAAGAAAAACTTGTCACAACGATTGCGTTCATTCCTGATCAGAACTCACGCAGAAATGTTGTGTGATTTTTTTATTCTCTAACGCTAAAATGCACATACGAAACAAACTGTTGCTTAACACGCAATTACCTTTTTTTTCTGAAAATAATTATTTTTTTGAAAATTAAACACCAATAACTATAGCACATTTCGTGGTGGTTCAACACTCTTTGCTCTGTAGAATTTTCAGCCTGATATGAATATATGTTGTACTTACGAACTATAAATTAATGTGATATATTTTTGAGTACCTTTGATATTATCTCAAAGAGATGGTAATATCTAAAATTAGTTCTTCGTTATTCTTTTGACCGTTTCGTTTGCTATACTTTTGTGCGCGAGAGTTGTGTATGAGAAGAAATGTGCAATGACATACCGAATTTAATCAAAAACATCTCCATGACTCGCATTTAGTCCATGTTTTGTAATACGTGACTTTTGTTCTTTGTCGTGCAAATATTCTATTCTGATCTAAGATATCAATGTAAATTTGGCATCTGTCGTTTTCGTTCAAATGCTTTTCTCACAAAATGAGTCCGAGACGCATCAACATTATTTTTTCCTATTGACAGGACTTCTTTTTGCTTTTGCCAAGCGAAGTGGGAAACTAAACCTAAAAGATTGAAACGAGCGCAAAACGACCCGGTGTCTGAAAATTTGTGTAAAGATCGTATTTACCGTAGTTCTTTGAAAAGTGTATTACAAAATGCTAATGCTGTGATTCTGACAGCGGAATACTGCATCATGTAGAGACCATCGCGACTTATTTAACCTATGTTCGTACGATTTGCATGGATTGGGCTGTTGGAAACTAAACAAAAAGGGAGTACTATGTGTTCCAAGTTGTGGTACTCGGAAAATCAGATCTGTTTGCAGTAACAAAAACTCACTTTACCTTATGTAAAACCTTGAATCTGTTTTACGTCTTTTTTTTTCTTATGGTTTGTTTATGCCAATGAGGTTTTAGTGACATGCGAATTATCCTTAACGACAGTGATTCTCTATACTGGGAAATAAAATACTTAATAGTAACTGACGTCGCACGAATCGACTTGTAAAATGGTCGTATAGTATTTAATAAAGGATTTATTTGCGAATCACTGAGTGGTTACAACACTTCAATTTCTCCAAGGTGTTGCGATATGCCTCCCATCTCGAAAGGGTTGTAATCAACATAAACCGTGTGAGGAAGAATAATTAACTCGTCGTCACGCGCGAATAAAATTGACATCTCATTTGCGGATAATATTAAATTATCTCGGAAACCGTTCGAGACACCCAGATATCTTATTAAAATCAAATTCAAAGGAACACATGCAATTATGGACCAGGTCTGATGCTCTGCTTTTACAACGATTGTATGGTTTTTATCCTCTTGAGGTACCTAGTTCGACTAATTTATCTTCATAAATCTGCGTGATATAACTTTTCGGTGAATTTTTGAGTACCGGTCGCATACTGTTCATTCGCAAGTCGGTTGACGGTTGATTGAAGATCGAATCATTTGAGGCCCTTTCGAACTCGTTTTGATTCCCATTTCTCACTTGGAATAATGTGGCTTCTTTTTCAAATCAATTAACTGCAGATTAGAATTTTTACGGCTTGCTGAGAGTTGACATTGCATTACTGTCGTCAATCAGATATTTTGCCTGAGGCCGACGAAGTTTGAAGCTCCCGCCGCACGAAGCGGAAGTGATAGATCAAAAGATAATATCCGGTTTTACTGACCTTGCGCAGTGCCTTGTGTGGGCAGGGTTAAAGTAGGTTTGTCAAATTTTTGACGATTTTATTAATGTGGCTTATTAGCCATACTTCGTTTCAGTTATGAGTGAAGGGAGTGTAGAGCACTCTTACTGCGGTGAGTTTAGGAATCGCACATGAAAGCGAATCTCGATCGTCTTGTGTTTGTTTGGAAGGTTGCAGAAGACGGACGACGAAAATGGCGAGCGTCTTTTGTTTAGCCTTAAAAATAAAAAAATAAAAATCCCATTTGAGTCCGTAAAACGTCTTTAAGTAACAACAATTTTGAAATTTCGCGATTCGATGATTCATAAATTGTAGAAATAGCGCCTATGGTCGCTATGCTCCCTCAAGCACAAGCTATCTCGTATTCGCTTCTGTTTACTTTCCTGGTTGTCGTTCAACTTTACGTAATAAACAATAGAATTTCGGCAGTCATTTGATATTGCGAGTTTTTCCAACAATCAAGGCGCTATTTTTTGAGAGACTGCTTTACCTTTATGCGTTAAAATAGCTAATAATCATAATGGCCCGTGGAGATCGATGGCGGCGTATCCGTCATTACGAAATAAAGACAGATTTCCCCTAAATGTAAACAACCTTTGAAAACACTTTCTCTGTAAGTGTACTTGTTTTCACTACTGTTTTCCACCATTGATCCCTGCATAAATATTTATGTTTTGTCATTTCTGATGAGGATGCCTTTGTGGGGTAATAAGGTTAGGAATGGCTGTTATGAAATAAAAGCACTAATAGCCGTTGTCACTGTCTTTTACCTGTATAGATGTATAAACTGTCAGCCAAAATTCTCATATTCCACCTCCTCTCCTCAGTCAGAACACCTACCTCATTGTATTGAGTGTACCAAATTAAATGTAAATATTCATAATCATCAATGTCTCTGAAGCCCCGACAGAAACTTCAGGACAGGAGTCAATCTCTAAATTTATTTTTTTTGATATTTATGCTCCAACTTGTCTTCAGGTGAAAGTCAATCCTTAACTGGAAACTTGGATCTAGGAAATGGCCAATCAGAGGGCCAAACAGACAATGATATGCTTGACGGCTTTTGTCAAGTAGTTAACCTTCTAAATGATGGTCCAGAAACAGGCCAATTACCGGAAGAAATTTTAAGGTGAGCATGGCAATATAAGAACTCCTTTTTTTTTTTTTTAGGGTAAAATATTTAGGGCCTTAATAAATTTGGGGAGTACAACAATTGAAAAAAAAGAAACTTAAAATAAATAATAAAAAAAAAAAAAAAAAAACTTCCTAATTGTCTTTATAAAATGGCTTGCCTAAAACTTATAGGCTAAAAGCATGAGAGGCAATGTGATATTTGATCTTAAACAGGGAGATTTAGAAATTCTTGTGTTTTGTTAAAAATTTACCAGCTGCTTTTACCTGTCTGTTTTGCCCCCAGGGTTCAGCAAGTGTATGTTAAAGATGAAAGCAGTGTTGAAAAAGTATCAATTGTTCAGGCAGAAGAGGTTGTACTCGGAGAGTTTAGCTCATTATCAGATGAGCCCAATCTACAGGTATGGTATTGGTTCAACTGTCTACACAAATCACACAACACAAATTTTTCTCAAATTTGTGAGGTGGCTAACAGAAAAATTGCATCTATTGTCAGAAATTTGTCAACCTGACTGCAATCAGTTGAGAAATTAGAAACATGACAGACAGCATTTTTAATGACATTGAAAAATTAGGTTGATGACTAAAAATCCCCTTTGAACTGGAAACTTAAGGTGAAGAGAGAATTTTTGATATTTCTATTTTAACAGTAATGTCAGAACTCTCAAACAGTGTCTACTACTTAACTACCGAATTCAGAATTTAGGGAACATTGTTCTGCGAAATTCAGCCAAATTAAAAATCATATTTAAAAATTAAGCTTTGCATTAAAGCCTTGTTGGGTGGTTCCTTGTTTCTTCGGAAATTTACGCTTCAACGAAAAAATGACGTTTAAGTAAAAATTTGACGCCTTTCCTAGACAAACTGACCCCTCTTTAATGTTTGCTGATGTTTACGAGAAATCATTTTAGAGGAGGAGAAAAAAAATAAGAAAATAAATAGGAATTTGGTTGCATTGTTTTGAAAAATTCCTTCTTTATTTTTTCCAGGTGATTCAGGGCTCTGAAGATAGTTTGGATCAGACTGTAAGCGGAAATGAAACGGAGTCCAAAGTTAAAATAGACAAAGATGATCCTCGTAGCCGACTTCATTACATAAAATATTTAAAGAGGGAGGGGAAGCCGCTCAAGATGTGGGAATGTGGGATCTGTAAGTGTCTCTTCCTTTTTTTCGATCAACTTTGAGATGCCCCGCTCACCCGCACAACGAAATCTCGACGCTTGCGTTCTAGTGATGAATAGTTAGTGTTCTGCTTTAAACGTACAAAAGATTTTTATTGGATATTTTTTTGCCACAGATATCTGTGGATTTCGTGGGTTCTTCGACCGGGGAAAGCACGCTTAGTATTTTTCCTAGTAGAAATCTAACACTATTTTTCTGATAAAAATCTACTACTGGTTATGGATATGTTTTTTGCCTAAATTTCTGAAATAGACTTGTAACATTGACAACCAATATTTTGTTGGTGTTCTTCAATTGTTGCAAGAATCACCAGCTAACCGAATGATTACGAGTTTAAAACACGTTTGGATTTTGCAGGTGGTAAGGAATTCCGTCATCAGTACACATTAATGCGACATCTTCCCACCCACACAGACGAGCGTAACTATAAATGCGAAGATTGTGGTAAAGCCTTTAGACAGGTAAGCTCAAGATAACTAATAAATCGACCCTCCCTCAGAGTTTCATTTTATGGATCTTCGTTATTTGAAGTTACTTTGATACCTGATTTTGTAAGTCCATCAAATCAAAGCGCGGATAACTTTTGAACCGGTAGATTTGAACCAGTAATTACCGCGATTTACGGATCGCTCATCTCGAGCTATGAACATTCTGTACATGCTTACAAGTTATCTCAAATGGTTTGCAAGTTAATGGCGGCTTAATTTGGCGAGGCCTGAAATGTGGCAATATTAGCGAGTTTTTATATGTTTAGATGAGTACGTTGTCACAACATCGAGCCATCCACAGCGACGCAAGACCTTATGTGTGCGATTGGTGCAAAAAGACCTTCAATCGGGTTTCTACCTTGATCTCCCATCGGAAAACTCATTCCGAGCTCAAACCTCATAAGTGTCCTATGTGCTTTAAAGGATTCCATCAGAAAGGTAAAAACTAACGGTCTTCGTCTCGAATGAAAACAAATGATATAAAAATACTCATTTGGCATTGATTAATAATGTCTGTAGGTGCAGTACCTGTTTTTCCTTAATTTTGTAACTGTGATACGTGATTGAATGAGAGATGGCAGGATAACAGTCCTATTGCCTATTTATTTTTGAATGTAGTTTTCTTTTTATTGTCCTAATTGTAATGATACAATAAAGTTTCTAAACTGATAGAAAGTAAATGTGTCCAGGACTGCTCTTGTTCTGTTTTTAATAATATTTGGCATGGTTTTTGTTTAACATTTTTTAGGTACATATGTGTAACCTTAACTCTTTGAATACTTTATGTTGTTTGTTCTTATACAGGTAACTTACGGAATCATGTCTTCACCCATACGAATGAACGGCCTTATAAATGTGATATTTGTGAAAAGGGTTTCAATCAAATGTCCAACTTAGTTTGCCATAAAGTGAGTATAGTGGAAGCAAAGAACTTTCAAAAGGTTTCGAAAGCTGAGTTTTTGTTTTCTTCCAAACCAACCTAATTTTTCTCCTCCACCGAACAGGCCCATGTTCACGGTGATAAGTCTCGCCATATTTGTAATTTATGCGGTAGCGTATTTATGCGACGTTATGCCCTTCGGCTTCACGAGGAGTTCAAGCATGGCATCTCCTACCGAAACTCCAAGACTCCAGTAATAAAAGAGGACCTTGCGGAAGTATCTCAAAAAGCAAGGAGAAAAGAAGAGTGAGTTTTGTTGCTTCTAACTTTACTCTTTGAAAAGATGACTTTTCCACCTTTTGTTCGTCACCTTTCTCCGCTAGGACGAGCGGAGCGGCAAGGTAGCGAGGCACAATTTGCGAAACCTAACTTAAACGAACCCTTAGTTTTCGCTTGTGTACATCGTTAATCGTCATAATGTAATGTAAGGTTGAACTAGGGTGGAACACAAGAGTGGTCTGACCTTTAAATCTGAGTATAGTCTCATTGATCGGACTGATATTTTACTGTTGTCTGGAGACCATAGGTACAGCCACTTTTTCAATTAATTATGAAACTTCAATAATAGTGACTATGCAGTCGTGCCCAAAGTCTTTGAATATCACGAAACGTCGTCAACAAATTAGGGTTTTGAAATTTTATTTTATTTTAGGAAAAATTTACGGATCATCCATCTTCCAAACGGTGACAGAAGATTAACCAATGTGAAAGAAAAAGATGACCTGAATACGACGTCCATTCATAGGTTGCGGCTCAACAATGTATTTAATAATGAGGCGAAACAATCGTCAGAAAAGGTAAAGTTTTACGTAACCGCACAGATCAGCTGTTGTGAAAGTCAGTGAGGAGCAGCGAGATTGACTCTCTAATTTTTTGCTACCGAAGAATCAAACGAGAGCCAGTGAGGAGCATTTGGGTTTGCTCTCTATCTTTCTCACTTTCAAATGAGAATCGAGAAAATGATCGAATAGCGGAAACCCAGCTCTTATTTACGTAGTGTGAAAGCCATTTAATGAACACCGTTTTTTTTCCAGTCAACTTCTTCTGGAGTTATTATTGACCCAATCAATACAAAAGCTATGCAAAATGCCAAAGAAGCAGGGCAAACGCCGTTTGCTTTGTTGAAACCTGCTAAAGGAATTCCAGTTTTAGTCAAAGTAATGTCAGCTCTTAATAATAAACAGGTAAAGTATAAACATAGTGGCGTCTCTTATTTTTTTAATTGTCAGATGTTTTAAGCAATCGGAAAGCCTTTTAAAATGCGGTCTTATTTTATATCTCAGTTGGTATAACCCATCAGTGTTAAGAGAATGCAGAGGAAGTATACGTATGTAAAAGGCCAGCAATCATCATTAACTTTGAACTGGAAATCTTGTGGAATAGCATTTTAAATTCAATTGATTTTACTTTCAACCTCCATGTATGTATGGTGATAGCGCAAAGAAATGAGTTTCATTAAAGACAAGCTTTCGTTTATACTCTTCTTCACGTCGAGAAAACCGTTTTATACAAAATGACCTGCATCTGGCCCGATTCTTTCTTTAACGCCAATTTGAGGTTTTATTGATTTTTTTTTTAAAGATGACTTTTTTATTTTTTTAAAAATATTGGAAATAGCTTATCAAGAGTCTGTGGTGAAACTTAGAGTTACGACGATAATCTGTTTGTTTTTATTTTTAAAATACCTCTTATTTAGTATGAGAATGTTGTATCCTACGCTTTTCTTTTTTTTCTTGAGCTCATGCAGTATGTACGAAATTTCTCATAGATGTTAGTGCCGGCGACGGTAGAAGACCTGAAATCGGCGGGAAAAATAACGATCTCCCCGAACTATGAGTCGTCTGATAACGGTCGCCCTATCAAAGCCGTGCAAATAAAGGTACTCGTAAAAATCGTTCAAATACAGAACTACCGATAGAACATGATGTGAACTAAGCTCTGTGTATCGTAGGTTCCAGTTGTAGCTACAGTTATCCAGAGGTTTACGGAAAATGGGGAACTAAGTATTACCGTCGAAAGTCCTGGTCCGGAACCAGACCCTGAGCTCAACCGACGCGTTGCTCAGTTAACTGCCGGTAAGTGAAATCTTAAAAATGAGTCTGCGTCTAAGATGAGACTTAGTGAACTGTGATATGTGATGACAGGTACGAACAATGCTGAGGAGGCCGACGAGTCTTTATTTTTAGCTGACAAGTCAGAGGAAGAGGCAAGTGTAGAATACATTTCTGAAAATCAACTTACGCAAGGCGGTGAAGTGGATGAACTCACTGGCAGCGAGCTGCTGGATGCAACCGAAGACTCCCAGCAAGAAATCTCAAGCGAATTCGTTTTGGAGAACGTGATAGGTATGATTTCAAATTAAGCACTTCCGTTCCGCAGGAATGTCCTCCCTGTACACTGGATACAAAAATTAAGTTAGGTTAACCTATTCTACGCGCTTGTTTGTCGTTTGTTCCGTTAAGGAAGATTGAATGGGGGTAGAGCACAAGAGGTAATAAACGCTACTTTCAAAACTAACAGTGTATGCGTTGTCGCGGAATTTTTTTCGCTGTTCTAGAAGAAGGAGACGAAGAAGTTGGGGAGGTGGAAGAGTGTATGGTTGTGGAAGGCGGGATCGCGCCAGGCCTTCTCGAATTGGCTAACGCGGGCGAAATTCAGTTCGTGAGACCGGGAGAAGGCGGTGGCTATGAAGTTGTCACACAAGAAGAGGCCGTCAGCCTGATGCAAAGCCCTGTCCAATACATCCAAGTCATGGAAGATCACCCGGAGGAGCAAGTAAGTAGAAGCAGATGCGGATGCGATTACTTGAGAAAAAGCCGACACGAATTCTTTGGACTAATTATTGGATTTTGCGATGCAGCTTCAAGAAATTTTGACGGAGGAGGGAGAAGGAGAACTGTTGGTAAACCAGAACAATTTTTCGGCGCTAGTGCAAGCTATTCAGTCAAACGGGTACTCGGTACGTAAGGTACTCCCTTTGCTCAAATCAACTGAAGCGTTCTTTTTAACTGATGACTTTGCTTCCAGAGTCTACAAGATGAAACCGAGGTGTCTCTTTTGAGTGAGGCTGGCGATGGCGATGCTGCGGATCCACTAGGGGGAAAGGCCGACAAAAATGAGGTATTACAGCTGCGTTTAGTCTCAAATATGGAGAGTTTAGGAAAGGAAAGTAGACAGCTCAAACTTTAGTTTTCGTTCCTCCTCCAAGAAATCGGAACTCTGATTTAATAGTGATTGCATTGGCTATTTAGCTATTCCTGCAAAAATTACGCTCTGACTGTGCCTCTCTTCTCTTCCAGTTTGGAGAAACCGACGAAGCGTCGCTGGTCATACAAGATAATGCCGAAGTAGGTTTTGTTTTGGACGAATGCGGAGAAGCTCACCTATAGAAGGAATCAAGTCAATCATTAATTGTTTATTAAATTATATTTATTTCAAACTAGATTTAGGAAGTATTTCGACCCGAATTGGTTTTTGGAAATGAACTAGAAACACTGATCAGCGTTAAGTGGTAACGAGACATACGGTACCAAGCGCAATCAAGAAGGCGCCTTTAAATCACGCGATTCTAGCTTAGCGTTCCCGAGAGATACATCACGTGGATAAGAATTTATTTTTTTATACACTCATCAAAAAATTTAAAGGGTCTTTTCGAATTTTTGCTGTCATTTTTGAACGAAAAGTCACAGAACGTTGAAAATCGGCATGAACGTAGATTGAAGCTTCAAGAAGATATCCCGAGA